>Ga0209281_1000060_pt1 | contig 295683 bp, 258 predicted proteins | sample MedtruBG_FD_187514 | JGI IMG/M metagenome (GOLD analysis project Ga0209281, IMG submission 187514) | Root nodule microbial communities of legume samples collected from California, USA - Medicago truncatula BG (SPAdes) (version 2) | ecosystem: Host-associated > Plants > Roots > Nodule | place...
CTCAAGGTTGATGATGTGAACTTTGTTACGTGCGCCGAAGATGAAAGGCTTCATTTTCGGGTTCCAGTAACGGGTCTGGTGACCAAAGTGAACACCAGCCTTGAGCATGTCGCGCATGGAAACAGTAGCCATGTTTTAAAACCTCTATATAAAGTATGGGGTTATGCCTCCACGTATCCCATATTGCCGACCCCAAAGGGCACCCCGGAACATGTGTCGATACGTGTGTGTTATTTACACAAAGTGAGCGTATTTGGCTGTACCCGAAAAATCGGAATACAAGTCCGGCGCGCTTTATACCATAAATGGCGCTCAGACTCCAATAGTTGTTGCCGTGATGCCCGTTTGATGATTCTCAATTTTGCAGGGAGACGCCCCCCCTGATACCATTACAGCAACTTCCCTGCTCATTTCATGTCGACGTTATCGACATCTGCGGATCTGATATGGCTATCTCAATTAAGACACCTGAAGAAATCGAAAAAATGCGCATCGCTGGCCGCCTGGCTGCCGAAGTGCTGGAAATGATCGAACCCCACGTAAAACCGGGTATTACCACCGGCGAGCTGGATCGCATCTGTAATGACTACATCGTGAATGAACAGCAGGCCATTTCCGCCTGTCTGGGCTACCACGGCTTCCCAAAATCGGTCTGTATTTCTATCAATGAAGTGGTTTGCCACGGCATTCCAGACGATGAAAAAGCGCTGAAAGACGGCGATATCGTTAACATCGACGTCACCGTTATCAAAGACGAATACCACGGCGATACCTCAAAGATGTTCATCGTAGGTAATCCAACGATTCTTGGCGAACGCCTGTGCCGCATCACCCAGGAAAGTCTCTATCTGGCGCTGCGCATGGTGAAGCCGGGCATCCGTCTGCGCACCCTTGGCGCGGCTATCCAGAAGTTCGTTGAGGCCGAAGGTTTCTCCGTTGTGCGCGAGTACTGTGGTCACGGCATTGGCCGCGTGTTCCATGAAGAACCACAGGTTCTTCACTACGACGCAGACGACGGCGGCGTGGTACTTCAGCCGGGCATGACCTTCACCATCGAACCTATGGTCAACGCCGGTGATTACCGCATTCGCACCATGAAAGACGGCTGGACGGTGAAAACCAAAGATCGCAGCTTGTCTGCTCAATACGAGCATACTATTGTGGTGACGGAGAACGGCTGCGAGATTATGACCCTGCGTAAAGATGACACCATCCCTGCAGTGATTTCGCATAACGAATGATGCCCTGACGTCAGTCAGCAATCTAAGCCGGCCCTGAGCCGGCTTTTTTTATGGGTAGCGCACAATGAGTCCAGCTTTACCAGAGCAGTTTGCCAACACCACCGAACCCGAGATTTCCGGCCAGCCGGACTATCCAAACAGTTGGCAGGAAGCCGAACTTAACTGCGCGGACATCAAGTCGCACTTAGATACTTTCCAGAAATGGCTGGGTACGGCCTTTGATAGCGGCATTTCCGCTGAACGGCTGATTGAAGCCCGCACCGAATTTATCGATCAGCTGCTGCAGCGGCTGTGGATAGCTTATGGCTTTGCCGATGTTCCGGAAGCCGCGCTGGTTGCCGTGGGCGGCTATGGTCGCGCCGAGCTACACCCGCTGTCGGATATCGACCTGCTGATCCTGAGCCGCAAGCGGCTGACCGATGCCCAGGCGCAAAAAATCGGCGAGCTGCTGACCCTGCTTTGGGACGTGAAGCTGGAAGTCGGCCACAGCGTACGCACGCTGGAAGAGTGCCTGCTGGAAGGCTTATCAGACCTGACGGTGGCCACCAACCTTATCGAGTCTCGCCTGTTAATTGGCGACGTGGCCCTGTTCCTTGAACTCCAGAAACATATATTCAGTGAAGGCTTCTGGCCGTCGGCGAAGTTTTTTGCTGCCAAGGTTGAAGAGCAAAACGAGCGTCACCAGCGCTACCACGGCACCAGCTACAATCTTGAACCCGATATTAAAAGCAGCCCCGGCGGCCTGCGTGATATTCACACGCTGCAGTGGGTGGCCCGCCGCCACTTCGGTGCGACCTCAATGGGGGAAATGGTCGATTTTGGCTTCCTGACCGAAGCGGAGCGCAAAGAGCTTGATGAATGCCAGCATTTACTGTGGCGCATTCGCTTTGCTCTGCACCTCGAGGTTAATCGCTACGATAACCGCCTGCTGTTTGACCGCCAGCTTAGCGTGGCCCAGCGCCTGCACTACAGCGGCGAGGGCAACGAGCCGGTCGAACACATGATGAAGGATTTCTACCGCGTTACACGCCGCGTGGGCGAGCTGAACCAGATGCTTCTGCAGCTGTTCGACGAAGCTATTCTGGCGCTTGATGCCAGCGAAAAACCACGTCCGCTGGACGATGATTTCCAGCTGCGCGGCACGCTCATCGATTTGCGGGACGAAACTCTGTTCATGCGCGAACCGCAGGCTATCCTGCGCATGTTCTACATGATGGTACGAAATCGCGACATCACCGGCATTTACTCAACCACCCTGCGCCATCTTCGCCACGCCCGCCGTCACCTGACCCAGCCGCTTTGCTATATTCCGGAAGCCCGCGAGCTGTTTCTCGTGATGCTGCGTCATCCTGGCGCGGTAAGCCGTGCGCTGCTGCCAATGCATCGCCATAGCGTGCTGTGGGCCTATATGCCGCAGTGGTCGCACATCGTCGGCCAGATGCAGTTCGACCTGTTCCACGCCTACACGGTGGACGAACACACCATTCGCGTCCTGCAAAAGCTGGAAAGCTTCGCCAAAGAAGAAACACGCTCGAAGCACCCGCTGTGCGTCGATCTGTGGCCTCGCCTGTCGCACCCGGAGCTGATCTTAATCGCCGCGCTGTTCCACGACATCGCCAAAGGGCGAGGCGGCGATCATTCCGTGCTGGGAGCGCAGGACGTTCTTAAGTTTGCCGAACTTCACGGGCTGAACTCGCGGGAAACCCAACTGGTTGCCTGGCTGGTTCGTCAGCACCTGCTGATGTCCGTCACCGCCCAGCGTCGTGATATTCAGGATCCGGAAGTCATCAAGCAGTTTGCCGAAGAAGTTCAGACCGAAAACCGGCTGCGCTACCTGGTCTGCCTGACGGTCGCAGATATCTGCGCAACCAACGAAACGCTGTGGAACAGCTGGAAGCAAAGCCTGCTGCGTGAGCTGTACTTCGCTACCGAAAAGCAGCTGCGCCGCGGGATGCAGAACAGCCCTGACATGCGCGAACGCGTCCGCCACCACCAGCTTCAGGCGCTTGCACTGCTGCGGATGGATAATATCAACGAGGAAGCCCTGCACCATATCTGGGCGCGCTGCCGGGCCAACTATTTTGTTCGCCATACGCCAAACCAGATAGCCTGGCATGCACGTCATTTGTTGAAGCACGATCTCAGTCAGCCGATGATCCTGCTTAGCCCACAGGCAACGCGCGGCGGCACGGAGATCTTTATCTGGAGCCCGGACAGGCCTTATCTGTTTGCCGCCGTCTGCGCCGAACTCGACCGGCGTAACCTCAGCGTGCACGACGCGCAGATCTTCACGACCCGTGACGGCATGGCGATGGACACCTTTATCGTGCTCGAACCCGACGGCAGCCCGCTGTCGATTGATCGACACAATATTATTCGTCACAGCCTTGAGCAAGCGATCACCCAGACGACCTGGCAGCCGCCGCAGCCTCGTCGCCAGTCGGCAAAACTGCGCCACTTTACCGTCGATACCGAAGTCAATTTCCTGCCAACCCACACCGACCGGCGTACGTTCCTTGAGCTGATTGCGCTCGATCAGCCTGGCCTGCTGGCGAGGGTGGGTGAAGTGTTTGCCGACCTCGGGATTTCGCTCTATGGGGCGAGAATTACGACAATTGGTGAGCGAGTAGAAGATTTATTTATAATCGCGACCGCAGACCGGCGTGCGCTTAATAATGTGCTCCAGCAGGAAGTGCAGCAACGGTTGACAGCGGCCCTTAATCCAAACGATAAATAACGGTCTTTTATTTTTTACCTTTTTGGCCCTCGGGCGACAGTCAAGTTCCCTGTCGCCCAAAAGTTGAAAGGTAAGTCACAATCAGGAAATGTTCATCATGCAGCAGCTACAAAATGTAATCGAATCCGCTTTCGAGCGTCGCGCCGAGATCACCCCGGCAAATGTTGATACCGTGACCCGCGAAGCGGTGAATCAGGTGATTGCCCTGCTCGACAGCGGTGCGCTGCGCGTTGCTGAAAAAATTGACGGCCAGTGGGTAACCCACCAGTGGCTGAAGAAAGCGGTTCTGCTTTCTTTCCGCATTAACGACAATAAAGTCATCGAAGGCGCTGAAAGCCGCTATTTCGATAAAGTCCCGATGAAATTCGCCGACTACGACGAAGCTCGTTTCCAGAAAGAAGGCTTCCGCGTTGTGCCACCTGCGGCGGTCCGCCAGGGTGCTTTCATCGCACGTAACACCGTGCTGATGCCTTCCTACGTCAACATCGGCGCCTACGTCGATGAAGGCACCATGGTTGATACCTGGGCGACCGTTGGCTCCTGCGCGCAGATTGGTAAAAACGTTCACCTGTCCGGCGGCGTCGGCATCGGTGGCGTACTTGAGCCGCTGCAGGCTAACCCAACCATCATCGAAGACAACTGCTTCATCGGCGCACGTTCCGAAGTCGTCGAAGGCGTGATCGTCGAAGAAGGTTCCGTTATCTCCATGGGCGTTTACATCGGCCAGAGCACCCGTATCTACGATCGCGAAACCGGTGAAGTGCACTACGGCCGCGTTCCGGCGGGCTCCGTTGTCGTTTCCGGCAACCTGCCTTCTAAAGACGGTTCCTACAGCCTGTACTGCGCGGTCATCGTGAAGAAAGTGGACGCCAAAACCCGCGGTAAAGTGGGCATCAACGAACTGCTGCGCACCATCGACTAAGTTTTTTGCACCAAAAGGCGGGTTATCCCGCCTTTTTTGCATCTGGCACTAGCGGAAAAGGAATTTTCCGTTAACTCTCTAATGGTTATTGATATTTAAGGGTACCGCTTATGTACGATAATTTAAAAAGTCTGGGTATTACCAATCCTGATGAAATCGATCGTTACAGCCTCCGGCAGGAAGCCAACAACGATATCCTGAAAGTCTATTTCCAGAAGGATAAGGGCGAGTTTTTTGCCAAAAGCGTGAAGTTTAAATACCCACGCCAGCGCAAAACCGTGGTGGCCGATGGTGTAGGCCAGGGCTACAAAGAAGTGCAGGAGATCAGCCCCAACCTGCGCTATGTCATCGATGAGCTCGATCAGCTTTGCCAGCGCGACCGCACCGAAGTCGATCTGAAGCGTAAGATCCTCGACGATCTGCGCCACCTCGAGTCAGTGGTGACCAACAAGATCAGCGAAATTGAATCCGATCTGGAAAAACTGACCCGTAACAAGTAGTTCAGTAACCCATAAAAAAGGGCCGCTTTTGCGGCCCTTTTCAGTTCTACACGGAGATTACTGCATCAACAGGTAAATCTGCGAATCACCACGCTGGATGTTCAGCGCCATCACCGACGGCTTGCTGTCCATCACTTTACGCAGCTCGGCGATGTTGTTCACCGCCTGCTGGTTCACGCCCACGATAATGTCACCTTTTTTCAGGCCAATACGCGCCGCCGGAGTATTTGGCTTCACGCTGGTGACCTGCACGCCTTTCTGATCTTTACCGCCGCGGTTGCTCATTTCAGCCCCGTCGATACCGGTAAAGATAGTGGCAGCATCTACCTGGTTCTGGGTGCTTTGCTGCAGCTCCAGGCTGACCGTCACCGGCTTGCCGTCGCGCAGCAGGCCCAGCGAGATTTTGCTGCCTACTGGCATAGAACCGACTTCTGCACGCAGCGCGGCGAAGCTACTGATAGGCTTATTATTCAGGGAGGTAATTACATCCCCGGCCTTAATGCCCGCTTTTGCGGCGGAAGAGTTCGGCATCACCTGGCTGACAAACGCGCCGCGCTGAGCGTCGACTTTCATCGCTTTCGCCAGCTCAGAGTTCAGCTCGGTGCCCAGAATCCCCAGCTCGCCGCGGCGAACCTGGCCGTACTGCACCATCTGAGCGGTCAGGTTTTTCACCATATTGCTCGGAATAGCGAAGCCGATACCGATGTTGCCGCCGTCCGGCGCCAGAATTGCGGTGTTGATCCCGATAAGCTCGCCGTTCAGGTTAACCAGCGCCCCACCGGAGTTACCGCGGTTAATCGCCGCATCGGTCTGGATAAAGTTTTCGTAGTTTTCAACGTTCAGGCCGCTACGACCCAGCGCCGAAACGATACCGGAGGTCACGGTTTCACCCAGGCCATACGGGTTCCCGATAGCTACGGTGTAGTCCCCTACGCGCAGCGCGTCGGAGTCGGCAATTTTAATCGCCGTCAGGTTTTTCGGATCCTGTAGCTGGATAAGCGCGATATCGGAGCGCGGGTCTTTACCCACCACTTTGGCGTCAAACTTACGGCCATCGCTCAGCTGAACTTTGATCACGCTGGCGTTATCCACCACGTGGTTATTGGTGACGACATAGCCTTTCGCTGCGTCAATAATGACGCCAGAACCCAGCGCCATAAATTTCTGCTGCTGGCTGCCGCCGTCGGCTCCGCCCTGACCACCGCCCTGACAGAACGGCGAGCTCTGGAACGGCGAACCGTCCTGGCAGAACGGTGAGTTATCACCGAAGAATTGCTGGAAATTACGCCCCATACGCGGAGTATTTACCGTTGTGCTCCCTTCAACGTTGATACTCACCACTGAAGGCATCACCTGCTCCAGCATCGGCGCAAGGCTTGGCAGCGGCTGCGCAGCAGATGCAGAAGAGGCCGTCTCAGCGGCGGAGGCAGACATCGGACTCAGCGCCAAACCCAGACTAAGAGCCAGCGCACTCATTGCTAACGTGGTTTTTTTCATGGAATCATCTCAACTTTCAAATAACGCAAAATTGCTGTGTTGGTGTACACCATTCAGAGTGAACTTTACGCGCTAAGTTCAGCGCTTAAGTGCATGGAAAAAGTAAAAAATTATTGGTCATCTTTACAAAACTCGCGAAAACCTCACTCCACCGCCATCAGGCGTCGATACTCATCCCAGGCGTATAAATCGGTCATTCCACTGATGTAATCCTGGATAAGCCTTGCACGGAAATAGTATTCCCACACGGAAAAATCAAGGCTTGCCGGGTGTAAAGCGTTCACCGCTTCCACATAGGCAAGCCTATGTTTGGTCGAAAGCTTATGGAAAAGGCGTGACGCGATAGGCAGACGGCGCAGGCTTTCCTTGCTGACCAGCTCCGTGAAATCCTCGGTTGAAAGTTCGAGTAAGGGACTGTAAATATCCAGTAAGCCGCTGATAACCCGGTAACCCTGCAGTTCCAGCTGTTCGATATCCGGGTGGCTGAACACCTGGCGCACGGCCACCTGTTTATACAGCTCCAGCAGCCGGGCAAACGGGCTGTCGTCCTCCAGCAGCGCATGATTGAACTCGCCGGAGTAAATCTCCGGTAAATTGTCGATAAAGCGCTGGGCGGCGTACGGGGCCAGCTTGTTCAGCGTATTGACGCGCAGATACATAAAGAACTGATCTTCCGCGCTGCGTCGCATTTGATTGGTGCGGGATTTATCCCAGGCATCTTTCACCACCAGCTCAAAGAGATCGCCCTTCGCCTGCTCTCCCCATGACTCGCAGAGATGCTGATACAGTTGCTCAACGCTGAAAATACGTTTTTCGACGGCATCTTCCAGATCGGCCACGCAGTAAGAAATATCGTCCGCCGCTTCCATTATCCAGGTGAGAGGAAAACGGCTGTATTCGCCAAGATCCAGCTCTTTGCGCAGGCGGGCGATATACCCTTCTTCCGACAGATAAAAGCCCGGTTTTTTCATTAAATAAGCGTGGCTGGCAGGTGGCGTGTCGGCAAACCAGGCTGGACGGGTGTACTTGAGGATGCAGCCGACCTGCGCCCAGGTCAGGTTCATCCGCAGCAGGCTATGCACCAGGCGAATACCCTGTGCGTTCCCTTCGAAATGACATAAATCCTGACGCACTTTACTGCGTAATGCGTTTAAAGACTCTTCGCCTTCGCGCAGCCGTAAAACGTCCACCTTGCAGCGGTCTTCGCTACGGGGCTGGCCGCCGCTGTCTTTTGGCTGCAGGCGCTGGCGAAACCAGTCGTTAATCGCCGACTCGCCAAAATGGCCGAACGGGGGATTACCGATGTCATGCATCAGGCAGGCCATTTCCACTATGCTTTCAAACGGGCCGGTCAGCTCATCGAGGCCATATTTTTCCAGCGCCTTTTGCTCCTTCAGACGGCTGAGGATCTCCTTGGCAATGTAGCGCCCTACCTGCTGAACCTCTAGCGAATGGGTAAGACGGGTGCGCACGGCGGCATTGCGTTCAAGCGGGAAGACCTGAGTTTTCTGCTGCAGGCGGCGGATGGCCGGAGAGTTGATTATCCTGCCGCGATCGCTTTCGAAGATGCGCAGGATCTCAAGTTCACTCTTCACGCCTTCGGGCGAGCGGAAGCGTCGGTGCCAGTTAATTTTTTTGCGGAAGTCTATTTCGCTCATGCCCACTCCTGTTCCGTTGATAAGGAGACTGTTTGCCATGATAGACTATGCCCCGAAAATCGAGTCATGTTCCACCACATTAGCGAGTATCTCTATGAAAGCAGGCATTATTGGTGCAATGGAAGAAGAAGTTACGCTGCTGCGTGACAAAATCGAAAACCGTCACACTCTGAGCATCGCCGGTTGCGAAATTTATACCGGGACGCTGAACGGCGTTGAAGTGGCGCTGCTGAAGTCCGGCATCGGCAAAGTTTCTGCGGCCATGGGTGCTACGCTGCTGCTGGAACACTGCAAGCCGGACGTTATCATCAACACCGGTTCAGCGGGTGGCCTGGCGCCAACGCTGAAAGTAGGCGATATCGTGGTGTCCGACGAAGTACGCTATCACGATGCTGACGTCACCGCTTTCGGTTACGAGTATGGCCAGATGGCGGGCTGTCCGGCGGCTTTCGTTGCCGACAAAAAGCTTATCGACGCGGCAGAAACCTGCATTAAAGAGCTGGATCTGCACGCGGTTCGCGGCCTGATCGTCAGCGGCGACGCGTTTATTAACGGCTCCGTTGCGCTGGCAAAAATTCGCCACAACTTCCCGCAGGCCGTTGCGGTAGAAATGGAAGCGACGGCTATCGGCCACGTTTGCCATAACTTCCACACGCCGTTCGTGGTGGTTCGCGCTATCTCCGACGTCGCCGACCAGCAGTCTCACCTCAGCTTTGAAGAGTTCCTGGCCGTTGCGGCGAAACAATCCACCCTGATGGTGGAGAAACTGGTTCAGCATCTGGCTCGTGGCTAAGCTCATCCTTTGGCGCGGGGCCGCCGCCCTGCTCCTTTGCCTCCCGGCGCTGCTGTTGGCGGCGCCTCGGGTCATCTCCCTCTCCCCGGCAAATACCGAACTGGCCTTCGCGGCCGGTATTACCCCTATTGCGGTGAGCGCTTACTCTGATTACCCACCTCAGGCAAAGCAGATTGAGCAGTTAGCCAACTGGCAGGGCGTCAATTTCGAGCGCATTGTCGCCCTGAAGCCGGATGCGGTACTGGCCTGGCGCGGCGGTAATCCCGACAGGCAGGTTAACCAGCTTGTTTCGCTGGGGATCAAGGTCATCTGGCTGGATCCGAAAAGTGTCTCTGACGTTGAGGCCGCGCTGCGCCAGCTTGCACCGCTTAGCCCAACGCCTGAAAAAGCGCTGAAGGCCGCGGCTGAGCTTTCCCGTCAGTTTGCCGAGCTGAAAGCCCGCTACGGCCATACCCAAAGCAAAAAAGTGTTCCTGCAGTTCAGCCAGCAGCCGCTTTTTACCACCAGCAAAGAGTCGATTCAGAACGAAGTCGTTGAGCTATGCGGCGGGCAAAATATCTTTGCCGACAGCCGGGTGCCCTGGCCACAGGTCAGCCGTGAACAGGTGCTGATGCGCAAACCACAGGCTATTATTATTGCTGGCGATGCGAGCAATATTCCGTCCGTACGGCAGTTCTGGAGTAATCAGTTGAAAGTTCCGGTTATTGCCGTCAATGATGACTGGTTTACACGTTCCGGCCCGCGTATTATCCTCGCCGCAAAACAGCTCTGCGAAGGGCTGGCGAAAGCTTAACGTCACGCTCTGAGGGTCATAAATGCTGGTCTATTGGCTGGATATCGTCGGTACCGCCGTGTTTGCTATTTCCGGCGTTTTGCTAGCCGGAAAGCTGCGGATGGATCCCTTTGGCGTGCTGGTGCTTGGCGTGGTCACGGCGGTAGGCGGGGGCACGATCCGCGATATGGCGCTGGCTAACGGCCCGGTGTTTTGGGTGAAAGATCCCACGGACCTCGTCGTCGCTATGGTGACCTGTATGCTGACAATTGTGCTGATACGCCAGCCTCGCCGCTTGCCTAAGTGGGTTCTTCCCGTGCTCGATGCCGTCGGCCTGGCGGTGTTTGTGGGTATTGGCGTCAACAAGGCTTTTCTGGCGCATGCCAGCCCGCTGGTTGCAATCTGCATGGGCGTAATTACCGGGGTAGGCGGCGGGATCATCCGCGACGTGTTGGCACGTGAAATCCCTATGATTTTGCGCACTGAGATTTACGCCACCGCCTGCATTATCGGCGGTATCGTCCACGCCACGGCTTACCACACCTTTGACGTCCCGCTGGATCAGGCCAGTATGATTGGCATGGTGGTGACTTTGGTGATTCGCCTGGCGGCCATCTACTGGCACCTTAAACTGCCGACCTTTGCGCTAAATGACCGACAATAGCGATAAAAAAAGCCGCGTTTAATACGCGGCTTTCTTGTTTCAGCTGAACATCAGATGCTGAAGGAAGAACCACACCCACAGGTGCTTTTTGCGTTCGGGTTGGTCACCACGAAGCGGGAGCCTTCCAGGCCTTCGCTGTAATCTACCGCGCCGCCGACCAGGTATTGCAGGCTCATCGGATCCACAACCAGAGCAACGCCCTGTTTCTCGATGGTCATGTCGCCGTCGTTAATCTGGTCGTCAAAGGTGAAGCCATACTGGAAGCCGCTGCAACCACCACCGGTGATATAGACGCGAAGTTTCAGATCAGGGTTCTCTTCGTCTGCAATCAGACTTTTCACTTTATTGGCTGCTGCTTCGGTAAACTGCAGCGGCAGCGCTACGTCATCACTCATTTTTTGCTCCCAACAATGAACAAGTCGGGCAGAAAATAACCCGCACTTTAGCGGCATTATCTAATACCCTGGTAAATCGTTCAAGTATTCTGCCCGGCAGAAGCCAGCTCGTTCGCTCTGGCCTTCTCAGCCTCTTGTTTTGCCAGCGTTCTTGCCAGAATAACCGAGTATAAAGGTTTTCCGCCCAGGAATTGTGCCAACAGTGTGGCCCCAAGGCAGGTGATTATCATTGGCAGAATGAGCTGGTAATTATCCGTCATCTCAAGCACCAGCACGATTGCGGTCAACGGCGCGCGCAGTGAAGCCGCCAGCAGCGCCCCCATTCCGGCAATCGCAAAAGTCCCCATATCAAGGTGATAAGCCGGGAACCAGGCCGCACAGGCCGTACCGAAAGCCGTGCCTAACAGCGTGCCCAGCGCCAGCATTGGGGCAAAAATACCCCCCGGTGCGCCGGAGGAAAAACACAGCAGCGTCGTGATAACGCGAGCCACAAACAGGAACAGCAGCATGCCGATGGTGTAGTTCCCCATCGCCGCAATTGGGATCAGACTAAACCCGCCGCCGGACGCCGCCTGCTGAATAAGCCCCAGCACGCCGCAAAGTCCACCGATGAGCCCGCCAATCAGCACCCATTTCTTAATATTGCCGCCGTGGATGCGCTGGAACATATCCTGAGCGCCAATCACCAGCCGGTTAAATACCACGCCGACAATGCCAAAGATCATGCCGAGGATCAGGTACAGCCACAGTGTGTTGACCGGCGCATCCGCCAGTTTGCCGACCTGAATCACCGTCGTTTCGGTATTAAAGATACGGAACACGATGCTCGACATAATCACGCCGATAAACACCGCTTTTATTGAAATCAGGTTGTAGCGGAACTGGCTACGCATCTCTTCGATGATAAACAGAATCCCGGCAAGAGGCGCATTAAACGCGGCGGACAAGCCTGCGGCTGCACCGGTCGCCAGCAGCGAGTGCCGGGCTTCTGCGCCTTTCATGCGAAAGATGTCGGTGACCATTCGCCCTATATTGCCCCCGAGCTGTACCGTTGGCCCTTCCCGCCCCAGCACCATTCCTGCACCAAGCGTGCCCATCCCGCCGATGAATTTCACCGGGATCACGCGCCACCAGCGTACCGGCCGCAAATCTTCCAGTGCACCTTCTATTTCAGGAATACCCGACCCACCGGCCTCCGGCGCAAAGCGACGCACCAGAAAATACCCCACCATCGCCAGCAGCGCGGAGCTGATAAACGCCAGCGGCCACACCAGCCAGGCGCTGTCAGCCACCTGCGCCAGCATACCGATACGGTGCTGCAGCACCCAGTTGACCGATTTCTCAAACGCCACGCCGACCAGGCCCGCCAGGGTTCCCACAATGGCAGCCATCAATAGAATCATTAGCGGCATTTTATCCTGGCCAATCAGGCGACGCAGAATAGCGCCGCGACGCTGGCTTACGCTTTGCGCCGGGTCGAGAGAATCATGGGCTAAATTCATGGGTTCAAACCGTTTAGTCATACAAATAAGGCGGGCATTTTACCCACAGAACACACCTTCGTCTTATTAAATTCCCTAATAAACCGTAACGTTTGATTTGGGCAAATATTTCAACGCAGCGCAGGTTTCACATAGAATAGCCCGCTGTCACCATTTCCACGAATCAGGAGCCGATTCATGAGTAAGTCTGAAAACCTGTACGCCGCAGCCCGCCAGGTCATTCCCGGCGGCGTTAACTCACCGGTACGCGCCTTTACCGGCGTGGGCGGTGTGCCACTGTTTATCGAGCGTGCGGACGGGGCTTACCTGTATGACGCGGACGGTAAAGCCTATATTGATTACGTCGGCTCGTGGGGCCCAATGGTGCTCGGCCACAACCATCCGGCGATCCGCAATGCGGTCATCGAAGCCGTTGAGCGCGGTCTGAGCTTTGGGGCGCCAACCGAAATGGAAGTAAAAATGGCGGAACTGGTTTGCGAACTGGTCCCAACCATGGATATGGTTCGTATGGTGAACTCCGGTACCGAAGCCACCATGAGCGCCATCCGCCTGGCTCGCGGCTACACCGGCCGCGATAAAATCATCAAGTTCGAAGGCTGCTATCACGGCCACGCGGACTGCCTGCTGGTGAAAGCCGGATCCGGCGCACTGACCCTCGGCCAGCCAAACTCGCCGGGCGTACCGGCAGACTTTGCGAAACACACGCTGACCTGCACCTACAACGATCTGGCCTCCGTCCGCGAAGCCTTTGAGCAATATCCGCAGGATGTGGCCTGTATCATCGTTGAGCCGGTTGCCGGCAACATGAACTGCATTCCGCCTCACGCAGACTTCCTGCCGGGCCTGCGTGCGCTGTGCGACGAATTCGGCGCATTGCTGATTATCGATGAAGTGATGACCGGCTTCCGCGTGGCGCTGGCTGGCGCTCAGTCTTACTATGACGTCGAGCCAGACCTGACCTGCCTCGGCAAAATCATCGGCGGCGGGATGCCGGTAGGTGCCTTCGGCGGCCGCCGCGAAATCATGGACGCGCTGGCGCCAACCGGCCCGGTTTACCAGGCGGGTACGCTTTCCGGCAACCCTATTGCGATGGCGGCTGGCTTCGCCTGCCTGACCGAAGTCTCTCAGCCTGGCGTCCATCAGACTCTGACCGAGCTGACGGAAATGCTGGCTAACGGCCTGCTTAAGGCGGCAAAAGCAGAAAACATCCCGCTGGTGGTGAATAACGTCGGCGGTATGTTCGGCCTGTTCTTCACCGAGGCAGAAACCGTGACCGGCTATAAAGACGTGGTTGCGTGCGACGTGGAGCGCTTCAAGCGCTTCTTCCACCTGATGCTGGAAGAAGGCGTTTACCTGGCACCGTCCGCGTTTGAGGCGGGCTTTATGTCAGTGGCTCATAGCAAAGAAGATATTCAGAGAACCATCGACGCGGCGCGCCGCGTGTTTGCAAAACTGTAATATCTACCCTCACCCGGCCCCTTTGGGGATAAAGCCGGGTGAGGCGTTACCGCCCCTGCTTTCTCAGCAGATACACAAAGTAAGGCGCGCCGATAAACGTCGCCAGCAGCCCCGCCGGAACCTGATTCGGGAACAGAATCATCCTGCCGCACCAGTCAGCCAGAATCATCAATATCCCCCCCAAAATCCCGGCAATCACTATCTGCGGCATCGCCCTGCGGAACCCAAGCATGCGAGCAATATGTGGTGCCATCAGTCCGACAAAGCTTAATGGGCCCACGATTAACGTTGCCGTGGCGGTCAGCGTTGCAGCCAGTAACAACAGCGCAAAACGCGAGGGTGTTAATGCCATACCAACCGCTCTCGCCGTCGCGCCACCCAGCGGCAGAATAGCCAGCCAGCGGCGGAACAGCGGCGTTATCGCCAGCAGGATAGCCATAACCACCAGCGTTCTTACCGCCTGATCTCCGGTAACGTTATAGGTCGAACCTGAGATCCAGGTCAGCAGCGTCGCCATACGCGGATCGCCGCTTGCCATCAACATCATCAATAACATGGTAAATGCGGTGCTGAGCGCCATCCCCGCCAGCAACATACGCTGCGGCGAGAAGCCTCCGCGCCCGGCAGCAAGCATGATAATCAGTAACGTCACCGCCGCGCCAAGACTGCCTGCAGGCAGCAGCCAGACAAAGGCATTCCCCGGTACGATAAACAGCATCAGTACGACGCCGAACGCCGCGCCGGAGCTAATCCCCAGCACTTCCGGGCTTGCCATCGCATTGCCGGTTAACCGCTGGATCAGGCAGCCTGCAACCGCCAGCATCACGCCTGCGGTCAGAGCAGCCATAACTCGCGGCCAGCGCCACGGCAGCACGTCATCAAAGAGCGCGCCGCTCAGCCAGCGCCAGCCATGAGCATCACGCCCCAGAACCAGCGCGGCGGTAATCACCAGCAGCAGAACGCCAAGGCTTATTACAACCCACAGCAGAACGCGCTGACGTTCGGCCTGCACGTGGTCTCCGGCGCTCATTGACGGCGCACCGCTGGTACGCAGGCGCGGCAGCAGCCACAGCAGAATAGGCGCGCCGATGAGCGCGGTAATGGTGCCGGTAGAAACCTCACCCCACACGCTGGAGAGCCAGACCACAACCTGGTCAGAAAGCCAGAGGATCAGCGCGCCAATCACCGGGGCCAGGAATAAACGAGCCGCCAGGCGACGAGCACCTAACATTTTTGCCAGCAGAGGCGCGAATAGCCCGATAAAACCGACAATACCGACCGCGTTAACCAGCTGGGCGCTGAGAACAATCGCCAGCGCCAGCGTTGCCAGCCGTACCAGAGAAAGCGCCAGGCCGAGGTTGCGGGCTACGCCATCGTCCAGCCCCATCAGCGTTAACGGGCGCAGCAGCAACAGCGTTAGCAGCAGGCCGCCCAGCAAACGTGGCCACAGGCTTTCTACGCTGCTCCAGTCCTGCTGGTTGAGCGAGCCGGTACTCCACAGGAACATATTCTGCAGCTGATCGTGGTGGAAGATAGCCAGCAGCTGGTTGACCGCGCCGCAGTAAAGGCTCAGTACCAGGCCCGCAAGAATCAGCGTGACCGGCGACATGCGCTTGCCCCAGGCAACGCCGAAGACCAGCAGGCCAACTGCTGCCGCGCCAATCAGCGCCGCAAACGGCTGGGCCGTCTGAGGTAGCACCCAGAGCGTGGCGACCGTGACGCCAAGCTGAGCGCCGCTGGCTACGCCAAGCGTGGTCGGTTCCGCCAGCGGGTTACGCAGCACCTGCTGGAATAACACACCGACGAGCCCCAGCCCGGCACCGACCAGCAGCGATATCGCGAGGCGCGGCAGCAGGCTGAAGTGAAACAGCATCTGTTGAATATTGTCGATATCAGGGGCGACAAAGGCACTACTCCATTGCCCGGAAGGCAGCACGCCGCTCATGTTATGCAGCGTCAGCCAGAACGCACAGACAAACAGCCCCAGCAGCAGGCCGGCAGGGAAAATCACGTGACGTCTATTCATGCCAGGTTCCTCAGGCCGTCATCCAGCACGCGGGCAAAGTGCATCGCCGACATCGTCGTGCCATAGAGCCAGACGGCGGGAACCTGCTGGAAACGGTTCTGGCGGATAAACGGCATCGCTTTCCACAGAGGCGTCGCGGCAACCTGACGGGCTATCGCTTCGTTTTTATGGTCAAAGCACAGCACATCGGCGTCTTTGATCGCCGCCAGGCGCTCAATCCCCACCACCGCGGTTCCCCAGAAGTTGGTCTGTTCCTGCCAGGCATTCGTCACCCCCAGCAGATCCATCACCTGTTCGAATAAGCTGTGCTTGCCCACCACCAGCGCATGGCGGTTATCCAAAAATGACATCAGCAGCACCGGACGGCTACCGCGAGCGGCAAAGCGGGGCTTCATGCTGGCAATAAACGCATCAAACTCGGCCAGATGGTTACTGGCGGCCGCCTGCATTCCCAGCGTGTCGCCCAGCTGAATTAACGATTTACGTGCAATATCCAGCGGCTTGCCGGAACCGTCGTTAAAATTGAAACCCAGTCCGGGCGCAATGCGGGTGATTTTCTCCGGCGAAGGCCCGTAGCCAGCAGAATAGAGAATTAAAGAGGGTTTTAGCTGCGCCATCAGCTCAAGGTTAGGCTCGGTGCGCAGGCCAACATCCACCACGCCTTCCGGCAGCTTAGGTTCGTTAACCCAGATTTGGTAATTAGGAATATCGGCGACGGCCATTGGCGTGACGCCGAGCGCCATCATCAGCTCAACGGGCAGCCACTCCAGGGCGATGATGCGTTTTGCATCCGGCACCGCCGCCTGCGCCGCTGGAAGCCTCAGCAGCAGCGGTGAAAGCGCCATCGCCGCCAGAAGGCGGCGACGGGTCAAAAGAAAGTCATTCATACGGCTCATCAATAAACAAAACTTACCGGCGCAGCCCCCGCCGGGTGCGGCAGGATGCCCATCGGAATACCGTAGATGTGTTCCAGCGTATCGCTTTGCATCAGCGCCTCTGGCGTACCCTGGGCGATCATTTCCCCGCCGCGTAGCGCCACCAGGTTATCGCAATAGCGTGCGGCCATATTGATATCGTGCAGAACGGCAACCACCGTCAGACCGCGCTCCTGGCTCAGGCGATGAATCAGCGCCAGCACGTCCACCTGATGGGCAATATCCAGCGCGGAGGTAGGTTCATCGAGCAATAAACAGCGGCTATCCTGCGCCACCAGCATGGCAATCCACGCCCGCTGACGTTCACCGCCGGACAGGCTATCCACCAGACGATGCGCAAACGACTTCAACCCAACCAGGCTAATTGCCTCATCGACCAGCTCGCGGTCAGCCACGCCAAAGCGCCCTAATGCCCCATGCCACGGATAGCGGCCAATCGCTACCAGCTCGCGAACCGTCATCCCCTCAGCGGCCGGAAGCTGCTGGGGAAGATAGGCGACCTGACGGGCAAAAGCTTTGCTGCTCCAGCTGTCCAGCGGCTGAGAGTTAAGCAGGATCTCGCCGTCCGAGGGCTTCTGGTGGCGACCCAGCATTTTCAGCAGCGTCGATTTACCAGAACCGTTGTGACCAATCAGACCGGTCACTTTTCCCACCGGGAAGGTGATGGATAGCGGATGAAGCAACGTGCGACCGGGCACGCGGAAGGTCACATCAGTGAGGCTAAAAGTGGTGTCGGGCTGAAGGTGTTTATCCTGCATGGTAGCCATCTTAGTGAAGGGCACGGCGAACCGTGCCCGGGAGACAAGTTAGAAGCGGAAGGTCGCGGTAGCAACCACCTGACGTTCAGCGCCCCAGTAGCATGCATAGTCACGGTAGCAGCTTGAGACATACTCACGGTTGAACAGGTTGTTGACGTTCACAGCCACGGAAGAGCCAGGCAAGCCGAATCGAGCCAGATCGTACTTAACCATAGCATCGGCAACGGTATAGCTCGGCACGTTAAACGTCTCGTTCACCTGCGGGCCGGAAGCATAGAAGCTGGACGTTGCGCCGACATAACGAGCACCAGCCCCGAAGGTGAATCCACTCAGTGCGGTTTCGTGGAAGGTGTAATCAGCCCACAGGGAGGCCATATTACGTGGCACTTCTGCCGGGCGTTTACCCTGATACAGCGTGTCATGAGTATATTCAGCATCAGTGTAGGTGTAAGAAGCGGTCAGGTTGATATTCGCGCTAACGGCGGCTTTGGCTTCGAGCTCCAGGCCACGGGAGCGAATTTCTCCCCCCTGAACACTAAAGGCATTATCGTTAGGGTCGACAGTTAAGTTCTTGTCTTTCGTCAGATGATAAACGGCAGCGGTGACCGTGACCGGCATGTCTTTAGGTACATATTTCACGCCAGCTTCGTACTGTTTACCTTTAGACGGATCGAATGGCTTACCTTGTTTGGTAGAGCCTGACACCGGTTCAAAGGATTCGCTGTAGCTCACGTAAGGAGAGATGCCATTATCGAACAGATAATTCAGGCCACCACGCCACGTGAATTGGTTATCGCTAACTTCAGCCAATGTTCCTGAGGAGCGCGTAAACGTAGACGTTTTAGCAAAATCATATCGGCCACCCAGCGTCAGAACGAACCGGTTCCACTCCGCCTGATCCTGCATGTAAAGTCCCGTCTGCTGCTGACGGTTAATGACTGCATAAGGGAAGTTAGTCACAACGTTCGCGTTGCCGTACTGCGGATTACTCATGCTAAGTGGGTCTGCAGAGCCATACATAGCGTCAATGTCGTTGCGCATACGCATGTAATCAACGCCGGTCAACAGGGTATGGTCAACCGCCCCTGTGGCGAATTTAGCCTGCGCCTGAGTATCTACTGAGAAGTTATTGAGGTCTTCGTCAGAACGAACGTAGGCACGGCTAATCTGTCCTGGAGCGACATAGCCATTCCCGTAAACGGAATCATAGAGCGTGTGAATACGCGTATAGCGAAGATTCTGGCGAACGGTCCAGGTATCGTTGAACTCGTGCGCGAAGCTATAGCCAACCATTTGCTGGCGACGAGACATTTTGTTGTCTCTCTCACCTTCATTGAAATCGGTAGGCAATTTGTGAGAGCTGCCGTTGGCATCAACGTAAGGAACAACCGTGCCCTGGCGAGGAAGCCAGCCGTAATAACCCGCGTTAGGATCGCTTTGGAAGTTACTCAGGAAGGTGAAATCTGTTTTGTCATCCGGGCGCCAGCTAAAGGATGGGGCAATAGCGTAGCGGTTTGATTTGACCATTTCTTGCTGGGCATTTTCGCTGCGGCCTAAGCCAGTCAGGCGGTAGGAGAATTCACCGTTATCATCCAGCGCATCGCTGAAGTCAAAACCGGTTTGCCACAGGTTGTTAGTGCCCATCTTAAACTGAATTTCGTGCAGCGGCTCGGTCGTCGGGCGCTTGCTGACCATACTCACTACGCCGCCTGGATGGCTTTTACCATAAAGCACAGACACAGGGCCACGCAGCAGCTCAACACGTTCCAGGAAATAAGGATCCATAGAAGCTTCAGAGTAGTTATCTCCCTGCAGTTTCATGCCATCCAGATATTGGTTAGTGTTAACGGTCGAAGATGTCGTGAAACCACGAATGGAGACCACGTCATAAGTTGAAGAACTTCCGCGAGTAGAGAACACGCCAGGCGTGTAATCCAGGGCCTCTTTCACCGTCTGCGGCTGACGGGTATCCATCTCTTCGCGGGTCACCACGGATATAGACTGCGGGGTCTTTTCAATCGGGGTATCGGTTTTGGTCGCCGTGGCGCTGCGCTTGGCGGCGATGGTTGGCGATGGACCCCATGCGCTTTCGGCCGGCACCGCGGTGGCAGAAACGGTAATTGTGTCTTCTTTTTTGGTCGTGCCGGTATCCGCCGCGAAGCTATTTGCGCTGACGGTGCCCACCGCCGCCGCCACGAAAAGGGCAAGCTTACGGACAGGGTTTTTGGCTGGCTGACCAGGGAGTGAACGCGCCATGATATTTTCTCTGGTGAAGTAGTAAATGATAACGTAAACGATAATTATTATTATGCCCGCAGGATAATAGACGAAACGTTTGCTGCATAGCAAGTGCTTCACATCCGTGCGGATACTAAGGGAATAAGAAATAACCTGATGGTTTATGAGGTGTTATTCAGGTGTGAAATTTAAGATAAGGAACGCCTTATCGCGGGCAATAAGGCGAAAAAAAACCTCTCCCGTTTCGGGGAGAGGTTTAGGTTGAAGCTAAACTTAATTACTGCCGAACATATCCTTAATCCAGCCCGCAACGCCGTCGCTTTTCTGTTCCTGAGCGGGTTGTTGCTGCTGCTGAGGCTGCTGCTGCGGTTGTTGCTGCGGCTGCTGGCCTGCTGGAGCCTGGCTGAACGGATTAGCAGACTGCTCTTCCTGCTGGCTCTGCTGGCAGAGCGCACTCGGGTTCGTCGTCCAGACCGGCAGAACGCGATCGCCACCGCCGCTGCACTGGAAGTAGCCCGCACCGTTCACGCTCATATCAACGATATCTTCCGGCTGAGTCAGATCCAGCGGGATCGGTGACTGGTTCGCCAGATAACGCTGATACAGCGACATCGCCCCGCTGGCGCCATACAGCTTGGTCGGCTGGTTGTTATCGCGGCCGACCCAGGTAATGGTCACTTCACGACCGTCAATGCCGGCAAACCAGGTATCGACGTTGTTGTTGGTGGTACCGGTTTTCCCCGCCAGGTGCAGGTTCGGGTACTTCCCGCCCAGCGCACGTCCCGTACCGCGAGCCACCACCTGCTGCATACCAAACAGCGTCAGGTAAGCCGCCTGCGCAGGCACTGCCTGTTCCGCCTGCGGGAAGCTCTGGTACAGCACGGTACCGTCTTCGGCAATCACCGAACGCAGCGCGGAGAGCGTGGCGCGGTTACCGCCGCTGGCGATAGTCTGGAACGCCTGCGCGACCTGGATAGGCGTCAGGTTCAGCGCCCCCAGGATCATCGCCGGCACCGGACTAAGCTGATCTTTTGGCACCCCAAGCTTGGTCCAGGTATCGGTAATAGCCGGTAAGCCAAGCGTCATGCCGAGGTTAACGGTCGGGACGTTCATCGAGCGCGTTAGCGCATCAACCAGCATCACCTGCCCGCTATACTGATGGTTATCGTTCTGCGGCGACCACACCTGGCCATTCGACAGCTTGATCCCAACCGGGGCATCGGCAAGCCAGGTATTCAGGCGGAATTTATCCGGCTGGCTCAGCGCCGTCAGATAAGTGGCCGGTTTTGCCAGCGAGCCAATCGAACGACGAGCCTGCAGCGCACGGTTAAAGCCGGCAAACTGAGGCTCAGCCCCGCCGACAACCGCCCGAACTTCACCGGTAAAGCGGTCAACAATGACCATTGCCGCTTCCAGATCGTTCAGCTTACGGGAAGCACGCAGCACCGGCACGCCTTCGGTCACCGCTTTTTCCGCCGCATCCTGAGACACGGAATCAAAGGTGGTGAAGATCTTCACGCCGGACAGGTCTTTCACCTTGTCGCCCAGCTTGTCCTGAAGCTCCTGACGCACCATCTGCATAAAGGCTGGCTGTGGGGAAATAACGCCCCCGCGAGGCTGCACGCCCAGAGGACGAGCGCTCAGCATGTCATACAGCTCCTGATCGATAACCTTTTGTTCCTGCAGCAGGCGCAGGACCAGGTTACGGCGTTCAAGCGCCAGCTTCGGATTACGCCACGGGTTATAGAGCGACGCGCCCTTAACCATGCCCACCAGCAGCGCCTGCTGGTCGAGGCTAAGCTCTTCCACCGGACGGCCGAAGTAATAAAGGCTTGCCAGCGGGAAGCCACGAATCTGATCGTCGCCGCTCTGGCCGAGGTACACCTCGTTCAGATACAGCTCAAGGATGCGATCTTTGTCGTAGCGGGCGTCCATGATCAGTGCCATGTAGGCTTCGTTAGCCTTACGCCACAGCGTGCGCTGGTTGCTCAGGAAGAGGTTTTTCACCAGTTGCTGAGTCAGCGTACTGCCGCCCTGCACCGCACGCCCGGCCGTCAGGTTAGCGACAACGGCGCGGCCAATGGAGTAAATGCTGATCCCGTCATGCTCATAGAAATGACGGTCTTCGGTCGCGATAAGCGTGTCTACCAGCAGATCCGGGAAACCGGAGCGCGGCACGAACAGGCGCTGCTCGCCGTTTGGCGAAGAGAGCATGGTTATCAGGCGCGGGTCGAGGCGGAAGATCCCGAAGCTGCGGTTATTATCCATGTTCTGGATAGATTCCAGGTGGCCACCGTCAAACACCAGGCGCGCGCGAATCTGCCCTTCTTTACCATCCGGGAAGTCAAACGGACGGCGAATCAGCTCGATGTTGTTCCCCTGCACGGTGAACTCGCCCGGACGCGTCATGCTCGACACCTGCCGATACTGAGTCGCTTCCAGCAGCTTCACCATCTCCGCTTTGCTGTAAGGCATATCCGGCTCAAGGTTCACCATGCGGCCGTAGACCGCCGCCGGAAGCTGCCAGACTTTGCCGTCAATACGGCTGCGGATCTGCTGATCGAGGTACACGCCGTAAATGACCAGCACCACAAAGAAGATGATCGCCAGCTTCACCAACAGCCAGAAGAAACGGCGTTTTTTCGACGGGCGGCCCGATCCTTTCCCCTTACCTTTTCCCTTACGCGGCGGCATTGGTTCCTCGTCTTCGTAGTCATCGTCTTCGTACTCGTCGTCGTAATCCTCTTCCTTGAGTCGACGACGGCTCACCTTCTCTTTCGCCGGACGCGTTGGTTTTCCTTTACGTCCAATAGGCTCGCGGTCATTCCCCGCCATGCATCTTCTCCACAAAAGTTCAGGCGCAAAGGCCCGATTCTCCGTTCTTCCGCGCAATGCGAAAGAAGAAATCTCTCAAAAAAACAGCCAGACATTCTTATCAGGAATGTCTTTTCATGTTTGCTCCCTCTCCCTTTAGGAGTGGGTTGGCGCTCTCAGGAATACTTCTTCGTGCGCCGGGTCGGCGCGGTATTCGCCGGATCGTCCGGCCAGACATGTTTTGGGTAGCGCCCCTTCATCTCTTTTTGTACTTCACGCCAGGCCCCGTTCCAGAACGCCGTTAAATCACGAGTTATCTGCAGCGGCCGCTGCGCCGGAGATAATAGCTCAAGCACCAGCGGAACGCGCCCCTCGGCAATGCAGGGCGTCTGGGCTTCACCAAACATTTCCTGAATACGCACCGCCAGCACCGGCGGATTTTCGCTGTCGTAGCGAATCGCAATCTGGCTTCCGGTCGGCACAGTGTAATGAGTTGGCAGAGCACTATCCAGCCGTTGACGCATCGGCCAGGCAAGCAAGTTGCTTAGCGCCCGGCTAAGGTCGATATTTTTCAGCGCCCGCAGCGAGTGCACGCCGCGCATTTCCGGCAGCAGCCAGTCTTCGAGCGTTGCCAGCAGCGATTCATCGTCTACCGCCGGCCACTTCTGCTCCGGCAGCAAGCGAGCGGCACAGGCCAGGCGTAAACGCAGTTGCTGAGCCGAAACCGACCACTCGAGCAGCCCAAGCCCGCGCTCACGGATCCCGTTTAAGATCGCCTGCTGCATTTCTTCTTCTGAAGGCTTCGCTAACAGCTGGGTTTTCACCACCAGCCTGCCGATTTGCCGACGGCGATACGCTTTTAACGATCCCCGCTCTTCATCCCACTCCACCGAATCACTTTCCGTCAGCAGGTGCGGCATCCGCGCGACAAGCTCTTCAACATCCAGCGGCAGCGCAAGCAGGATACGGGCATCCGGCGACTGGCTGCCCTGCAGCAGCAGAGGGGCAATCAGCCATTCATGCCGCGTCATGGCGTCGTCCTGCTCCAGCATAGCGCCCATCCCGTTCGCCAGCTGATAGCGACCTTCAGCCCCACGCCGCCGGGCGATACGATCGGCAAATCCGCTGGCCAGCAGCGGCATAACCAGCGAGATATCCGGCTCGCCGCCTCGCCCGTTCATTCTTTTCAGTAACTGAGTGGCTCTCTGCCGCCAGTTGCCGTTCCTGCTGTCGAAAAGAGACCGCAAATCACCGCCGCCCTGAGTACGCGGCGGCTCTTCGAGGATCGCCGCAAGCCATGCGGCGGTGGCCTGCTCATCCGCCGTTTTTGCCGTCACCAGCATTGAGGCGAGGCGCGGGTCGTTGCCCATCTGCGCCATTTTTTGCCCTTGCGCGGTTAACCGATGCTGCTCGTCCACGGCGCCTAGCTGATGCAGGAGACGGCTGGCGGCCGTCAGGTTTACGTCCGGCGGAACATCAAGCCAGGTCAGCTGACGCACATCCTGACAGCCCCACTGCAGCAGCTCCAGCAGCAGGCCGGACAGATCGCTTTGTAAGATTTCCGGTTCGCTCTGCGCCGCCGCACGTTCAGCCTGTTCGGCGGCAATCAGGTGCAGACAAATACCCGGCTCCAGACGCCCGGCGCGCCCTGCCCGCTGGGTCATAGAAGCCTGGCTCACGCGCTGGGTTACCAGGCGAGTCAGCCCGGTGCGGGCATCAAAACGCGCGACGCGCTCCTGGGCCGCATCCACCACCAGGCGGATCCCTTCGATAGTCAGGCTGGTCTCAGCAATGTTAGTCGCCAGAACCACCTTACGCGTTCCCGCAGCGGCGGGCAGAATCGCCTTACGCTGCTCGCTCAGGGGCAACGCGCCGTACAGCGGGCAAAGCTGAACGTCGCTTGCCACACGCTCTCTGAGCTGCTCCTGCACGCGCTGAATTTCACCCACGCCGGGTAAAAACAGCAGCAGCGATCCGGACTCTTCACGCATCAATCCCGCCACCGCGCTCGCTACGGCTTCATCAAAGCGCTGATGCGCCGGCAGCGCCATGTAACGACGCTCAACCGGGAAAGCCCTGCCCTCGGAGGTAATGACCGGCGCATCCGGCAGGCATTGCTGCAGGCGTTGATTGTCCAGCGTCGCGGACATAATCAGGATCTTAAGGTCATCGCGCAGCCCGGCCTGCACGTCAAGCAGCAGGGCCAGGGCGAGATCGGCCTGCAGGCTTCGCTCGTGGAACTCATCGAGGATCACAAGCCCAATGCCGCTCAGCTCGGGATCCTGTTGGATCAGCCGCGTTAAAATCCCTTCGGTAACGACCTCAAGGCGAGTATTCGGCCCCACGCAACTGTCGGCACGCATCCGGTAACCGACGGTTTCGCCCGGTTTTTCCCCCAATAATTCGGCCAGCCTTTGAGCAACGTTGCGCGCGGCAAGGCGACGAGGTTCAAGCAGCAAAATGCGGCCTTCCAGCTTACTCTGCTGAAGGATTTGCAGCGGCAGCCAGGTAGATTTACCTGCGCCGGTAGGGGCATTGAGCAAAATTTGCGGGGCATACTCGAGCGCTTTCAGCACTTCCGGCAGTACGGCCGCAACCGGTAATGAGGACACAAACGGCTCCAAAGGGTTAACATCAGCAGTCGCGCATTGTAGCATCCCGCCAAACCATAACCGAGAGACAACCATGGCCGAGAGTCGTCGCCTGTTTTTTGCCCTGACGTTACCGTCCGAGGTTCAGCAGCAGATTATCCACTGGCGTGCAGCCGAGTTTCCGCCGGATGCTGGCCGCCCGGTCGCCGCGGCCAATCTGCACCTCACGCTGGCGTTTTTAGGGGATGTTTCCGACGAAAAGCGTCAGGCGCTTTGCCGACTCGCGGGCCGTATTCGCCAGCCTGGCTTTACCCTGCGTCTGGATGATGCCGGGCAGTGGTTACGCTCAAGCGTCGTCTGGCTGGGCCCGCGCCAGGCTCCGCGCGGCTTATTGCAGCTGGCCAATATGTTACGCTCCCAGGCCGCACGCAGCGGCTGCTACCAGTCTCCGCAGCCGTTTCATCCTCACGTCACGCTGTACCGCAGCGCCCTTCGTTCCGCCGCGCTCCCGGCGCCGGGCTTCAGCTGGCAGTTCCAGGTCAATGAGTTTTCACTGTACGAATCCCTTTTTGAACGGGGAAGAACCCGCTATCAGGTGCTAGAAAACTGGCCGCTGACTAATAAGGAAGAGTAGATGGAATTTTCACCCGCACTGCAGCCCGCCACCCTCATCAAACGCTATAAACGCTTTCTGGCTGACGTAGTAACCGCCGAGGGCGAAACCATGACGCTGCATTGCCCTAATACCGGCGCAATGACCGGCTGCGCCACTCCCGGTGATACCGTCTGGTACTCCACTTCCGCCAGCGCAACGCGTAAATACCCCCATACATGGGAGCTTACGCAGACGCAAAAGGGTGAGATAATTTGCGTCAATACGTTACGTGCGAACGCGCTGGTCAAAGAGATGCTGACGACGGTTCCTCCCGCAGAACTTACGGGCTATAGCGCGATACAGGCCGAAGTTAAATACGGTGAAGAACGCAGTCGAATTGACTTTATGTTACAAGCGAGTAACAAGGTTAACTGCTATATTGAAGTGAAATCAGTCACGTTACTTGAGCAGGATAAAGGCTATTTTCCCGATGCCGTTAGCCTGCGGGGTCAGAAGCATTTAAGAGAGTTAATGAATGTGGTTCAGCAAGGAGAGCGCGCGGTGCTACTGTTTGCGGTATTGCATTCTGCTATAAATAGCGTCTCGCCAGCCCGCCACATTGATGAAAAGTATGCGCGGCTGTTAACCGAGGCGCAGCAGTGTGGGGTTGAAATTATCGCCTGGAAGGCAGAACTTTCTGCCGAAGGGATGACTCTAACTACGCCGTTGCCTGTCTATTTATGAAAGCATCTGGTTAAGGACAGATAACGTATTGTCTTTTTTATAGTCGGGTCGTTTCGCAAATAAGCTTTTCTTCACACGGTTGTCAAGAGAGGAGTTTATATAATTGCCATCCTGAAAAGCATCTGCTATTTATAGCGGCCTGATTTTACCCCGACAGGGGACCGATAAGTGCGTGTTAAGGAGAAACAACATGCAAGAAGGGCAAAAGCGTAAAACATCGTCCCTGAGTATTCTCGCCATCGCTGGGGTGGAGCCATACCAGGAGAAAACGGGCGAAGAGTACATGAACGAAGCCCAGCTGTCGCACTTCAAGCGCATTCTTGAAGCATGGCGTAATCAGCTCATGGACGAGGTAGATCGCACCGTTTCGCATATGCAGGATGAAGCAGCTAACTTCCCGGACCCGGTTGACCGTGCGGCCCAGGAAGAAGAGTTCAGCCTCGAATTGCGTAACCGCGATCGTGAACGCAAGCTGATCAAAAAGATCGAAAAAACGCTCAAGAAAGTGGAAGACGAAGATTTCGGCTACTGCGAATCCTGCGGTGTAGAAATCGGCATTCGTCGCCTTGAAGCACGTCCGACGGCTGATTTGTGTATCGACTGCAAAACGTTGGCAGAAATCCGCGAAAAACAGATGGCCGGCTAACGGCTCTCGGAAATGCCAGACCTCTATGGCGGGAGACTCTCCCGCCATATTACTTTATTGCTCCCCGAAAACATGTCAGCTCAACTCTATATTGGCCGTTTTGCCCCTTCACCTTCCGGTGAACTGCATTTTGGCTCACTGATAGCCGCCCTCGGCAGCTACCTCCAGGCTCGCTCGCAGCAGGGCCGCTGGCTGGTACGCATCGAAGATATCGATCCTCCCCGTGAAGTCCCCGGCGCCGCCGACACCATCCTCAAACAGCTTGAGCACTATGGGCTGCACTGGGATGGCGAAGTGCTGTGGCAGTCTCAGCGCCACGACGCCTATCGCGCCGCGCTGGAGTGGCTCCAGCAGCAGGGGCTGAGCTATTACTGCACCTGCACCCGGAGCCGTATTCAGCAGATTGGCGGTTTCTACGACGGCCATTGCCGGACGTTGGGCCACGGGCCGCAAAATGCGGCGATGCGGCTGATGCAAGACAATCCGGTGCTCAGCTTCCATGACGGCCTGCGCGGGCAGCTGAATGCGGACGTTGCTCTGGCGCGGGAAGATTTCATCATTCACCGCCGCGACGGCCTGTTCGCCTATAATCTGGCTGTCGTCGTCGACGACCATTTTCAGGGCGTGACGGAAATCGTGCGCGGCGCGGACCTGATTGAGCCAACGGTAAGACAAATCTCGCTGTATCAGCAATTTGGCTGGCCCGCCCCGGGCTATATTCATCTGCCGCTGGCGCTGAATGATCAAGGCGCTAAGCTATCGAAACAGAATCACGCGCCGGCGCTGCCGCAGGGCGATCCTCGCCCTTTACTGGTAGAAGCGCTGCGCTTTTTAAATCAACAAGTAGCGGGCGACTGGCAGGATCTGACGCTGGAAAGCCTGCTCGAACAAGCCGTGGTTAACTGGTCGCTTGATAATGTGCCGGTGAATACATCATTCTCAAATGCCCCGCACTGAGCTATGATTAGCCGCTGTTTTTTTTGTCCCTATGATTGACACTGCCGAGGTGGACTATTTTTACCCGAGTCGCTAATTTTTGCCGCAAGGTGCTTAACCGCGATGACGTCGTGGTCGAGGAGAATGAAATTCTCCCGCACATTACTGTTATCCCGCGCGATCAGCACGCTATTTCCCGCAAAGATATCAGTGAAAATGCCCTCAAGGTGCTTTACCGTTTGAACAAAGCAGGCTACGAGGCTTACCTCGTCGGCGGCGGTGTCCGCGACCTGCTGCTGGGCAAAAAACCGAAAGATTTCGACGTCACCACCAGCGCGACCCCGGATCAGGTGCGTAAGCTGTTCCGTAACTGCCGCCTGGTCGGCCGCCGCTTCCGTCTGGCTCACGTGATGTTTGGGCCGGAGATCATCGAAGTGGCCACCTTCCGTGGTCACCATGAAGAACAGCAGTCCGACGACCGTCAGACCTCGCAGCGCGGCCAGAACGGTATGCTGCTGCGTGACAACATCTTTGGTTCTATCGAAGAAGATGCCCAGCGTCGCGACTTTACCATCAACAGCCTTTACTACAGCGTGGCCGATTTCTCGGTACGCGACTACGTCGGCGGGCTGAACGACCTGAACAAAGGCATCATCCGCCTGATTGGCGATCCGGAAACGCGCTACCGCGAAGACCCGGTTCGTATGCTGCGTGCAGTGCGCTTTGCCGCCAAGCTGAACATGACTATCAGCCCGGAAAGCGGCGAGCCGATTCCTCGCCTGGCGACGCTGCTTAACGATGTGCCAGCGGCGCGCTTATTTGAAGAGTCGCTCAAACTCCTGCAGGCCGGGTATGGTTTTGAAACTTACCAGCTACTGCGTGAGTATCAGCTGTTCCAGCCGCTGTTCCCAATCATCTCCCGCTATTTTACCGAGCAGGGCGACAGCCCAATGGAGCGCATCATTGCGCTGGTGCTGAAGAATACCGATAACCGCATTCACAACGATATGCGCGTGAATCCGGCGTTCCTGTTCGCGGCAATGTTCTGGTATCCGCAGCTGGAAATGGCGCAGAAAATAGCCCAGGAAAGCGGCCTCGCCTACTACGATGCCTTTGCGCTGGCGATGAATGAAGTGCTGGATGAAGCCTGCCGTGCGCTGGCGATCCCAAAACGCATCACCACGCTGGTACGTGATATCTGGGGCCTGCAGCTTCGTCTGTCGCGCCGTCAGGGCAAACGCGCCTGGAAGCTTATGGAGCATCCTAAATTCCGTGCGTCTTACGATCTGCTGGCGCTGCGTGCAGAGGTTGAGAACAACCAGGAACTGCTGCGACTGACCAAATGGTGGGGCGAATTCCAGGTGGCGGCACCGCCAATGCAAAAAGATATGCTGAACGATCTTGGCGATGAACCCGCCGCGCGCCGCCGGACGCGTCGCCCGCGCAAACGTGCGCCACGCCGCGAAGGCAGCGCATGACCCTCGCGTATATCGCGCTGGGCAGTAACCAGGCGTCACCGCTGGAGCAGGTTTCTTCAGCTCTTGACGCCCTTGCCGCCATTCCACAAAGCCGAATGGTGGCAACTTCTTCGTTTTACCGCACTCCCCCGCTGGGCCCGCAGGATCAGCCAGATTATCTGAATGCTGCCGTGGTACTTGATACCGACCTGTCCGCCGAAGCCCTGTTAGACCATACTCAACGTATCGAACTTGAACATGGCCGCGTTCGCAAAGAAGATCGCTGGGGACCGCGTACGTTAGATCTCGATCTTATGCTGTTTGGCGATGAGGTGATGCACACCGACCGTCTGACCGTGCCCCATTACGATATGAAGAACCGTGCGTTTATGCTGGTTCCGCTACTGGAAATAGCACCTGAATGCCGCTTTCCTGACGGGCAATCTGTTGCTGAGATACTGGTTCGCCTCTCTCAGGAGGGTATCACCCGCTGGTAAACAGCGCGCCCGTATCCTGTTCAAACCTTTCTCCGGGGATGATGATGAAACCCACTACCACCTCCACCCTGCGTAAGCTCAAGCAGGACAAAAAGAAATTCGCCACCCTTACCGCCTATGACTTTAGCTTCGCCAGGCTGTTTGCTGACGAAGGCATTGGCGTATTGCTGGTTGGCGATTCACTGGGCATGACGGTTCAGGGCCACGACTCCACGCTGCCGGTCACGGTGGAAGACATTGCCTACCACACCCGTGCGGTTCGCCGCGGTGCACCAAATTGCCTGCTGCTGGCCGATCTGCCGTTCATGGCCTACGCCACGCCGGAGCAGGCATTTGCCAATTCCGCAGAGGTGATGCGCGCCGGGGCCAACATGGTGAAAATCGAGGGCGGACGCTGGCTGGCTGAGACGGTGAAAATGCTGACCGAACGCGCTGTCCCGGTCTGTGGCCACCTTGGACTCACCCCGCAGTCAGTAAACATTTTCGGCGGTTATAAAGTGCAGGGCCGCGACGAACAGGCGGCTCAAACGCTGCTGGACGACGCCCTGGCGCTGGAAGCTGCTGGTGCCCAGCTGTTGGTGCTGGAATGCGTGCCGGTGGAACTGGCAAAACGCGTTACCGAAGCCCTTTCTATCCCGGTGATTGGCATTGGCGCGGGCAACGTCACGGACGGGCAAATTCTGGTGATGCATGATGCCTTCGGGATAACCGGCGGCCACATTCCTAAATTTGCGAAGAATTTCCTTGCTGAGACCGGTGATATTCGTGCCGCGGTGCGCCAGTACATTAATGAAGTCGAGTCCGGCAGCTATCCGGACAACGAACACAGTTTCTACTGACAGGAGATAGGTTGTGCTGATTATCGAAACGTTACCGCTGCTGCGTCAGCAGATTCGCCGCTGGCGCCAGGAAGGCAAGCGCATCGCCCTGGTGCCGACGATGGGCAACCTGCACGATGGACATATGACGCTGGTTGAAGAAGCCAAAGCCGTTGCCGATGTGGTAGTGGTCAGTATTTTCGTCAATCCGATGCAGTTTGACAGACCGGACGATTTAGCCCGCTACCCGCGCACGCTGCAGGAAGACTGCGAGAAGCTGAACCGCCGCAAGGTGGATATGGTCTTCGCGCCTGCGCCGGTGGATGTTTATCCGCAGGGCCTCGACACGCAAACCTTTGTGGATGTGCCGGGGATCTCCACCATGCTGGAAGGTGCCAGTCGTCCTGGGCATTTCCGTGGCGTGTCCACCATCGTCAGCAAGCTGTTCAACCTGGTTCAGCCCGACGTTGCCTGCTTCGGCCAGAAGGATTATCAGCAGCTGGCGCTGATCCGTAAGATGGTTGCCGATATGGGCTATGACATTGAGATCGTCGGCGTGCCTACCGTGCGCGCTAAAGACGGCCTGGCGCTCAGCTCCCGCAATGGTTATCTGACCGCCGACCAGCGTAAAATCGCCCCAGGCTTAAGCAAAGTAATGAACAATCTTGCCGACAAGCTGCGCAGCGGCGATCGTGATACCGAAGAGATGTTGATCCTTGCGGCGACCGAACTAAACGAAAAAGGCTTCCGTTCAGACGACCTGCAAATCCGTGACGCAGACACGCTTCTGGAGCTATCGCCAGAAAGCAAAAGCGCGGTGATCCTGATGGCAGCCTGGCTTGGTCAGGCGCGACTGATTGATAACGTTACCGTCGATTTGGCGCAGTAGACAGCCTAAATAAAAAGGGCAATACTGCCTCGAATATCCACTGCGCTGAGGATCTCAGCGCTTTTTAAGCCCAGTAACAAAGGTTCAAGTTTATGATTCGCACCATGCTGCAAGGCAAGTTACACCGCGTCAAAGTGACTCAGGCGGACTTGCATTACGAAGGCTCCTGCGCCATCGATCAGGACTTCCTTGAGGCGGCAGGCATTCTGGAATATGAAGCCATCGACATCTACAACGTCACCAACGGGAAGCGTTTCTCTACCTACGCTATCGCCGGTGAACGTGGCTCTAAAATCATCTCCGTTAACGGCGCGGCGGCACACTGTGCTGACGTCGGTGACATTCTGATTATCGCCAGCTACGTCACCATGCCGGACGAACAGGCACGCAGCTGGCAGCCAAAAGTAGCCTACTTTGACGGTGAGAATGAGATGAAACGTCTCGCGAAAGCGGTGCCGGTTCAGGTAGCGTAATCATCACCCTACCCTCTCCCACTTGGGAGAGGGTATCGAACGACCCCACTTTAGCTCACGCCTCAGGCTGATTGGTAATCGTCCTCGACATCGTCTCCAGCGAATCCGTCCTCATAATATAAAGCCGCTTCAGCAAGAACGGGTTATCGCCCGGCTTCACCTTGCCACGCACCGTCGTAACCGCCATATGGAAACCTGCGTCATTCGCCGCTTTCACCGCGGTATCGTTATAGCCGCCAAACGGATAGGACAGGTAAAGCACGTGCGGATTGAACTGCGACAGCGCGCGGCGCGAGTGCTCAAAATCAAACAGAATATTGTGATAACTGCGGCTCAGAAGGATCGGGCGGCGATAGTTATCGACACGGTGCAGGAAATGGGTATGCGACTGGATATCAAAGACACTTTGGATCGCTTCCAGCTCGGAAATGCTCATAAACTGTAGCGATTTTGGGTTCCACGGCTGCGGATGGCGCTTGATCCGTGACGAGATAATGTAAGCCGTCGCTTTGAAGTCGTACTGCTTGAGAATCGGAAACGCGTAGCGATAAACCGACTTCAGCCCGTCATCAAAGGTGATGACCACCGAACGAGCCGGAAGGTTCATGCGGTTACGCACATAGCCTTCAAGCTGGTACATCGTCAGCGTGGTGTAGCCCATATCGCGTAGCCAGGTCATCTGGTTGCTGAAGGCGACCACCGAAGTCGTGGTGGAGGTGTGGCGGAAACGGGTATTTTCCTCATCACGCAGAATATGATGATAGGTCAGGACCGGAATGCCGTTATCGGGCTGTGCGTCCAGGCTGCTGACGTAGCCCAGGCGGTTGCCGATGCGAATCTGATACCAGGTCTGGTTCAGGCGATCTTTCAGCTTGCCGATGATCGGGTAGCGAAGATTATCCGCCAGGGTGCCAAACACCGCTGAAGAGGTGACGGGCTCGTTATAGATAGCCACATCGCGGAAGGTGATCAGGTTTTGGTTACTCAACGGCTTATTCAGATCGCCCAGCCGGTCTTCCACCCGCTGCTTACCTTTTACCGGGCCAAGATGCGCCTTGTCGATAAACCCGGTACCGAAGCCAAAGTTAAACTCATAATAATCCGCCACCGTCGGCACAACGGCCAGGATCTGGCCCTGCCCAATTCTGCCGACGGAAATCACGCTATCCCCAACCTGCGCCCAGATATCGGCGTCTTCGGTAGTTTGCATATATTGGGCGGGCGTGTCGTGGCTACTGAGCAGGCTGGCCTGGGCGGTACCGATGCTGATGACCAGCATGACGCAATAAACGAGGCGAGTTAACATGGCAAATTAGTCAGTTTTTTGTCGGGAAGACGGAAGGAATTCATTATTTTAGCAAAAGTTAGGTGAATACCAACCTGAATAGATAAATACCCTCAATATCTGTGCAGCAATACGAAGGGCGGATTCTTTTGCTGCTGGTGCCAGAGGCTGGTTACCCCTTCCCCACCTTGCTCCACAATGAGCTGGCGAAACGCCTCGCTGGTGACGTTTTCACGCTGTTCCAGCATGGCTAACAGCAGCGGAAGCGTCACGCCGGAGATGACTTCGCAGTGCTCATGCTTATGGTTCATCAGCGCTGCAGTCCGATACGGCGCTTCACCGGTAATGTCGGTCAGAAAGATGACGCCGTCGCCCGAGTCGCAATGGTGGAGCGCATCGCACATCATCCGGCTCAGCATATTGGTGCTTAATCCTTCCCAGAAATTAACCGCACTGCACTGCGGCTGCGGACCAAAACGCAGCTCGATGGCATCCAGCATCTTTTGTGCGTAGTCGTCGTGTCCGGCAATGACCCAACCCAGCATAAAGCATCTCCTGTTAATGGAGCGACAGTGTGCCAGAACGTCGAATAAGTAGCCTGATGCGCATCAATATGGAGTAAAAAAATCCCCCTAAAGAGGGGGATTCAGACTGGTGACAAACCGCTGGCGAAAAGAAAAACTCCAGACGGCTCGTTACAAATAGGAAAATCAATTCATTGATTTTCGGCTGATAACCACAAAGAGGGAAAAACCACGCTTTTTCCCTCTTTGTTAGCAACGTCAAATCCCCCTAAAGAGGGGGATTCAGAAGAGAAAATCAGGTACGCAGACCGCGACCGCGCTGGATGAGGTACCAGCACAGCAGGTAGAACACGACGATAAAGATGGCCAGCACTCCAACGGTGGTCACCAGCGGCACATCGGTAATGCCCAGGAAACCAAAGCGGAAGCCGCTGATCATATAAACAATCGGGTTCAGGTGCGACAGCGCCTGCCAGAACGGCGGCAGCAGGGTCAGGGAGTAAAACACCCCACCCAGATAGGTCAGCGGCGTCAGCACGAAGGTCGGGATCAGGCTGATGTCATCAAAGGTTTTGGCGAAGACCGCGTTCAGCAGGCCGGCCAGCGAGAATAATACCGCCGTCAGTACCAGCGTCAGCGCCACGAACAGCCAGGAATGCACCTGGAACGGCACGAAGAACAGCGACACCGCCGTCACCAGCACGCCCACACACAGCCCGCGCGCGACGCCGCCGCCGACATAACCCGCGATAATCACGTGCGTCGGCACCGGCGCCACCAGCAGCTCTTCAATGTTGCGCTGGAACTTGGCGCTAAAGAATGACGAAGCGACGTTGGCGTAAGCGTTGGTGATCACCGCCATCATGATCAGGCCCGGTACGATAAACTGCATATAGGTGAAGCCGTGCATTTCGCCGATACGCGAACCAATCAGGTTGCCGAAGATAATGAAGTACAGGGTCATGGTGATGACCGGCGGAACCAGCGTCTGGATCCAGATACGGGCGAAGCGGTGAACCTCTTTGGTCCAAATGCTTTTCAGCGCCACCCAGTACAGCTGCATCATGACCGATCCCCTTGTTTACCGTTTACCAGCGTCACGAACAGCTCTTCGAGACGGTTAGCTTTGTTACGCATACTTTGCACCTGGATACCCTGCGCGCTGAGCTGGCTGAACACGCTGTTAATCCCCTGCTCCCGCAGTACTTCCACCTCAAGCGTGGAGGTGTCTACCAGGCGATACTGATAGCCATCCAGCTTAGGCAGTGGGCTCTTCGGCGCCAGATCCAGGATAAAGGTTTCTGATTTCAGCTTGGAAAGCAGAGACTTCATGGAAGTGTTCTCTACCAGTTCACCGCGCTGGATAATGCCGATGTTGCGGCACAGCATTTCGGCCTCTTCCAGATAGTGGGTGGTCAGAATAATGGTGGTGCCTTTATCGTTAAGATCTTTCAGGAACCCCCACATTGAGCGGCGAAGTTCAATGTCTACGCCAGCGGTTGGTTCATCCAGAATCAGCAGCTTTGGCTCGTGCATCAGCGCGCGAGCAATCATCAGGCGGCGCTTCATCCCACCGGAAAGCATACGGGCACGTTCGTTGCGTTTTTCCCACAGATCGAGCTGTTTTAAATACTTTTCACTACGCGCTATCGCTTCGCTGCGCTCAACGCCGTAGTAGCCCGCCTGATGCACGACTATCTGCTGCACCGTCTCAAACGGGTTGAAGTTGAATTCCTGCGGGACCAGGCCGAGCTGGCGCTTGGCGTTAACCACGTCTTTTTGCAGGTCGTAACCAAACACCCGCACGCGGCCGGAGGTTTTATTCACCAGCGAGCTGATGATGCCGATAGTGGTGGATTTGCCCGCACCGTTAGGGCCGAGCAGCGCATAAAAATCGCCCGCCTCAACACGAAGATCTATGCCGCGCAGCGCCTGGACGCCACCGTGATAGGTTTTCGTTAACTGTTCCAGTTCCAATGCAATTGTCATGGATATTCGCTTACCTTATTCGGTACTTGTTTGAAAATTCGTTGAGTTACCCTATATTACCCCATCGCACTTCTCGGGTGACAGGCGTTAACCTCACATGAAAGATATTGATTCCCTTATCAGCAATAATGAACTTTGGTCAAAAATGCTGGTTGAGGAAGACCCCGGTTTCTTCGAAAGGCTTGCCCAGGCACAAAAACCCCGCTTTCTCTGGATTGGCTGCTCCGACAGCCGCGTTCCCGCTGAACGCCTTACCGGCCTGGAACCAGGCGAACTCTTCGTTCACCGCAACGTGGCAAACCTGGTTGTTCATACCGACCTGAACTGCCTTTCCGTTGTGCAGTACGCCGTAGACGTGCTTGAAGTTGAGCACATTATTATTTGCGGTCACTACGGATGCGGCGGCGTGCAGGCTGCGGTAGAGAACCCGGAGCTGGGCTTAATTAACAACTGGCTGCTGCACATTCGCGACCTGTGGTTCAAGCATAGTTCGCTCTTAGGGGAACTGGCACCGGAACAGCGGATGGATACGCTCTGTGAACTGAACGTCATGGAGCAGGTGTACAACATCGGCCATTCCACCATCATGCAGTCTGCCTGGAAACGCGGCCAGAAAGTCACGGTTCACGGCTGGGTCTATGGGATTCACGACGGACGCCTGCGCGACCTCGAAGTGACGGCCACCAGCCGTGAGTCGCTTGAGCAGGGTTACCGCAGCGGGATTTCCAATCTGAAAAATACCCACCATAGCCACCGGAATCGCGCAGCTTCGCAGTAATCCCGGCAAAAGTGGATAGCAAAAAGGGCCCTTAAGGCCCTTTTTTGTTAGCTAGCGACTTTTACTCGTCGAGCATAACCACTTTGCCGACGAACGGCAGGTGGCGATAGCGCTGGGCGTAGTCGATGCCGTAGCCCACCACGAACTCGTCCGGAATAGAGAAACCAACGTATTCAACGTTAACGTTCACTTCGCGGCGGGTTGGTTTGTCCAGCAGCGTACAAATGGCCAGAGATTTTGGCTCGCGCAGGCTCAGGATTTCACGCACTTTGCTCAGGGTATTGCCGGAGTCGATAATGTCTTCGACGATCAGCACGTCTTTCCCGCGAATGTCTTCATCCAGGTCTTTGAGGATTTTTACGTCACGAGTGGTGGACATGCCGCTGCCGTAGCTGGAGGCGGTCATAAAATCGACTTCGTGGGATACCTGCACTTCACGGCACAGATCCGCCATAAACATAAATGAACCGCGCAGCAGACCTACCAGCACCATATCACTGCCGCTGTCGCGATAGTGTTCGGTGATTTGACGACCCAGTTCAGCAACACGGGCTTTGATCTCCGCTTCCGGGATCATCACTTCAACAGTATGTTTCATATATCTAACCATATGATTTAAAAACAAATCATTTAATGCTGGTGAACCTGCAGCCAACACAAAATATTGAGGCGAGGAGTATACCAGCAAATGGCCTTCACATCCGCACTTCAAAAAAAAGCCATAAATGTGACAACCATCACACTTGTTAATAACTATAATTAAATGCTATCAAACCTTTATGAGTGTGATAATTGTGAATACAAATAAAACCGGATCGCAACTATTTGTGACCCTCTCAGCCCTCTTTGCCGTTCTTTGCGGGCTCTATTTACTTTTTGGCGGGATATGGTTAGTGGCTATCGGCGGGTCGTGGTATTACCCGATCGCCGGCCTGGTGATGCTCGGCGTCGCCTGGCTGCTGTGGAAAAGCAAAGCCTCTGCGCTTTGGCTCTACGCAGCCCTGCTACTGTGTACTATGGCCTGGGGCGTCTGGGAAGTCGGCTTCGACTTCTGGGCGCTGACGCCACGCTGCGACGTGCTGGTGTTCTTCGGCGTCTGGCTTCTGCTGCCGTTTGTGTCTCGCCGCCTGGTAATTCCAGCAAGCGGCGCGGCGGCATCGCTGGTGGTTTCCCTGTTGATTACCGCCGTTGTGCTGGTCTGGGCGGGCTTTAACGACCCGCAAGAGATCAACGGTACGCTGCAGTTGGATAACACCGCCGCTGCCGCCGGGTCTTCAATTCCTGATGCCGACTGGCCAGCTTATGGCCGCAATCAGGAAGGGCAGCGTTTCTCTCCGCTCAAGCAGATCACCACCCAAAACGTGGGCCAGCTGAAGGAAGCCTGGCGCTTCCAGACCGGCGACGTGAAGCGTGCTACCGACCCGGGCGAAATCACCAACGAAGTCACCCCGATCAAAATTCGGGACATGCTTTACCTGTGTACCGCGCACCAGCAGCTGTTCGCGCTGGATGCGTCTACCGGGAAAGAGAAGTGGAAGTTTGACCCTCAGTTAAATACCGATCCTTCGTTCCAGCACGTGACCTGCCGGGGAGTTTCTTACCACGAGGCCACCGCAGACAACGCCTCTGCGGACGTTGTGGCCGACTGTCCTCGCCGCATTATTCTGCCGGTGAACGACGGTCGCTTGTTTGCTCTTAATGCCGACACCGGCAAGCTGTGTGAGAGCTTTGCGAACAAAGGCATCCTGAACCTGCAAACCAATCAGCCGGTGACCACGCCAGGGATGTATGAGCCGACTTCACCGCCTATCGTGACCGACAAGGTGATTGTGATTGCCGGGGCGGTGACCGATAACTTTTCCACTCGCGAACCTTCCGGCGTGATACGTGGTTTTGACGTTAACACCGGTAAACTGCTGTGGGCGTTTGACCCAGGCGCGAAAGATCCAAACGCTATCCCGGATGACGGGCATCATTACACGCTGAACTCCCCGAACTCGTGGGCTCCGGCGGCTTATGACGCAAAACTGGATCTGGTTTATCTGCCGATGGGCGTGACTACGCCGGACATCTGGGGCGGCAACCGCACGCCTGAGCAGGAGCGTTACGCCAGCAGCATTGTGGCGCTGAATGCCACCACCGGTAAGCTGGCCTGGTCCTATCAGACCGTACACCACGACCTGTGGGATATGGACATGCCTGCCCAGCCAACCCTTGCCGACATCACCGACAAGAGCGGCAATAAGGTTCCGGTAGTTTACGCTCCGGCCAAAACCGGCAATATCTTCGTGCTGGATCGTCGCGACGGTAAGTTAGTGGTTCCTGCGCCGGAACAACCGGTCCCGCAGGGCGCCGCTAAAGGTGACCATGTTTCCCCTACTCAGCCGTTCTCCGAGCTGACCTTCCGTCCGAAGAAAGATCTGAGCGGCGCGGATATGTGGGGCGCAACCATGTTTGACCAGCTGGTGTGCCGAGTGATGTTCCACAGCATGCGCTATGAAGGCATCTTTACTCCGCCTTCAGAGAAAGGAACGCTGGTCTTCCCGGGTAACCTGGGCATGTTCGAGTGGGGCGGGATTTCCGTTGACCCGAATAACCAGGTCGCGATGACCAACCCAATGGCGCTGCCGTTCGTGTCTAAGCTGATTCCACGTGGCCCTGGCAACCCAATGGAGCCGCCAAAAGACGCCAAAGGTTCAGGCACTGAATCCGGCGTTCAGCCGCAGTACGGCGTGCCGTATGGCGTCACGCTGAACCCGTTCCTGTCGCCGCTCGGCCTGCCGTGTAAACAACCAGCCTGGGGCTATATCTCCGGCGTTGACCTGAAAACCAACGAGATCGTGTGGAAGAAACGCATTGGTACCGTGGAAGACAGCATGCCGTTCCCAACCGGGATCCCAATGAAATTCCGCATGGGGATGCCGATGCTGGGTGGCCCAATCTCCACCGCCGGTAACGTGATGTTCATTGGCGCAACCGCAGATAATTACCTGCGCGCGTTTGATATGCGTGACGGGAAACAGCTGTGGGAAGCGCGTCTGCCGGCAGGTGGGCAGGCTACGCCGATGACGTATGAAGTTAACGGCAAGCAGTACGTGGTGATTTCCGCAGGCGGCCATGGCTCCTTCGGCACCAAGATGGGTGATTATATCGTGGCGTACGCTCTACCGGACGACGCGAAGTAACTCATTGCTGTAACGCATTGCGGGTGGCTCAGGCCACCCGCTCTTGCTTTTACGCGACGGTAAAACCGAGCATCATCCCGGTATCTTCATGCTCCAAAAGATGGCAGTGCGCCATATAGGCCGCTTCCTTCGGTGCGGCATGATCGAACTTCACCAGCACTTCGCTGCGCGCGCCTTCCACCTTCACCGTGTCTTTCCAGCCCTGACGATGTGCCGCCACCGGCCTGCCGTTCTCTGACAGAATGCGGAACTGGGTACCATGAATATGGAACGGGTGGAGCATCATGTCGCCTTCCCCTGATATCGTCCATTTCTCGTATTTCCCTTTCTGCGCGGCAAACGCCGGAGTTGCCATATCAAAGGCTTTTCCATTGATTTTGTTCGCGTTGTGGAAATCAAACCCGTGGCTCATGCCACCGTGGTTCATATTTCCCATACTGCCGTGGTCCATATTTTTCATGTTGCCATGATCCATATTGCCCATACTGCCGTGGCCGTCCATCGACATGCCTGCCATAGCCTGCATGCCGTATTTATCCATCAACGCCTGCATCCCCATCATGTCGAGCATCGGATCCATCATCAGCTGCAGCCAGCGTTCCGTCACGCCCTCCAGCGACGGTAGCGCAGGCACGTTGACCAGCTTGTCAGGCAACGTACCGGAGGCAGCGATGATCAGCGGCTGGATATGAACAATCGGCGCTGGCTTATCAAATGGCGCCACGGTCATGCCCATTTGCTTCACCGGCAGAGTGACGATATCAAATGGTTTGCCGTCACGGGTATCCACCAGCACTTCAAACCGTTCGCCCATCAGCAATTCCAGCTCGGTGACTTTTACCGGCTCGGCCAGCAGGCCGCCGTCGCTGGCAATAACATAGAGAGGACGATTATCGCTGGCGGCAATATTCAGAGAGCGGGCATTGCAGCCGTTAAGCAAGCGCAGACGCAGCCAGCCGCGCGGATTGGAATGCTGCGGATAAACGGCACCGTTGCACAATAGCGTATCGCCGAACCAGCCTACGGCCGCGCTCATGACGTCCAGCTGGTAGTCAATCTCGCCATCTTTACCGAAACGTTTGTCCTGGATAATCAGCGGAATATCATCAATTCCCCACTGCTTCGGCAGCATTAACTGAGCGCTTTCGTTATCCTCAATCAGCACCAGCCCGCCAAGCCCCATGGCAACCTGATGCCCGGTTTTGCCATGCTGATGCGGGTGGAACCAGCAGGTCGCCGCCCGCTGCTGCGGCGTAAAAGTCACGCTCCGCTTTGCACCCGCCGCGATAACGCCCTGTGGGCCGCCGTCAACCTCACCGCCGACTTCAAGCCCATGCCAGTGCACGGTAGTTTCTTCTGCCAGGTTATTATGGATATCAACCGTGACCGCTTCGCCCTGAGTCAGCCTGAGCGCCGGGCCCAGCAGCGAACCGTTGTAGCCCCAGGTTGTAGCCGTTTTACCGGCAAAAACGCTCTTTCCTGCATTAACGCTGAGACTGATGCTATTTTTAGCATCAGGGGCAAGCAAAGGCGGGACAGGCAACGCCGGACGATCGGCCGCCAGCACGGTACGGCTCCAGAGTGGCAGCGCGCTGAAAGCCCCGAGTGCCGCGGTATATTTCAAAAAATTACGGCGATGCATAGTCAGTTCCTTTCGTTGGCATACTTGGTGGCGAGCATAAACCTTTCCCTAACGGTAAGGTCAAGTTTTAAGCTCATAATAAATATCGTCGACGCCCTTTTAACTGTGTTAACGTTTCGTATCTGAGAAAAAGTGGTAGACGTGATGAAGATGGGAGTTAGGGCGTTATTACTGGGCGTATTGCTGGCTTTTTCTACCAGCAGCCTGGCGCTAAGCGAGTCTGAAGCAGAGGATATGGCCGATCTGACTGCGGTGTTTGTGTTCTTAAAAAATGATTGTGGCTACCAAAATCTCCCGAACGGCCAGATCCGACGCGCTCTGGTGTTTTTTGCCCAGCAAAATCAATGGGATCTCACTAATTACGATAGCTGGAACATGAAAGCGCTGGGTGAAGACAGCTATAAAGATTTGAGCGGTATCGCTATTCCCACTGCAACAAAATGCAAATCTCTGGCAAGGGACTCCTTAAGCCTGCTGGCCTACGTCAAGTAACCTTCCCTCTCTCGCCGATGCTGAAATGTTGACCGTGCACCCACGGTCAATGTTGGCTATCATGTTACGCCGGATTTACAACGGTGTTAACAGAGGAGGCATCCCCGATGACCCACCCAACCGTGTGGCAGGAAACGCTACATGACAAGTTTGGCCAGTACTTTGCCATCGACAACGTCCTTTACCACGAAAAAACCGACCACCAGGATCTGATCATCTTTGAAAATGCGGCTTTCGGCCGGGTGATGGCGCTGGACGGCGTGGTGCAAACCACCGAGCGCGATGAGTTTATCTACCATGAGATGATGACCCACGTTCCGCTGCTGGCGCACGGCCAGGCGGAGCACGTGCTGATTATCGGCGGCGGCGACGGCGCAATGCTGCGTGAGGTTTGCCGACATCGCGGCGTGAAGACGATAACCATGGTGGAGATCGATGCTGGCGTTGTGGCCTTCTGCCGCCAGTATTTACCGAACCATAATGCCGGCAGCTATGACGACCCGCGTTTTACGCTGGTTATCGACGACGGCGTCAACTTTGTTAACCAGACCACCCAGACCTTCGATGTGATTATCTCGGACTGCACCGATCCTATCGGGCCGGGAGAAAGCCTGTTCACCTCTGATTTTTATCAGGGCTGCAAGCGCTGCCTGAATCCTGGCGGGGTCTTCGTTGCCCAGAACGGCGTTTGCTTCCTGCAGCAGGATGAAGCCATCGACAGCCACCGCAAGCTGGGCCACTACTTTGGCGACGTCAGCTTTTACCAGGCGGCTATACCGACCTATTTTGGCGGCATCATGACCTTTGCATGGGCAACCGATAACCCGGCGCTTCGTCACTTATCGAGCGAAATCATTCAGGCACGCTTTCATAAAGCCGGCATTTCCTGCCGCTACTATACCCCTGCAGTCCACACGGCCGCGTTTGCGCTTCCGCAGTATTTGCTGGATGCGCTGTCCTGACAGCCGCCCTCTGGAGACGATAAAAAATTGAAAAAACTGAAACTGCACGGCTTTAACAATCTGACCAAAAGCCTGAGTTTTTGTATCTACGATATCTGCTATGCCAAAACCGCCGATGAGCGTGACGGCTACATCGCCTATATCGACGAGCTGTATAACGCTAACCGCCTGACGGAAATCCTCAGCGAAACCTGCTCCATCATCGGCGCCAATATCCTGAACATCGCCCGTCAGGATTATGAGCCGCAGGGTGCCAGCGTCACTATTCTGGTGAGTGAGGAGCCCGTCGACCCGCAGAGTATCGACCAGTCAGAACATCCAGGCCCGCTGCCGGACGCGATTGTCGCCCATCTTGATAAAAGCCATATCTGCGTTCACACCTATCCGGAAAGCCATCCTGAAGGCGGCCTGTGCACCTTCAGGGCCGATATAGAAGTGTCGACCTGCGGGGTGATTTCTCCGCTGAACGCGCTCAATTACCTGATTCACCAGCTAGAAAGCGATATCGTGACCATCGACTATCGCGTGCGCGGCTTTACCCGCGATGTGAACGGCCTGAAGCATTTCATCGACCACGAGATAAACTCAATTCAGAACTTTATGTCCGACGATATGAAGGCGCTGTACGACATGGTGGACGTCAACGTGTACCAGGAGAACATCTTCCATACCAAGATGTTGCTGAAAGAGTTTGACCTCAAACACTACCTGTTTAACGTCAAACCTGAAGAGTTGAGTGCCGAAGAACGAAAAACGATCGCCGACCTGCTGTGGAAAGAGATGCGCGAAATCTACTACGGCCGCAACATTCCGGCTGTATAAATCTTGATGACGTGGAGCGCCCGGGGCTCCACGTTACTCAACGCTGCTGCAGGAATTCCCGGTAAGCGTTAACCACCTGAAGAAAATCCTCTACGCCGCAAAAAGAGAGGCTTTCTTCGTCGTAATAGCTCATCCCCTCTTCTATCTCATCGCCGGAAATTTCCAGCTGATTGGCACGGACGATCACCTCTTCTTCGTCCAGCCACAGGGTATATTCATGCCCGGCACGCTGCCACTGACGTTCGCTGCCTTTCACCGAGAGTACGGCCTGCTCGACTTCATCCAGAAGCGCCAGGTTGCCCTTCACTTCTTCATTAAACCAGTGGCCGACAACCTCGTGCCCCATCGACATACGCACCTTCACCACGCCGGTGACGTCACGCAGAAATTCATAGTCCATCGCTGTTTCCTCTACATCGCGGGGGAAATCCTCACCCACGCTTACAGGCTTAATTATCGCAGCAAAGTTGGGGGAAAACAGCGGGGCGAGTACAAGGCCGAGAAATAAAAAGGTGAGAGCGGGACCCTGCGGTCTGATGCCCTCACCCCGTCCCTCTCCCGTAGGAGAGGATGCAAACGCTAAAAACCGTCTCTTCAGAGACGGTTTTGCTGTTTATACCGCAGTCTGGAAGATAACGCCGTCAGCCTTCTCGGTGTACTGAGAAAGCTGGTCAAAGTTCAGGTAGCGGTAGGTATCTACCGCCGTTTTATCAACCTGAGCCATGAAGGTCTGATATTCGTCAGGGGTTGGCAGCTTGCCCAGCAGGGAAGCGACTGCCGCCAGCTCTGCGGACGCCAGGAAGACGTTCGCCCCGGTGCCCAAACGGTTCGGGAAGTTACGGGTCGAGGTCGATACCACGGTTGCCCCATCCGCCACGCGAGCCTGGTTACCCATGCACAGGGAGCAGCCTGGAATTTCGATACGCGCCCCGCTCTTACCGAACACGCTGTAATAACCTTCTTCGGTCAGCTGAGCCGCATCCATACGGGTTGGCGGAGCCACCCACAGGCGGGTTGGCAGCTGACCTTTGTGGCTGTCCAGCAGCTTACCGGCAGCACGGAAGTGGCCGATGTTGGTCATGCAGGAACCGATAAACACTTCATCAATCTTCTCACCGGCAACGTCGGACAGCAGACGAGCATCGTCCGGGTCATTTGGCGCGCAGAGGATAGGCTCTTTGATATCGTTCAGATCGATGTCGATCACTGCCGCGTATTCTGCGTCAGCGTCGGCTTCCATCAGTTGTGGATCGGCCAGCCATTTTTCCATGCCCTGAATACGGCGCTCAAGCGTACGACGGTCGCCGTAACCTTCGGCAATCATCCATTTCAACAGCACGATGTTGGAGTTCAGATACTCTTCGATCGGCTCGCGATCCAGCTTAATGGTACAACCTGCGGCGGAACGCTCAGCGGAAGCATCGGTCAGCTCAAACGCCTGCTCAACTTTAAGCGTTGGCAGACCTTCGATTTCCAGGATGCGGCCAGAGAAGATGTTTTTCTTCCCTTTCTTCTCGACGGTCAGCAGGCCCTGCTTGATAGCGTACAGCGGAATAGCATGCACCAAATCACGCAGGGTAATGCCCGGCTGCATTTTGCCTTTAAAGCGAACCAGCACGGACTCCGGCATATCCAGAGGCATAACGCCGGTCGCGGCGGCAAACGCCACCAGGCCAGAACCCGCCGGGAATGAAATCCCGATAGGGAAACGGGTGTGGGAGTCACCGCCGGTGCCAACGGTATCCGGCAGCAGCATGCGGTTCAGCCACGAGTGAATGACGCCATCGCCCGGACGCAGAGACACGCCGCCACGGTTCATAATGAAATCAGGCAGAGTGTGGTGAGTCGTCACGTCAACCGGCTTCGGATAAGCGGCGGTGTGACAGAAGGACTGCATCACCAGGTCAGCGGAGAAGCCAAGGCAAGCCAGGTCTTTCAGCTCATCACGGGTCATTGGGCCGGTGGTGTCCTGGGAGCCTACGGAAGTCATCTTCGGCTCGCAGTAAGCGCCAGGGCGCACGCCATCTACGCCACAGGCGCGGCCAACCATTTTCTGCGCCAGCGAGTAACCACGGGTGCTGGCAGCAACGTCTTTCGCCTGAACGAAGACTTCGCTGTGCGGCAGGCTCAGCGCTTCACGCGCTTTGGTCGTCAGGCCACGGCCGATGATCAGCGGAATACGGCCGCCGGCGCGGACTTCGTCCAGCAGCACGTCGGTTTTCAGTTCAAAGTTGGCGATTACCGCGTCGGTGTCGTGATTACGCACTTCGCCTTTGTACGGGTAAATGTCGATAACATCGCCCATATTCAGGTCATTTACGTCAACTTCGATCGGCAGTGCACCGGCATCTTCCATGGTGTTAAAGAAGATTGGCGCAATTTTTCCGCCGAGCACGACGCCGCCGCCGCGCTTGTTCGGCACGTTCGGGATGTCGTCGCCCATAAACCACAGCACGGAGTTGGTGGCGGATTTACGGGAAGAACCGGTGCCCACAACGTCGCCCACGTAGGCCAGCGGGAAACCTTTCTTCTGCAACGCTTCGATCTGTTTGATCGGGCCAATAGCGCCAGCCTGATCCGGTTCAATGCCTTCGCGGGCATTTTTCAGCATCGCCAGGGCGTGCAGCGGGATGTCCGGGCGGGACCAGGCGTCCGGCGCAGGAGACAGGTCATCGGTGTTGGTTTCGCCGGTGACCTTAAAGACGGTAACGGTGATTTTCTCGGCCAGTTTAGGGCGAGACAGGAACCACTCGGCTTCGGACCAGGACTTCAGCACCTGCTGAGCGTAGGTGTTGCCCGCTTTGGCTTTCTCTTCTACGTCGTAGAAGTTATCGAACATCAGCAGCGTGTGGGACAGCGCTTTGGCGGCAATCGGCGCCAGTTTTTCGTTATCCAGCGCGTCAATCAGCGGATGAATGTTGTAGCCACCCTGCATGGTGCCCAGCAGTTCAATGGCTTTTTCAGGGGAGATCAGCGGGGAAGTGGCATCGCCTTTGGCAATGGCAGCAAGGAAACCTGCTTTCACGTAGGCGGCTTCATCAACGCCCGGCGGTACACGGTTAGTAATCAGATCTAACAGGAATGCTTCTTCACCTGCGGGTGGGGTTTTCAGCAGCTCAACCAGTGCGGCCATTTGGGTGGCATCTAAGGGTTTTGGAACAATCCCTTCTGCGGCACGTTCAGCTACGTGCTTACGGTATTCTTCTAGCACGACGGTTCTCCTCGCTCTCATTGTCATTTGGCGCCACCGGATCTCTCTCTTCACGCTCCTGTGAGACAGCAGTTTGTAGGGTAAATGCCCGGTACCGCGTCGGGCAGCATATCAGGATTTTCAGGGGGTGTTAATCTGTTTACAAAAAAGCAACATTAAAACTTTGCTGAATCGTTAAGGGGGAATAGATTACTTTTTGATATGACGTTCAGGCACAAAAAAACCGCATTTCGGCGGTTCGTTTGCCCTGACAAAGTGGTAGCACACGATGACAGGAGATGTTTTGTGGCAAGTCCAGTACGAGAACGATAATGCCCTTATCAGTTTGTGGTTGCAAGGCATCTTGTTTATTTTGCGAACAAACATCTAAAAGAGGATGCAAGCCACTGCAAACTTAAAATATCCATATCTGAGCGCACTCTTTTATCCTAAATTCGACGACGGCCTGCTTCGCTGGTGTAGCAGCCAGTCATCGGGTTCGGGAGCAGCTCAACCGCTCTACGTGGTAAGTCCTGTACACTTGCCTGATTCTGCCTTTCCCGGTGAAGAAGGGATCGCCGTAGCCCAAAAGGGTATACACGCAATGGAAATGCGTTTGCTGTACGCGCTGCTTCTGTTGTCAGGTTCACTGCTTTCGCTGAGCCAGGGTGGCTGGAATATTTCAGACATTAGCGTTCAGTTCGTTTTCAACCTGGGCAATTAAGCTACTGGCCGCTCGCAAGGGCGGCCTTTTTACAGGCAAAAAAAACGGCCCCGAAGGGCCGCTTTATCAAACTCGAAAAGTTACTTTTTCTTCGCTTTCGCGTTTGGCAGGTCGGTGATGCTGCCTTCGAACACTTCAGCCGCCAGGCCAACGGATTCGTGCAGCGTCGGGTGAGCGTGGATGGTGAGCGCGATATCTTCTGCGTCACAGCCCATCTCGATAGCCAGACCGATTTCGCCCAGCAGCTCGCCGCCGTTAGTCCCGACAATCGCCCCACCGATAACGCGGTGAGTCTCTTTGTCGAAGATAAGCTTGGTCACGCCATCGGCGCAGTCGGAAGCGATAGCACGGCCAGAAGCTGCCCACGGGAAGGTGGCGGTTTCGTAGCTGATGCCTTTCTCTTTCGCTTCTTTCTCGGTCAGACCAACCCATGCAACTTCTGGCTCGGTGTAAGCGATAGATGGGATCACTTTCGGGTCGAAGTAGTGCTTCATCCCGGCGATAACTTCTGCGGCAACGTGGCCTTCGTGAACACCTTTGTGCGCCAGCATTGGCTGACCGACGATATCGCCGATAGCAAAGATGTGAGGAACATTGGTGCGCAGCTGCTTGTCAACGCGGATAAAGCCACGGTCGTCCACTTCAACACCGGCTTTGCCGGCATCAAGGTTTTTACCGTTCGGCACGCGGCCGATAGCGACCAGAACCGCGTCGTAACGCTGTGGTTCAGCAGGGGCTTTTTTGCCTTCCATGGAAACGTAGATGCCGTCTTCTTTCGCTTCAACGGCGGTCACTTTGGTTTCCAGCATCAGATTGAATTTCTTGCTGATGCGTTTGGTGAAGACCTTAACGATGTCTTTGTCTGCAGCCGGGATAACCTGGTCGAACATTTCAACCACGTCAATGTCTGAACCCAGCGCATGGTACACGGTGCCCATTTCCAGACCGATGATACCGCCGCCCATAACCAGCAGGCGTTTCGGTACGGATTTCAGCTCCAGCGCGTCCGTGGAGTCCCACACTCGTGGATCTTCATGAGGAATGAACGGCAGCTCGATCGGACGGGAACCCGCCGCGATGATAGCGTTGTCGAAGTTGATCACGGTTTTACCGTTTTCGCCTTCAACTTCCAGGGTGTTAGCCCCGGTGAATTTACCCAGACCGTTTACCACTTTCACTTTACGGCCTTTGGCCATACCCGCCAGGCCGCCGGTCAGCTGAGTGATAACTTTTTCTTTCCAGGTACGAATTTTGTCGATATCGGTTTTCGGCTCACCGAAAACGATGCCGTGCTCGGCCAGTGCTTTTGCTTCTTCGATAACTTTAGCAACGTGCAGCAGCGCTTTAGAAGGGATACAGCCGACGTTCAGACAAACACCGCCGAGGGTGCTGTAACGCTCTACGATGACGGTTTCCAGACCTAAATCCGCGGCGCGGAATGCTGCGGAGTAACCTGCTGGGCCTGCCCCAAGTACTACGACCTGAGTTTTGATTTCTGTGCTCATCATGACCTCTTAATTTATACCCGTCGTCCACCGGGTCGTTCTATCCGCCCGCAGTTTACAAAATTGTTAACAATTTTTAAACAACAAACGGCTCACGAATTGTCGCTTTCGCCGATAACCTCACAAACTCCATGAGATTATCAGAAAAAAGCCGGCCGATTGGCCGGCTTTTCAATTACATCACCAGGCGGCGAATATCAGACAGCATATTGTTGATGATGGTGATAAAGCGAGCCCCATCAGCGCCGTCGATTACGCGGTGGTCGAAGGAAAGAGACATTGGCATCATCAGACGCGGCGTGAACTCTTTACCGTTCCAGACCGGCTCCATTGCAGACTTGGAGACACCCAGGATAGCCACTTCTGGCGCGTTAACAATCGGCGCGAAGTGAGTTGTCCCGATACCACCCAGGCTGGAGATGGTGAAGCAGCCGCCCTGCATTTCGCCAGCGGTCAGCTTGCCGTCGCGAGCTTTTTTGGAGATAGCCATCAGTTCGCGAGACAGTTCGGTGATGCTCTTCTTGTTCACGTCTTTGAAGACCGGAACAACCAGACCATTCGGGGTATCAACCGCCACACCGATGTTGATGTATTTTTTCAGCGTCAGCTTCTGGCCATCTTCGGACAGGGAGCTGTTGAAGCGAGGCATCTGCTCCAGCGCGGCCGCAACGGCTTTCATGATGAACACCACAGGGGTGAACTTCACGTCCAGCTTACGCTTAGCGGCTTCGTCGTTCTGCTGCTTACGGAACGCTTCCAGATCGGTGATATCGGTTTTGTCGAAGTGGGTAACGTGCGGGATCATCACCCAGTTACGGCTCAGGTTAGCACCAGAGATTTTCTGGATGCGGCCCATTTCCACTTCTTCGATTTCGCCGAACTTGCTGAAGTCTACTTTCGGCCATGGCAGCATGCCCGGCAGACCGCCGCCGGTCGCAGCCGGAGCTGCTTCAGCGCGCTTAACAGCGTCTTTCACGTAAGCCTGAACGTCTTCGCGCAGGATACGACCTTTACGGCCGGTGCCTTTCACTTTCGCCAGGTTAACGCCGAACTCGCGAGCCAGACGACGGATCAGCGGAGTCGCATGAACGTACGCGTCATTTTCAGCGAATTCAGATTTGCCTTCTGCTTTAGCAGCTGGCGCCGCGGCTTTTGCTGCCGGGGCTGGTGCCGCAGCGGCTGGAGCTGGTGCAGCAGCCGGGGCCGCAGCAGGCGCAGCGCCTTCCACTTCGAAGACCATGATCAGGGAGCCGGTAGACACTTTGTCGCCGGTGCTGATTTTGATTTCTTTCACGGTACCGGCGAATGGCGCAGGCACTTCCATGGAAGCTTTGTCGCCTTCAACGGTAATCAGTGACTGCTCAGCGGCAACTTTATCGCCCACTTTGACCATCACTTCAGTGACTTCAACTTCGTCACCGCCGATGTCCGGGACGTTAACTTCTTTCGAGCCAGAAGCCGCAGGCGCAGCGGCGGCGGCCGGAGCAGCAGCCTGTGCTGGAGCGGCCGCAGGTGCAGCACCCGCCACTTCGAAGACCATGATCAGAGAGCCGGTAGACACTTTGTCGCCGGTGCTGATTTTGATCTCTTTAACCACGCCCGCGAACGGAGCCGGTACTTCCATAGAGGCTTTGTCGCCTTCTACGGTGAGCAGAGACTGTTCAGCGGCAACGGTGTCGCCCACTTTGACCATGATCTCGGTAACTTCTACTTCGTCACCGCCGATGTCCGGCACGTTAACGTCTTTTGCGCTCGCGGCAGCAGGTGCTGCGGCCGGTGCGGCTTCTTTCTTCTCTTCTGCCTTAGCAGGTGCAGCGGCTGCTGCACCTTCGGCGGAATCGAAAATCATAATCAGTTTGCCGGTCTCGGTTTTGTCGCCGACAGAGACTTTGATCTCTTTTACGACGCCAGCCTGTGGAGACGGAACTTCCATAGAGGCTTTGTCGCCTTCTACGACGATCAGCGACTGTTCAGCTTCAACTTTGTCGCCAACTTTGACCAGGATCTCGGTGATTTCAACTTCATCAGCGCCGATGTCTGGTACTTTGATTTCGATAGCCATTGTCTCTTTACCTCTTACGCCAGACGCGGGTTAACTTTTTCTGCATCGATGTTGAATTTGGTAATTGCGTCTGCAACTACTTTCTTATCGATTTCGCCACGTTTAGCCAGTTCGCCCAGGGCCGCTACGACCACGTAAGAAGCATCAACTTCGAAGTGGTGACGCAGGTTTTCGCGGCTGTCAGAACGACCGAAGCCGTCGGTACCCAGTACGCGATAATCATCAGCTGGTACGTAAGTACGAACCTGCTCGGCGAACAGTTTCATATAGTCAGTAGAAGCTACCGCTGGAGCGTCGCTCATCACCTGAGCGATGTAAGGAACGCGCGGAGTTTCCATTGGGTGCAGCATGTTCCAGCGCTCACAGTCCTGGCCATCACGTGCCAGTTCGGTGAAGGAAGTTACGCTGTACACGTCGGAGCCCACGCCGTAGTCGTTCGCCAGGATCTGAGCTGCTTCACGCACGTGACGCAGGATAGAACCGGAGCCCAGCAGCTGAACTTTACCTTTGCTACCTGCAACGGTTTCGAGTTTGTAGATACCTTTACGGATACCTTCCTCGGCACCTGCTGGCATAGCCGGCATGTGGTAGTTTTCGTTCAGAGTGGTGATGTAGTAGTAAATGTTCTCTTGTGCTTCACCGTACATACGGGTCAGACCATCGTGCATGATGACGGCCACTTCGTACGCGTAAGACGGGTCGTAAGAGATACAGTTAGGGATAGTCAGAGACTGAATGTGGCTGTGGCCATCTTCGTGCTGCAGACCTTCACCGTTCAGGGTCGTACGACCGGAAGTACCACCTACCAGGAAGCCGCGAGCCTGTTGGTCGCCAGCCTGCCAGCACAGGTCACCGATACGCTGGAAACCGAACATAGAGTAGTAGATGTAGAACGGAATCATCGGCAGGTTGTTGGTGCTGTAAGAGGTCGCAGCAGCCAGCCAGGATGCGCCTGCACCCAGTTCGTTGATCCCTTCCTGCAGAATCTGACCTTTCTCGTCTTCTTTATAGTATGCAACCTGCTCACGGTCCTGCGGGGTGTACTGCTGACCGTTCGGGCTGTAGATACCAATCTGACGGAACAGACCTTCCATACCAAAGGTACGCGCTTCATCGGCGATGATTGGAACCAGACGGTCTTTGATAGACGGGTTCTTCAGCATCACGTTCAGGGCACGAACGAAGGCGATGGTGGTGGAGATTTCTTTGTTCTGCTCTTCCAGCAGCTGAGAGAAGTCTTCCAGCGCTGGCAGTTCCAGTTTTTCAGAGAAGTTTGGCTGACGAGCAGGCAGGTAGCCTTTCAGCGCCTGACGACGTTCGTGCAGGTACTTGTGCTCTTCAGAGCCTTCAGGGAAGGTGATGTAAGACAGGTTTTCTACCTGCTCATCGGACACTGGAACGTTGAAACGGTCGCGGATGTAACGCACGCCGTCCATGTTCATTTTCTTCACCTGGTGAGCGATGTTTTTACCTTCTGCGGTATCGCCCATGCCGTAACCTTTGATGGTGTGGGCCAGGATAACGGTCGCTTTACCTTTGGTGTCCTGCGCTTTTTTCAGTGCAGCGTACACTTTCTTCGGATCGTGACCACCACGGTTCAGCGCCCAGATCTGCTCATCAGTCCAGTCAGCAACCAGTGCAGCGGTTTCAGGATATTTACCGAAGAAGTGCTCACGTACGTAGGCGCCGTCTTTGGATTTGAAGGTCTGGTAGTCGCCGTCAACGGTTTCGTTCATCAGCTGGATCAGTTTACCGCTGGTGTCTTTACGCAGCAGCTCATCCCAACGACCGCCCCACATCACTTTGATAACGTTCCAGCCAGCACCGCTGAAGATGCCTTCCAGTTCGTTGATGATCTTACCGTTGCCGGTGACCGGACCATCCAGACGCTGCAGGTTACAGTTGATGATGAAGCACAGGTTGTCCAGCTTCTCACGGGTCGCGATAGTGATCGCCCCTTTAGATTCTGGCTCATCCATTTCACCGTCGCCCAGGAAGGCGTAAACGGTTTGCTCGGAGGTGTCTTTCAGGCCACGGTGTTCCAGATATTTCAGGAATTTAGCCTGGTAGATAGCACCGATTGGGCCCAGCCCCATAGAAACGGTCGGGAACTGCCAGAATTCTGGCATCAGTTTAGGGTGCGGGTAAGAAGACAGACCTTTACCGTGAACTTCCTGACGGAAGTTGTTCATCTGCTCTTCGGTCAGACGCCCTTCAAGGAAGGCACGTGCATAGATGCCCGGAGAGATGTGGCCCTGGAAGTACACCAGATCGCCGCCGTCTTTCTCGTTGGCTGCACGGAAGAAGTGGTTAAAGCACACTTCGTAAACGGTGGCAGAAGACTGGAAGGAAGCCATGTGGCCGCCCAGCTCCAGGTCTTTCTTGGATGCGCGCAGAACGGTCATAATGGCGTTCCAGCGGATAGCAGAACGGATACGGCGTTCCAGATCCAGATTGCCCGGATATTCCGGTTCGTCTTCAACGGCAATGGTGTTCACATAGTTGCGAGCACCTGCAGAAGCAGCGACTTTCACGCCGCCTTTGCTGGCTTCGGACAGCAGCTGATCGATCAGATACTGTGCACGCTCAACACCTTCTTCACGGATAACCGATTCGATCGCCTGTAGCCAGTCGCGAGTTTCAATCGGATCCACGTCATTTGGGAAACGTTCTGACATGGGGGTATTCCTTATCTGTCTAATACGTTGATTATCTGGAACCTGTCCCATTGTATTTTCACGAGAAAACACAATAAGACAGGTTCTGTGTTTAGTTGCCGCGCGCTAAAGTTTGGCGCTTAATCCTTACGTTGCTGAAGGAGACGGAGAGAGCGTTCACGACGACTCTGCTCGCGGCTACGATCCAGCAATATTTCCTCAATAAACGCCAGGTGACGGTGCGACGCTTCTCGCGCCTGCTCCGGCTGGCGAGCCATAATCGCCGCAAAAATGCTGGCGCGATGGCTGCTCACTTGCGCCAACATCTCGCGGCGCGCGTAGAGCAATTCAAAATTCTGGCGAACGTTTTGTTCGAGCATCGGCTCCATGCAGCGCAATAAATGCAGAAGCACAACATTATGCGCGGCTTCGGTTACGGCAATTTGATACTGCATGACGGCATCGGCTTCGGCGTCTAAATCACCGGACTCCTGAGCCTGCTGGATAGCGACATGGCAATCACCAATGCGCGAGAGGTCTTCTTCCGTACCGCGAAGCGCCGCGTAATAGGCCGCAATCCCCTCAAGTGCATGACGGGTTTCTAGCAGATCAAACTGGGATTCGGGGTGGTCTGAGAGCAGTTCAACCAGCGGGTCACTCAGGCTCTGCCAAAGGTTGTTCTGAACAAAAGTACCGCCGCCCTGGCGACGAAGCAGCAAACCCTTCGCTTCGAGACGCTGAATGGCCTCGCGCAATGAAGGACGGGAAACATCGAATTGTTTCGCCAGTTCGCGTTCAGGTGGAAGTTTTTCGCCCGGGCGCAGAGTGCCCTCAAGGATGAGAAACTCCAGCTGCTGCTCTATCACATCGGATAATTTGGGTTGGCGGATTTTGCTGTAGGCCATCGTTCCCTATCTCTGCCATGAGCTCGGAGTCAATTGGTAAGACCAATTTCACGTTCGTGAGGCTAAAAGTAACAAAGTATTCACCTTCTGTCCATATTGGTTTTGATTGAAATCATGAAAGCAGGCACATTTTAACAATAATAAGAGTATGGCTTTTCAAACCCGTAACCTGTCGCACAAGCCACGTTTACTCCTTAAGTGGCAATGTTAACGTTTATGAAACGATATATTTTTCAATCGCAACCGATAACGCCTGCAAAAAAGCGGCATATTCATGCAATGAAAACGCATGCCAAAGGAAGCCACAGATCGGCTTTTGCCCTCGCCCTTTTTTACAAATGGTTTCTTTTTACCCAACTCGTCAGAGCAGTGACAGAAAGCAGGTGCAAAGGCGCTCGCTTAACACTATTCTTTGCGATGCGGTAGCCCTATCCGCAAAATTCATAATTGATAGCCGTAAAAAAAAGACTACACATTACGGAATACAACAATTACATCCGCGTCAATGTAGCGCAGACATTAACCACTACGAGGTTACATGATGGAAGGTCAACAGCACGGCGACACGCTGAAACGCGGCCTTAAAAACCGCCATATTCAGCTTATCGCGCTGGGTGGAGCTATCGGGACGGGCCTGTTTCTGGGCAGCGCATCCGTCATCCAGTCCGCAGGTCCGGCAATTATTCTCGGCTATGCCATCGCCGGGTTTATCGCTTTTTTAATTATGCGCCAGCTGGGTGAAATGGTCGTTGAGGAGCCGGTAGCCGGGTCATTCAGCCATTTCGCTTATAAGTATTGGGGCGGTTTCGCGGGCTTCGCTTCAGGCTGGAACTACTGGGTACTGTACGTCCTGGTTGCCATGGCTGAGCTGACGGCCGTCGGCAAATACATCCAGTTCTGGTGGCCGGAGATCCCTACCTGGGCCACGGCGGCGGTGTTCTTTGTCGCTATCAACGCCATCAATTTAACCAACGTTAAAGTCTTTGGTGAGATGGAGTTCTGGTTCGCCATTATCAAAGTGGTGGCCGTTATTGCCATGATTCTGTTCGGCGGCTGGCTGCTGTTTAGCGGCAACGGCGGCCCGCAGGCTTCCGTGAGCAACCTCTGGGATCAGGGTGGTTTCCTGCCGCACGGCATCACCGGGCTGGTCATGATGATGGCTATCATTATGTTCTCCTTCGGCGGCCTTGAGCTGGTCGGTATTACCGCCGCCGAAGCAGATAATCCTGAAGTGAGCATTCCAAAAGCGACCAACCAGGTTATCTACCGTATTCTGATTTTCTATGTGGGTTCGCTGGCGATTCTGCTGTCTCTGCTGCCGTGGACTCGCGTCACCGCCGACACCAGCCCGTTCGTTCTGATCTTCCATGAGCTGGGCGATACCTTCGTTGCCAACGCGCTGAATGTCGTGGTGCTTACCGCCGCGCTGTCGGTTTACAACAGCTGCGTTTACTGCAACAGCCGTATGCTGTTCGGCCTGGCGCAGCAGGGTAACGCGCCGAAGATGCTGAAAAACGTCGATAAGCGCGGCGTACCGGTGAACACGATTCTGGTTTCCGCAGGTTTCACCGCACTTTGCGTGCTGATTAACTACCTGGCGCCTGAATCAGCCTTCGGCCTGCTGATGGCGCTGGTGGTCTCGGCTCTGGTGATCAACTGGGCAATGATCAGCCTGGCACACATGAAGTTCCGCCGGGCAAAACAGCAGCAAGGGGTCAAAACCCGCTTCCCTGCCCTGTTCTATCCTTTAGGAAACTGGGTCTGCCTGCTGTTCATGGTTGCCGTGCTGGTCATCATGCTGATTACGCCGGGCATGGCTATCTCGGTTTACCTGATTCCGGTATGGATTGCGATTCTGGGCGTGGGTTACTTCCTTAAGCAGAAGAACCTGAAGGCGGTTAAAGCCTGATAAACAAAACGCCACGCAAATGCGGGGCGTTTTGTTACAAGCGTTCTGAACCTAGACCAACGTGCCGTAAATCGTCAGCAATGCGACGACAACGACAATCACCAGCGAAACCTTTTTCGCCAGAGAAACCGCAGCCTTCGGCGTTTTCATCTTATCCTGATGAGGTTCTCGTGCCAGCGAGTACTGCGCCAGCTGCGTCAGGACCTGATACTGAGAAGTATGCCTGTCGGCAAGAGAAGCAAACCACGCGGGAAGCGCTCGCTCGCCGTGGCCCAGCAGGGCATAAGCGACCCCAACCAGGCGCACAGGCACCCAGTCCAGAACGTGAAGAATGCCATCAATCCCCGAGAGCAGGCGCTCATGCGGCGTATGATGCCGGGCAAGCCAGGTCTGCCATGCACGTAAGAAAGCATAACCCGCAAGCGTGACCGGCCCCCAGACTCCGCCAACCACGAACCAAAATAGCGGGGCAAGATAGAAACGGAAGTTAATCCATAGCAACGCGTTTTGCAGCTCGCGAAGGTATTCGCGCTCGCTACATTCCGGCGGAACACCATGAATCAGCGTAAGTTCGCTCGCCATTGCATCACGCGCATGCCCGTCATCATGGCTCGCGGCTTTAAGGTAAGAATGGTAATGCAGCCTGACCTGTCCTGCACCGATGCACAGCACGCCGAGCGCAATCCAGAACACCAGCAGCGGGACGTTAAACAGCAGCCCATGCAAAGCGCGGGTAATCAGGAAAACCACGGCCATAAACGCGGCGGTCATCAACAGCGTTTTTAACAGAGAAAAATGCTTCACCCGCCCAAAAAGCACTTCAAGGCGGTGATCTAGCTGCCAGTGCTCGCCCATCTTGAACAATCGCTCGCCCATCAGGACCAACAGCAGGGTAAACAGGGTCATGTGCTCTCCTTGTCGGTAGCCTTTTCAACCGCACCCAGAAAGCGCGGCCAGTCAAACGAAGGGCCTGGGTCGGTCTTACGACCGGGAGCAATATCGCTGTGGCCCGTCATGTTTTTCGCTATATCAGGATAGTGCTGAATCAGTAACTTAGCTAAAGCTGTCAGTTGCTGATACTGCGCCTCGGTGTAGGCCAGCGTATCGGTTCCCTCAAGCTCAATACCGATAGAAAAGTCGTTGCACTTTTCTCTTCCCTGATAGCTTGAAACGCCCGCATGCCACGCACGTTTATCGAAAGGGACATACTGAACAATTTCGCCGTCGCGGCGAATCAGGCAATGGGCAGAGACGCGTAAATGTGAAATACCGGCAAAGTAAGGATGAGCCTCAGGGTCGAGCGTCCCGGCAAAGAGTGCGTCAATCCAGGGGCCACCAAATTCCCCCGGCGGCAAACTGATATTGTGCACCACCAGCAACGAGGGATTTTCCTCTTCCGGTCGGCCGTCAAAATGCGGGGATGGCAGATGTTTTACCCCCACCAGCCAGCCGTCTTTAAGCTGCATGAGAGGTTCTCCTTAGAGTGGTACTTGAAGTCGCTTCAGAGTAGCATGAAACGATACTAACTTATTCATTCTGGAGTTTTATCATGCCGCCCCGCCGTTATAATCCTGACCGCCGACGTGACGAGCTGCTCGAACGAATTACCCTCGATATACCTCTCGCCGTAGCGCAGGCGCTGCGGGAAGATCTGGGGGGTGAGGTCGACCCGAACAACGACATCACGGCGCAGTTATTACCCCCAGAAAGCACGTCGCACGCGGTCGTCATCACCCGCGAAAATGGCATTTTTTGCGGTAAACGCTGGGTAGAAGAAGTCTTTATTCAGCTCGGTGGGGATGTGACGGTGACCTGGCATGTTGAAGACGGCACGGAAGTCACCAGCAATCAGCCTCTGTTTGAGCTTAACGGCCCGGCACGTGTTCTGTTAACCGGCGAACGAACCGCGCTAAACTTTGTGCAAACGCTGTCCGGCGTAGCCAGCGAAGTTCACAGCTACGTTGCGCTGCTTGAAGGCACTAAAACGCAGCTGCTTGATACCCGTAAGACGCTTCCTGGCCTGCGTACCGCGCTGAAATATGCGGTGCTTTGCGGCGGAGGCAGCAACCATCGTCTGGGGCTGTCCGATGCTTTCCTGATAAAGGAAAACCACATTATCGCCTCCGGCTCTATTCGCCAGGCGGTAGAAAAAGCGTTCTGGATGCACCCTGACGTGCCGGTAGAAGTGGAAGTCGAGTCGCTTGATGAACTGGAGCAGGCGCTGAAAGCCGGGGCTGATATCATCATGCTGGACAACTTTACCGTCGACCAAATGCGTGAGGCCGTCGCGCTGACGCAGGGGAAAGCGCGCCTGGAAGTCTCAGGCAACGTAACCAAAGAGACGTTGAGAACCTTCGCTGATACCGGCGTGGATTACATCTCTGTTGGCGCCCTGACCAAACACGTGCGAGCCCTCGACCTGTCTATGCGCTTCCGCTGACCCTCCATTGCTGCGGGCGTGCCTCCGGTTACGTCCGCAGTTTTGCGCGCCCGCTTCCATTTCGAATGTTGATCAACACAATCGCTATAACTACTGCGGAAGCTATTTCCCGAATCCTGATTTCCCCATTCGCTATTGCCTAACCCGTTTAGCACAGTGCTGCTCTCTAACCAAAGGAGCGGCAAATGAACAAGCAAAAAGGGTTTACGCTAATCGAACTCATGGTGGTGATAGGTATCATCGCTATTCTTAGCGCCATCGGCATTCCGGGGTATCAAAACTACCTTCGTAAAGCGGCATTAACCGATATGCTGCAAACCTTCTTACCCTATCGTACCGCCATTGAACTCTGCGCGATTGAACGGGGCGGAATCAGCAGCTGTAACGCAGGCAGTAACGGCATTGCGGAAACCAGAACGACGCGCTACGTCGGGGCAATGAGCGTAGCCAGCGGTATCGTGACGTTAAGCGGACAGGAATCGCTGAACGGGCTGACGGCAACATTCACCCCACAGTGGAGCGACACCAGCGGCGTAACCGGTTGGGTCAGGAGCTGCAATGCCGAAAACGGCTCCCCTCTAAAACAAGCCTGCGAGGACGTTTTCCGCTTTAACGAAAGCAAAGCAGGAGCTGGCGAATGAACGCAAAAGAGCAGCTTCATTCCCTTTGCCAACACTACAATGCCGTACTGGTAGAAGAGACGCAAAACGTATTACGGATTGCGACGCTTGAAGCCCCAAGTGAGCAGCTGTATGAGGCATTACGCTTTTTCTGTAACAAGCATATTGATGTAGAGATATGGCCCGCTGAAAAGCTGGAGAAATGGCAAACCCACGAATTCACACAACCCTCAGAGAAAGATCACGGCAGCTCGGTGGTCACGCTATTAAATACAACCCTCGCCGCCGCAGTGCAGCAGCGGGCCTCCGATATCCATTTTGAACCCTTCGAGAATGCCTTTCGCATTCGACTCCGCATTGATGGCGTCCTTCAGTGCCAACCGCTGCTGCCGCAGGCAATGATTGCGCCCGTCACCGCCAGGCTCAAAATTTTGGCGAACCTGGATATTGCTGAAAAGCGATTGCCGCAGGACGGACAAATGGATTATCTCGCCGAAGGCGTGAAAGCCTCGTTCCGCGTCTCGACGCTACCTTGCCGCCATGGTGAAAAAGTTGTTTTAAGGATCCTCCAGCAAGGCAAACAGAGTATGGATATGCACTCGTTGGGCATGTCGGAAGGCGAAACAGAGCAATTCACGCATTCACTCGATGCCCCTCAGGGCATGATTTTGGTTACCGGGCCTACCGGCAGCGGAAAGACCATAACGCTTTATAGCGCCCTGGCGGCGCTTAACCGGCCGGGCATTAACGTCTGTAGCGTGGAAGATCCGGTAGAAATCCCTCAGGAGGGGCTCAACCAAACGCAAATAAACCCCAAGGCCGGGCTCACCTTTCAAAGCGTCCTTCGCGCCTTATTGAGACAGGATCCGGACGTCATTATGGTCGGTGAAATCCGGGACGGAGAAACGGCAGAAATAGCTATTAAGGCAGCCCAGACCGGACACCTGGTTTTGTCGACGCTTCATACTAATTCTACCGTTGAAACGCTTGTCCGGCTGGAGCAAATGGCGGTTCCTCGCTGGATGATTGCTTCAGCCGTGAATATCATCGTGGCCCAAAGGCTGGTGAGAAAACTTTGCCCCCACTGCAAAAAACGTAGCGAAACGCCCATCAGATTACCCCGCCATCTTTGGCCTTCTGAGTTGCCACAATGGCACGCTCCTGGATGCGAAAGATGCTACGGGGGATATTATGGGCGTACGGCGTTATTTGAACTGCTCCCTTTTTCTGCAGCCCTGCGGGTAGCAATTGCTCAGGGTGAACCTGCGGCTAAGATTGAAGCGTTAGCCAAAGAGCAAGGCATGCGTACGCTGTTCGAGAGCGGCTGCCTTGTGGTCGAACAAGGGCACACCTCTTTGGCAGAGGTTTATCGGGTGTTAGGAGTGCCAAATGCCTAAGCCCCAGCTCTGGTCCTGGGAAGCCATTGACGCCGAGGGGCAGTTGAAGACCGGCGTAATGCTAGCCGGTGAACGTACCTTGTTGGAGGAAGAGCTTCACAAGCAGCAGCTTCAGCTACTCAGTGTTAAAAAATCCTTTATAGCAGGAAGTGCCTGCTGGCACATTCAGCAGAAGATAGACGTTATCCGGCAGCTTGCGGCTCTGCTTCACGCCGGCATTGCCTTAACGGACGCGCTGCTGCTCATTGCGCGTCAGCACCCAAAACCTGAATGGTCAGCTTTATTGCAGCATATTGAACAGCAGGTATCACAGGGCATTCCGCTTTCAGAAACGCTTAAACAGTGGCCCCGTATCTTCCCGCCACTCTTTATCGCCTTATTGCATACCGGTGAACTGACCGGCAGGCTTGCAGAATGCTGCGAGCGGCTGGCCGAGCAGCAAGAACAGCAATATAAACTCACCAAAAAGGTGATGAAAGCCCTTCGCTATCCGCTTTTTATTTTTCTGGTCGCACTGCTGGTTACCGCAGGCATGGTGGGGTTTGTTCTGCCAGAATTCGCTAATATCTACCGCTCTTTTAATGCTCCCCTACCCGCCATTACCCAGGCCGTCATGAGCATTTCAGCGTGGGCAACGACGCAGAGTGGCTGGTGGATTTTGGCCGCTATCATTCTTGCCGTTACAGGCTGGTGGCTTCGTCGTACTCGCCCCAGTCTTCGGGATAAAGAGCAATTATTGCTGCTAAAAATACCGGTGATTGCGCCATTGAGGCGCGGTCAATTACTGAGCCAGATATTCACCGTGCTTACGCTCTCACAACATTCCGGCGTGCCCCTGTTACAGGGGCTTGAGGCGGTTGAGAAAACGCTAACACAGCTTTTCTGGCAACGACAGATAGCGGACATACGCAAGCAGGTTTCCGAGGGCCAACCATTATGGCGAGCGCTGGAGCAGTCGGGCCATTTCACGCCGCTTTGCCAGCAGTTGGTTCGCATCGGTGAGGAATCAGGGTCGCTGGATTTGATGCTCGAACGCTTAGCGCGCTGGCATTATGAGAAAACGCAGGAACTGGCCGAAAACCTTGCCGCAACGCTGGAGCCAGTCATGATGCTGGTCATTGGCTTGATCATTGGCACGCTGGTGATTGCGATGTATCTGCCTATTTTCCAGATGGGAGAGGCCATGAGCGGAGGAGGATGACGCAGCCGCAGCTGCGCCATCAATGCTTATCAGAGGCTATTGAAAACGCGGTTTTCCTGCTCCGCCACGCGGATGAAGGTCGTGCGTTTAGTCAGCTCTTTCAGGCGAGATGCTCCCACATAGGTGCAGGCTGAACGCAGGCCGCCGAGAATATCACGAGCGGTATTTTCAACCGGGCCACGCAGAGGCAGCTTAACGGTTTTTCCTTCTGCGGCGCGGTACTGCGCAACGCCACCAACGTGGCGGGTCATTGCAGACTCAGAGCTCATGCCGTAAAACAGCATAAATTTCTCACCGTCCTGCTCAACAACGGTACCGCCGCTTTCTTCGTGCCCTGCCAGCATGCCGCCCAGCATGACGAAGTCTGCGCCGCCGCCAAAAGCTTTAGCTACGTCGCCAGGGACCGTACAACCACCGTCGCTAACGATCTGGCCGCCAAGTCCGTGTGCTGCATCAGCACATTCAATTACCGCAGAAAGCTGAGGATAACCCACGCCGGTTTTAACGCGGGTGGTGCATACGGAGCCCGGCCCAATGCCGACTTTAACAATATCAGCGCCGGACAGGATCAGCTCTTCGCACATCTCACCGGTCACTACGTTACCGGCACAGATAACCTTCTCAGGCCAGGCTTCGCGAGCTTTGCTGACAAATTGCGTAAAGTGTTCTGAGTAGCCGTTTGCCACGTCGATGCAGATAAATTTCAGCGCCGGATTAAGGGCAAGAATTTGCTTAGTTTTGGCAAAATCTGCATCGGAAGTGCCGGTTGAAACCATGATATGACGCAGCAGGTTTTCCGGGGTCGTCTTAACAAAGTTGCTCCACTCTTCAACCGAATAGTGCTTATGTACTGCGGTTAGAATGTCGAAAGAGGCCAGCGCTTGCGCCATCGCGAAGGTGCCGACGGTGTCCATGTTTGCCGCAATAATTGGCACACCAGACCACGCAATACCAGAATGCTTGAATGTGAATTGGCGTTCCAGCTCAACGTCAGAACGGCTTTTGAGGGTGGAGCGTTTTGGGCGGATTAAAACGTCTTTAAAACCTAACTTCAAATCTTCTTCAATACGCATGTTGCAAATCCCTGGGTCGAATGGCGATGAACACATAAATACGATCGGCGAAACAACGGCCAACCCCAGTGACGCTATCATACGCAGTAATAATGGCTCCGCAAGACTGCGAAAACCGACTTTTTTACGCTACAATCGTTTAAATTTACCTGGTAAACGGTAAAAAGACCGTGGGCGGGAAATTCTTTGTTTTTACGTGATGCCAACTCGCCTAAAAACATTCGCCAGAACGAATTTTATCTTATTGATAAATAAAGCATCAGGATCGATTATTTATGGTTTATACGGTTGCACTTACGGGAGGTATTGGCAGTGGTAAAAGCACCGTCGCCGAAGCCTTTTCCCGCTCAGGCATTACCGTCATCGATGCAGATGTGATTGCCCGCCAGGTTGTTGAACCCGGCCAACGTGCGTTAGCTCTCATTTCTCAACATTTTGGTCCAAAGATCCTTCTGGAAGATGGCTCTTTAAATCGCCGGGCGCTACGAGAAGAGATCTTTAGTTCCCCGCAGCAAAAGCAGTGGCTCAATAATCTACTGCATCCCTTAATCCAGCAGCAAACCCGCGATGAAATTGCTCGCGCCACCTCACCTTACGTGCTGTGGGTCGTTCCGCTGCTGGTAGAAAACAATCTGCAACAAAGAGCTAACCGGGTTTTAGTGGTGGACGTCTCCCCTGAAACTCAGATTGCGCGTACCATGCTGCGGGACAATGTCTCTCGCGAGCACGCGCAGCAGATCCTGGCCGCTCAGGCGTCCCGGGAAGCTCGTCTCGCCGTTGCAGATGACGTAATTAATAATGACGGCAGCCCACAAGACGTTGTCGTGCATGTTGACCGCCTGCATCGCCAGTACCTGAAACTGGCTGCACAGGCCGCACAACAGGAAACAAAATAATGAACACTCAGGTTCTTTTCGAACATCCACTGAATGAGAAAATGCGCACATGGCTGCGTATTGAATTTTTGATCCAACAGCTACAGTCCGCGCTCCCCGTCAGCGACAGCGCTAAGGCACTGCATTTTTTTCGTAACATCGGCGACTTACTGGATGTGTTTGAAAGGGGCGAAATCCGCACCGAGATCCTTAAAGAACTGGGCCGGCAGCAGCGCAAACTGTTGAGCTGGTCGGAAGTCCCTGGTGTTGATATGCAGCGTATCGACACGCTGCGCAGCCAGCTGGAAAGTTGCGGCAGCGTGTTAATGGCCGCGCCGCGTATCGGGCAAGTACTGCGAGAGGATAGGCTGATTGCGCTGGTAAGACAGCGTCTTAGCATCCCTGGAGGCTGCTGTAGCTTTGATCTGCCCACGCTGCATATCTGGCTTTATCTGCCGCAGGAGCAGCGAGATGCTCAGGTCGATTTCTGGCTGAAGACCCTCGAACCGGTAAAACAATCGCTCGATCTGCTGCTGGATATCATTCGTAACTCGGCGCCGTTCCGTAAACAAACCAGCCTTAATGGCTTCTACCAGGATAACGGCGATGATGCCGACCTGCTGCGCCTGCACCTTAGCCTTGGTGACCAGCTTTATCCGCAGATTTCCGGCCATAAAAGTCGCTTTGCGATTCGTTTTATGCCGCTGGACTCGGAACACGGTCTGGTGCCTGAACGTCTCGATTTCGAACTGGCCTGCTGCTAAGGAAAAAACATGAGTGAAGAGACTATCGTCAACTGCCCCGGCTGCGGTAAAGCCGTTATCTGGAACGAGAGCAGCCCTTATCGGCCATTCTGCAGCAAACGCTGCCAGCTTATAGATCTTGGAGAATGGGCCGCAGAGGAAAAACGTATTCCAAGCAGCGGCGACCTTTCTGAAAGCGAAGGCTGGAGCGAAGAGCAGGAGCGCTAAGCGTTCAGCAGCTTTAAAATAACGGGCTCATTGGCTGGCGGAAACTCGTCAGCGATGAGCTCACTTTGAGCAATCCAGCGCCCAGGCTGCCCTTCTTTCCCCCAGGGTTCCCCTTCCCACTGTTCCACCAGATAAAACCACAGCGAAATATGGCGATCGGGAAACTGATATTCCAGGGTTTCAAACAGGCTGGCACTTTGCGCCACAATGCCGGTTTCTTCCTGTAGTTCACGGATCACCGCCTGCTCTGGTGACTCTCCAGCCTCAATTTTCCCGCCGGGAAATTCCCATTTATTAGCCATGTGTGCATCGGCAGCACGTTGCGTAATGAAGATTTCACCCTGTTGATTACGGATAATGCCGACGGCGATTTGCAGTTGCTTCATATTCTCAAACTCCATGCGTAAAAAAGGCGCAGCAAGCTGCGCCTTTCCAGGGTTGTCAGACCTTAGCTCAGACGGCCATGGCACTGTTTGTATTTTTTACCGGAACCGCATGGGCAAGGATCGTTACGCCCAACTTTACGATCGCCGGTTTCTGCTGCCAGCGCCTGCGCAGCCTGAGTTTCATCATCCACATGGCTCAGCTGCTGCATACGTGCCAGACGCTCAGCTTCTTCGCGACGCTGCTGCTCCATCGCTTCCACTTCTTCCGGCATGCGCACCTGGACTTTGCTCAGGGTGCTGATCACTTCATATTTCAGTGACTCCAGCATCGCGGCAAACATAGAGAAGGACTCACGCTTATATTCTTGCTTCGGATCTTTCTGCGCGTAGCCACGCAGGTGAATACCCTGACGCAGGTAGTCCATCGCCGCCAGGTGCTCTTTCCACAGAGAATCCAGCGTTTGCAGCATGACGCCTTTTTCGAAGTGGCGCATCATTTCAGCCCCGACAACTTCTTCTTTGCGCTGATAAAGCTCAATTGCCGTCTGCAGAATACGCTCACGCAGCGTTTCTTCATGCAGTTCAGGCTCTTTATCCAGCCATTCTTTGATTGGCATCTCGAGGTCGAAGTCGTTTTTCAGGCGCTCTTCCAGACCTTCTACGTCCCACATCTCTTCCAGAGACTGAGGCGGGATATGCGCATCAATGGTGACCTTAAAGACGTCTTCACGAATGCTGGCGATGGTTTCACTCACGTCGCTAACGTCGAGCAGCTCATTACGCTGGGTGTAGATTGCCCGGCGCTGATCGTTCGCAACGTCGTCGTATTCCAGCAGCTGTTTACGAATATCAAAGTTACGGCTTTCGACCTTACGCTGTGCGTTAGCTATCGCCTTGGTCACCCATGGGTGTTCGATGGCTTCGCCCGGCTTCATGCCCAGCTTACGCATCATGTTGGAAACGCGGTCTGAGGCGAAGATGCGCATCAGAGCATCTTCCATCGACAGGTAGAAACGGGAAGAACCGGCATCACCCTGACGACCAGAACGGCCACGCAGCTGGTTATCGATACGGCGAGATTCATGACGCTCGGTACCGATAATATGCAGACCACCAGAAGCCAGCACCGCATCGTGACGAACCTTCCAGTCCGCTTTAATTTGGGCAATTTGCTCTGGCGTTGGATTTTCCAGCTCGGCAATCTCTTCCTGCCAGCTGCCGCCCAGCACGATATCCGTACCACGACCCGCCATGTTAGTGGCGATAGTTACCGCAGCAGGGTAGCCCGCCTGTGCAACAATACCCGCTTCGTTGGCGTGGAACTTGGCGTTCAGAACATTGTGTTTGATACCGGCTTTAGTCAGCTCATTGGAAACCACTTCAGATTTCTCAATGGAGATGGTCCCCACAAGCACCGGCTGACCATTCGCGGTACGCTCTTTAATGTCTTCAATGATGGCACCAATTTTATCCAGCTCGGTCATGTAGACCAGATCCGGCATGTCCTTACGGATCATTGGGCGGTTGGTCGGCACGACAATGGTGTCGAGCTTATAAATGGAGCTGAATTCGAACGCTTCGGTGTCTGCGGTACCGGTCATCCCGGCCAGCTTCTCGTACAGACGGAAGTAGTTCTGGAAGGTAATAGAAGCCAGCGTCTGGTTTTCGTTCTGAATATCGACGCCTTCTTTCGCTTCAACGGCCTGGTGAAGACCGTCGGACCAGCGGCGACCCTGCATGGTACGGCCGGTGTGTTCATCAACGATAATGACTTCGCCATCTTTTACGATGTAGTCAACGTCGCGAGTGAACAGCGCATGGGCGCGCAGTGCAGCGGTTACGTGGTGCATTAACATGATGTTGGCAGGAGAGTACAGAGACTCACCCTCTTCCATCATACCTTCTTGCACCAGCAGCTCTTCAATCAGCACCAGACCACGTTCGGTCAGGTTAACCTGGCGAGACTTCTCATCCACGGAGAAGTGGCCTTCACCCTGGAAGGTGTCGGAGTCTTCTTTTTCCTGGCGTATCAGGTGCGGGATGATTTTGTTTACGCGTTTGTACAGCTCAGAACTGTCTTCAGCCGGGCCGGAGATAATCAGCGGAGTACGTGCTTCATCGATCAGAATGGAGTCAACCTCATCCACCAGCGCATAGTGAAGTTTACGCTGCACGCGCTCTTCCGGGCTGAAAGCCATGTTGTCGCGAAGGTAGTCAAAGCCGTATTCGTTGTTGGTACCATAGGTAATGTCCGCGGCGTAAGCTTCACGCTTGGCCGGAGCAGGCATGCCTGGCAGGTTGATACCTACGCTCAGGCCCAGGTACTCGAACAGGGGACGGTTGTTTTCGGCGTCACGCTGTGCCAGATAGTCGTTCACGGTAACTACGTGAACGCCTTTTCCGCTCAGAGCGTTCAGGTAAGCCGGCAGCGTTGCGGTCAGGGTTTTACCTTCACCAGTACGCATTTCTGCGATACAACGGTCGTTCAGGACCATACCACCAAGCAGCTGTACGTCGAAGTGGCGCATGCCGAAGACGCGCTTACTCGCTTCGCGAACCACGGCGAAGGCCTCTGGGATCAGGTTTTCCAGCACTTCGCCCTTTTCCAGACGAGCACGGAACTCATTGGTTTTAGCCTTCAGCTCATCATCAGTGAGCTTTTCCATCTGTGGTTCCATGCCGTTAATCATGGTCACCACTTTGCGCATACGGCGCAGGGTACGATCGTTACGACTACCGAAAACTTTGGTTAATAATTTGATTAGCATAATAAATTCTCAAACGCCTGCCGTCAGTGCGGTCAATAAATTGTTGTTAGTTAAGAAGATGAGTTAACTGAGGCGAAGCGGACCTGCGCGGATGCCCTGCATCTGACGGATCCACGCAACGGTGCTGAAAACTTCAGCCGCTGGCGATGCCTGGAACGCAGTCTGGCGAACAATTACGGGAGGTTTGCTTTCCTGCGTCAGCAGTGCGCTGAGCGTGTCCAGCAGAGCAAGGTGTTGTGCCTGAAGCGGCACGCTTTCCTGGGCCACCGGCAAAGCCTGGGGGACCATAGCAAAGGAAAGATGACGGATAACGGTGCGGATTGCATGCTGCTGCCAATAGTCCACACTGAAGGAAGGACGCCGCGTGCTCTCCTGCAATAAAACAAGGCTATCAAAACGTAGCTGACGCGCAGGATCGTGGCGACTAGCTGAAGCTTCAGCGGGGATACCGGTTTCTGTGTTACCGTTGAGCGCAGGCATGCCAAAACTCGCCGCGACCATCCCCAACAGGAGATGCGGCCAGAAATAACGTCTGCCAAATTGTCGCCAACGATTTAGAATACCAATCACTTTTTCCGCCGGAGCTTAATGTATGCGCGACAGTCGCCCGCAATCTTTAGAAAATCTGTTCGACGATGCCGGCCAGGAAAGCATGCTGCAGAACGTTCAGCAACGCGCCGTTGTTCTTCTGCGGCTAAACCGGGCAGTGAAAGGCATTTTGCCTGCTCCACTGCACCCCTGGTGTCGGGTTGCCAACTTTCGCCAGGGCATTCTGGTACTTGAAACTGCAAATGCCAGCTGGCTGATGCGTTTACGTTATGAGCAAGCCACGCTGCTCAGTGCATTACGCGCCCAAATCTTACCATCATTGACTTCAATCGACATCAGGATTAATCCATCGCTGGCGGTAAAAGGGCAGGAATCAGTACAAGAAAACACCACTCAGACAGGGAGTGAGAAATACGAAGTGAACCGTCAACTGAGTGAGCAGAGCGCGGAAGCGTTGAGAGAAGTGGCTAAACGTAGCCCGGAGAAATTGAGAGCAACAATAGAACGACTGGCTTCACTGGCCGGAGAGGGTACCAGCAAAACCAGTCGTAATAGATAGCTTAAGCGTTACGCCAGCACCAGGTTAGGTGCTTTAAACGCCAGCGGAAGTTCGGCTTCATCTTCGAAGGTCGCCCATTCCCAGGCTTCCTGCTTAGCCAAAACAGCCTGCAGCAGTTTGTTGTTCAGCGCGTGACCCGATTTAAAGGCGGTAAATGCGCCGATAATATTGTGGCCGCACATGAACAGATCGCCGATGGCATCCAGCATTTTGTGACGAACAAATTCATCTTCAAAACGCAGGCCGTCTTCGTTCAATACGCGATAATCGTCAACAACGATGGCACAATCGAAGCTGCCGCCCAGGCACAGGCCGCGGGACTGCAGATATTCGATATCACGCATAAAACCGAAGGTACGCGCACGGCTAATCTGACGCATAAATGCTTCAGCAGAGAAGTTCATGGCGTAGCGCTGGGTGCTTGCATCAATCGCCGGATGGTTAAAGTCGATGGTAAAATCCAACGAGAAACCATTAAACGGTGACATTTCAGCCCATTTATCGCCATCTTCCACGCGAACCGTCTCTTTAAGACGTATAAATTTCTTGGCCGAGTTCAGCTCGTCAATCCCTGCATCAAGCAGCAGATAGACAAACGGCGCCGCACTGCCGTCCATGATAGGAATTTCTGGCGCATCAACTTCAATCACGATGTTGTCGATGCCCAGCCCTGCCAGGGCAGCGTTGAGGTGCTCTACGGTAGAAATCCGCACATCATGCTCATTGACCAGACAAGTACAGAGCATGGTATCACGCACGGATTTGGCATCAGCCGGGAAATCTACCGGAGGATTCAAGTCAGTGCGACGATAGATGACCCCGGTATTTGCCGGCGCAGGGCGCAACGTCAGTGTGACCTTCTTGCCGGTATGTAAACCGACGCCAGTCGCCTGAACGATACGTTTAAGTGTCCTTTGTTTGATCATCGTATAATCTCGCCATATTACTAAGCTAGCCGAGAGTGTATATCACTAACGGCAGGCCAGTTTAGCACAAAGAGCGGATATGCCCAACTTCCGGTTTATTCTTAATCAGCTTGCTTACGCAGGAACGCTGGAATATCCAGATAGTCAGGCTCTTTCGCTGTTTGTGGCGTATTGTCGTTAACCACTTTAGCGGCCGGTTTCTGCTCTTGAGTCAGCGGAGCCATACCGTGCTGCTGGTAGCGATCCATCACCGGCTGCTGTACCTGCTTGTTAGTCACCAGGGTAATCTCAGGACGTTTGTCCATGCCGATACCGGTAGCAACAACGGTTACGCGCAGCTCGTCGTTCATCTCTGGATCCAGAGAAGTACCGATAACCACGGTTGCATTGTCGGACGCGAACGCACGAATGGTGTTACCCACGGTTTCGAACTCATCCAGACGCAGGTCGAAGCCAGCGGTGATGTTAACCAGCACGCCGCGAGCGCCAGACAGGTCGATATCTTCCAGCAGCGGGCTGGAGATAGCCATTTCTGCCGCTTCTTCAGCACGGTCTTCGCCACTAGCCACGCCGGAGCCCATCATGGCGTAGCCCATTTCGGACATCACGGTACGCACGTCCGCGAAGTCAACGTTCATCAGGCCCGGACGAGTGATCAGTTCGGCGATACCCTGCACCGCGCCTTTCAGCACGTCGTTTGCCGCACCGAACGCGTCAAGCAGAGAGATACCACGACCCAGCACTTTCAGCAGCTTGTCGTTCGGGATAGTGATGAGGGAGTCAACGTGCTTGGACAGCTCAGCGATGCCCTGCTCGGCAAAAGCCATACGCTTTTTGCCTTCGAAGTTGAAAGGCTTGGTCACGACCGCAACGGTCAGGATACCCAAATCTTTAGCCACTTCAGCCACAACAGGTGCAGCGCCGGTGCCGGTGCCACCGCCCATACCTGCGGCGATAAACACCATGTCTGCCCCGTCCAGCGCAGCGCGTAAAGCTTCGCGGTCTTCTTCCGCAGCATTACGACCCACTTCTGGATTTGCGCCCGCGCCCAGACCTTTAGTGATCCCATTACCAATCTGGATCGTCTGGCCGACTGCCGTTTTACGCAGCGCCTGAGCGTCAGTATTAACCGCAAAGAATTCAACGCCTTCGATGCGCTCGCGCACCATGTGTTCAACGGCATTACCGCCGCCGCCACCGACGCCGATGACTTTAATCACCGCGTCGTTGGTCAGTTCCATAGGTTCAAACATAGTTTCTCTCCGTTTTGTGCCTGTCGCCTGAGACCGCTAATTGTCTCCGGTCTCTTATAAAAATTAAAATTCTTTTCTCAGCCAGCTATTCAGTCGCTTAAACCATGAGCCAACAGAGGTCCTTTTTTCCACTTCAGCCTCACCACTGAGATGCGATTCCTTCCCGTAGTGCAACAACCCTACTGCGGTCGAGTAATACGACTCCTGGGCATAGTCAGTAAGGCCAGTAATATTCAACGGCTGACCGATACGCACCTGCGTATGGAACACACGCTGAGCACAGGCTGCCAGGCCTTCAATTTGTGCCGCGCCGCCGGTTAACACAATCCCCGCCGCCAGGTGATGTTTAACACCCTGCTGGCGAAGCTGTTCCTGTAGCTGCAAAATCTCTTCGTTGACCAGGTTGAGCAGCTCGGTATAACGAGGCTCAATCACTTCGGCCAGCGTCTGGCGCTGCAGGCTACGAGGTGGACGACCACCAACGCTCGGGACTTCGACGTTCTCGTCTTTCCCGACAATAGAGCCCAGCGCACAACCATGACGCACTTTAATCGCTTCCGCATCGCTCGGTGGCGTGCCGAAGGCGTAGGCGATATCGCTGGTCACCACGTTCCCCGCATAAGGGATAACTTTGGTGTGACGCAAAGCACCGCCGGTATAGACCGCCATGTCCATGGTACCACCGCCGATATCGACAACACAGACACCCAGCTCGCGCTCATCTTCGGTCAGTACCGCATAGCTCGCGGCCAGACCGGCAAAAATTAATTGGTCAACTTTCAGACCACAACGTTCAACCGCTTTAACGATGTTTTTCGCCATATCGTTATGGCAGGTAATCAAATGCACTTTCGCCTGCATACGAACGCCGGACAGCCCAACCGGATTCTTGATCCCTTCCTGGTAATCAATAGCGTATTCCTGTGGAATCACATGCAGAACGCGGTGTTCATCACGAACACGCACTGATTTTGCCGTATGCACCACATTTTCCACATCTTCCTGCGTCACTTCCTCTTCCGAAATCGGCACCATGCCTATCTCGTTTTGGCAGCTGATGTGCTTGCCCGACAGCGCCAGATAAACAGAAGAGATCTGGCAGTCTGCCATCAATTCAGCCTGGTCAATAGCCCGCTGTACGCACTTAACTACTGACTCGAGGTCATTTACCCCGCCTTTGTCCATACCACGCGATGGGCAGCTACCCACGCCAATAATATTGACCATACCGTCGGGCAGAACTTCCCCTACTAAAGCGGCAACCTTGGCGGTGCCAATCTCCAGTCCAACTACCAGTTTTCTGTCCGTCGCCTTGATCATTGTTGTTCTGCCTGTGCCTGATTCTGTTGCTGATTCGGATTAGGTACCGGAGGAGGAAGAGCCTCCCAACCTACCGCGGCGCCTGAATCGTATCGCAGGTCGACATAACTGATCCGTTTGTTATCAGCCTGCGCCTGCTGCTGCAGAACCGGATAAAGTTCTACAAAACGATCCAGACGTTTCATCGTATCGCCCCGACCAAGGTTGAGCTTAATTCCGTTATTCAGCGTCAACTGCCAGGAGCGGCGGGCGGTCATAGCCGCCTGTTTCAACGTAAACTTATCCTTTGCCAGCACTACGCCCATGTCACGGTAACCTTGCAGAACTTCATTTTCGCTGCCTTCCGGGCCGGAGAGCATCGGTAAAGTCTGCTTGCTGGTGCGTTCTGCTGGCACGCTGAAGGAATTTCCCTCAGCGTCAACCATATGCTGGTCATTCCAACGTGCTATCGGCACATATTCAACCAGATGAATCTTCAATTCGTCCGGCCACTGCTTTCTAACGCTTGCTTGTTTGATCCACGGCAGGCGTTCTATCTGCTGTTGGATAATATTCACGTCCTGGGTCATAAAAGTACCCGGCGGCCCCAGGGCCAGAATAGACTGGCGAATATCATCATTGCGCGTGTAGTGACGTTCTCCCGTCACCACCAGCCTGGAGAGCGGCAAACGCTGGGCGTCTTCCATCCAGCCCACCACAATCCAACCGCCGATAAACACGCTCAACAGTACCGCGCACAGGAAGATCATTCCTGCCAGACGGGACCCATTGCTGCGTCTCGAGCTGGTATTTTCCTCGGCACGATTACGCGCATTCAGTGCAGCCTGCGACATATCAGTCCGCCAGTTCCAAAATACGTACAACTAATTGTGAGAAGCTCATCCCCGCCTCGCGAGCCGCCATCGGCACCAGGCTATGGCTGGTCATCCCTGGAGAGGTATTCACTTCTAACAGGTAAAATTGCCCGTCGCTGTCCAGCATCACATCGACACGGCCCCAGCCGCTGCAGCCAATAACCTGCCACGCCTGCAGAACTAATGCCTGTAATTCCTGCTCTCTTTGCTCAATTAATCCACCCGGACAGAAATATTGAGTTTCATCAGAGAGATACTTCGCTTCATAATCATAGAAGGTTCCAGCGGGTTGGATGCGAATAGACGGTAAAATTTCATCGCCTAAAATCGCAACCGTATACTCCGGGCCGCTCAACCACTTTTCAATCAGCACTTCTTCATCGTGTTCAAAGGCAAGCTCAAGCGCCGCTGGCAGTGCCTCTGCGTGGTCGACCTTCGACATGCCGACGCTGGAACCTTCACGGCTCGGCTTGACGATAACCGGCAATCCCAACGCGGCAACACGCTCAACCAACGCGCCGCTCAGGCCCGCAGCAATATCCTGGCGATTAACGGCAACCCACGGCGCAACAGGTAAGCCAGCACCTTGCCACAGCAGTTTGCTGCGCAGCTTATCCATCGTTATCGCCGAAGCCATCACGCCGCTGCCGGTATACGGCAGCGCCAGAAACTCCAGCAGCCCCTGCAAAGTACCGTCTTCACCACCGCGACCGTGCAGCGCGATAAAAACTTTGTCAAAGCCCTGAGCCTTCAGCTCCAGCACCGACTGGCTTTGCGGGTCGAACGCGTGAGCATCAATGCCTGCTTCTTTTAACCCGGCCAGCACCGCGCTGCCGGACTGCAGGGAAACCTCGCGTTCTGCGGAATTGCCCCCCAGAAGAACGGCGATCTTATCAGCCATGATGCCCTTCCTCTTTAGTTTGAGGCTGCAACTTGATTTCAGCCAGGTTTCGGGCGATTTTGCCGATATTCCCGGCACCTTGAACGAGAATCAAATCATTTCCCGTCAAAACAGGCGCTAAAATTTCAGCCACTTCTGCATGATCGGATACCAAAATAGGATCAACCTTGCCGCGGCCGCGAATTGTGCGGCATAAAGAGCGGCTGTCGGCGCCAGGAATCGGCGCTTCACCAGCGGGATAAACTTCCAGCATCACCAGGGAGTCAACCTGGGACAGCACGCCAGCAAAGTCATCGTACAAATCACGCGTACGCGTATAGCGGTGCGGCTGGAAAACCATTACCAGATTTTTGTCTGGCCAGCCGGCACGTGCTGCTTTAATCGTGGCATCCACTTCCGTTGGGTGGTGACCATAGTCGTCCACCAGCATGGCGGTGCCTGTTTTACCGTTGACCGACTCCAGCGGATATTCGCCCAGGAAGTCGAAACGGCGACCCGTCCCCTGGAAACTTTCCAGCGCACGAAGAATGGCTTGGTCTTCGATGCCCTCCTCCGTTGCGACAGCAACCGCCGCCGCCGCATTCAGCGCGTTATGACGGCCCGGGGCGTTCAGCACCACATGCATGTCAGGCTTGTCCTGACGCACGATGGTGAAAAATCCCTGCGCGCCTTTCTGCTGGTAATTCTCAACGCGCACGTCCGCATCGTCGCTGAAACCGTAAGTGGTAGTCTGGCGGCCAACACGCGGCAGCAGCTCGCGAATCACCGGATCGTCCACACACATCACTGCTCGACCATAAAACGGCAAATTGTGCAGGAAATTAATAAACGTCTGCTTTAAATTTTCGAAGTCGCCCTGGTAGGTATCCATATGATCGGCTTCGATATTGGTCACAATTGAGACCATCGGCTGCAAATGCAGGAACGAAGCATCGCTTTCGTCGGCCTCTGCAATGAGATAACGACTGTGCCCCAGGCGAGCATGCACGCCAGCCGCTTTCACCAGGCCACCGTTCACAAACGTCGGATCCAGACCTGCTTCGGCATAAATGCTCGACACCATCGCCGTCGTTGTCGTTTTGCCGTGCGTACCCGCGACGGCAATGCCGTGGCGGAAGCGCATCAGCTCGGCCAGCATTTCAGCACGACGGATAACCGGAATACGAGCTTCATGGGCGGCAACAATTTCCGGGTTATCCGCAGAAATTGCTGTGGAAACAACAACAACGCTTGCATCACGCACGTTTTCCGGGCGATGGTTGAAATAAATCGTGGCACCCAGTGCCGACAACTGCTGCGTGACCGGGTTCGGCGCCAGGTCGGAACCGCTGATCTGATAACCTTCGTTAGCCAATACCTCAGCAATGCCGCCCATACCGGCGCCGCCGATGCCAACAAAGTGAATGTGCCGGACGCGACGCATCTCGGGCACGATTGAACGCAGTTTCGCCAGTTGTTGTGTATTCATTCTCTAAACCTGCAAGCGGCATGCCGCCATTACATCAAATTTACAGGGGGCAATTTGCCTCCCACAAGTATTACGCGCGCGCTGCGGCGCTGACTTCATTTGCTACACGTTCGGTTGCATCAGGGATGGAAGCAGCACGCGCCCGCTCGGCCATTGCCAGCAGCGTTGCTCTGTCCCATTCGGCCAGGGTACGGGTAACGGCATCCACGGTAAACTGCGGCTGCTCCAGTATTTTCGCGGCTCCGGCCTTTTCCAGAGGCAGCGCATTCCAGTACTGCTGCCGATCTTTGTGCTGGAACGGAACAAACAGCGCGGGCAGGCCCGCTGCCGCGATTTCACTCACGGTTAACGCCCCTGAGCGGCAAACCACGACGTCAGCCCATTCATAGGCAGCCGCCATGTCATCAATAAACTCGGTAACCTTATGCTGCGGCTGGCCGGCTTCGGCATATGCCTGCTGCACAACCGCCTGGCCGCCTTTTCCGGTTTGATGCCAGATAGTCACCGTTTCACCCAGGCGTCCGGCAACCTGCGGCATAGTTTGGTTCAAAACGCGCGCGCCCTGAGAGCCGCCCACAACAAGCACCCGCACCGGGCCTTCTCGCCCGGCAAAGCGCACCTGCGGCAGCGGTAACGCCAGTACATCGTTACGCACCGGGTTGCCAACAACATCGGCCTTAGGGAATGCGCCTGGGAAGGCTTGCATCACTTTGGTCGCGATCTTCGCCAGCCATTTGTTCGTCAGCCCGGCAATGCCGTTCTGTTCATGCAGCACAACGGGAATGCCCAAAGACCAGGCAGCAAGGCCACCCGGCCCGGAAACATAGCCGCCCATGCCTAATACCACATCCGGCTTCCACGCCTTCATGATGGCGCGAGCCTGACGCCAGGCGTTAAATATACGCACGGGAGCCAGCAATAAGGCCTTCACGCCTTTGCCACGCAGGCCTGAGATGCGAATAAAGTCGATCTCAATACCGTGTTTAGGCACCAGATCGGCTTCCATACGGTCCGCGGTACCAAGCCACCGAATATCCCATCCTTCAGCCTGAAGATGATGAGCCACGGCCAGCCCGGGGAATACGTGCCCGCCGGTACCGCCCGCCATCACCATCAACCGCTTCGCTTTGCCCGTCATTTGGCACTCCGTGTAAACGCCTGAGCTTTAGCCAGACGCGTTTCATAATCTATTCTCAACAGCAGCATGATTGCCGTGGACATAATCAGCAGGCTGGAACCGCCGTAACTGATAAGCGGCAACGTCAGGCCTTTGGTTGGCAGCATACCCGCCGCAGCCCCGACGTTAACTAACGCCTGGAAGCTAAACCAAATGCCGATAGAACACGCCAGGAAGCCGGAGAAACGCTGATCCAATTCCAGAGCACGTTTGCCGATCGACATCGCACGAAAAGCGACGAAGAATACCATCAAAAGTGCAAGCACCACACCGATATATCCCAGCTCCTCACCGATGATTGAGAAGATAAAGTCGGTGTGCGCTTCGGGCAGATATTCCAGCTTCTGGACCGAATTCCCCAGCCCTTGTCCCCACAATTCACCGCGCCCAAAAGCCATCAGTGATTGCGTTAACTGGTAGCCGCTGCCGAAAGGATCTTCCCATGGGTTCCAGAACGAGGTTACGCGGCGAATACGGTAAGGCTCAGCGAGGATTAGCAGGATAACCGCCGAAATCCCCATGCCGATAATGGCGATGAACTGCCACAGCTTTGCCCCCGCCAGGAACAGCATCGCCAGCGTGGTGACAAACAGCACAACCACGGTACCGAGGTCAGGCTGGGCCAGAAGCAGAACGGCCATCACCAGAATCACGCCCATTGGCTTCAGGAAGCCGCGCAGGTTATTTCGAACTTCATCAACCTTGCGCACAAGATAGTTTGCGAGATAACAGAACAGCGACAGCTTGGAAAACTCAGCGGGCTGGATACGCAGCGGGCCGAAGGCAATCCAGCGCGATGCACCGTTAACCGAGCTGCCGACGACCAGTACAATCAGCAGCATCACGATAGAGGCCAGCAGCATAGCCGTACTGTGGCGCTGCCAGAAATCCATCGGCAGGCGTAGCGTCACCATCGCCAGCACGAACGCGACGATGATGTATAACCCGTCGCGTTTTGCGAACAGGAAAGGATCGTTGGCCAGACGCTGGCCCACCGGCATCGACGCAGAGGTCACCATAATAAAGCCGATCGCCGCCAGACCGAGGGTCAGCCAAAGCAGCGTGCGGTCATACAGCACCATGCTGTTGGCGTCGGCCTCACGGGAGCCCATTACCCACCCTTTTAACGCCGAAGCGACCCAGGCCAGGATGCCAAATCCTGGTACACGGGGAACGCGCAGGCGAGGGAGAGATAAACGCATCAGCCGAGCTCCTTCGCAAGTTGAGTAAACATATCGCCGCGTTGTTCGAAGTTTTTGAACTGATCGAGGCTGGCGCAGGCCGGAGAAAGCAGCACCATATCGCCAGACTTGACGCGCTGCGCTACGAGCTTCATTGCCTGCGCCATAGTTTCAGTCTGTTCGGCAACATCCGGACGTAAATCGGCCAGTTCCGCGCCGTCGCGACCAAAGCAGTACAGGCGAACACGGTCGCCCTGCAGATAGCGAGCCAAAGGCGAGAAATCAGCGGACTTACCGTCTCCCCCCAGCAGCAGATGCAGCGTGCCCTCAACGTGCAGGCCGTTCAACGCGGCTTCGGTACTGCCGACGTTGGTCGCCTTGGAATCGTTAATCCAGCGCACACCGTTACGCTCCCAGGCCAGCTGGAAACGGTGTGCCAGACCGGTATAGGTGGTCAGCGCTTTCAGGCTGGTAGAACGAGGCAGCTTCACCGCATCCGCCAGCGCCAGAGCTGCCAGCGCGTTGGTATAGTTGTGCTGCCCGACCAGCTTCATCTCTTTGGTGTTGAGGATTTTCTCCCCTTTCACCCGCAGCCAGGTATCACCCTGCTGGCGGTTAAGATGATAATCACCGACGTCGACACCGAAGCTGATGCAGCGCTCGTCTGCACCACGCACCGGCATGGTCAGCGCGTCGTCCGCGTTGACCACACAAACTTTGGCATTTTCATAGATGCTCAGCTTCGCCGCACGGTATTGCTGCATCCCAAACGGATAGCGATCCATATGATCTTCCGTTACGTTCAGAACGGTCGCCGCCGCGGCCTTCAGGCTATGGGTGGTTTCCAGCTGGAAACTGGAGAGTTCGAGCACATAGAGCTCACAGCCTTTATCCAGCAGCATCAGCGCTGGCAGGCCAATGTTTCCGCCCACGCCCACGTTCACGCCCGCCGCTTTCGCCATCTCTCCCACCAGCGTGGTCACTGTGCTTTTACCGTTGGAACCGGTGATCGCGACAATCGGCGCCTGGGCTTCACGGCAAAACAGTTCGATATCACCGACTATTTCGATACCAGCGTCTGCCGCCGCGCTCAATGCCGGCGTGGCAAGCGCAATGCCCGGACTTGCGATAATCAAATCCGCCGCCAGGAGCCAGTCTTCATTTAACGAGCCGGTATGGCGCTCAACGTTCTCAGGCAGCTTATCAAGACCAGGAGGGGAGATACGGGAGTCCATCACGCGCGGCGTAACGCCGCGAGCAAGGAAGAAATCCACGCAAGACAGGCCGGTAAGGCCTAACCCGATGATAACGACGTTTTTACCCTGGTAATCTGCCATATTTAGCGAACCTTCAGCGTAGCCAGGCCAATCAGCACCAGCATCAGCGAAATAATCCAGAAGCGCACAATGACGCGCGGCTCCGGCCAGCCTTTCAATTCATAGTGGTGGTGAATCGGCGCCATACGGAAGATGCGCTGTCCCCGGAGCTTGAACGAGCCAACCTGCAGGATAACCGACAGGGTTTCAACCACGAATACGCCGCCCATAATCACCAGCAGGAATTCCTGACGCAGCAGTACCGCGATAGTCCCCAGCGCACCGCCGAGAGCCAGAGAACCTACGTCGCCCATGAAGACCTGAGCCGGATAAGTGTTAAACCACAGGAAACCTAAGCCAGCACCGACAATCGCCGTACAGACGATAACCAGCTCACCCGCGTGACGCAGGTAAGGAATGTGCAGATAGCCCGCGAAGTTCATGTTCCCCGTCGCCCACGCGACCAGCGCAAAACCAGCGGCCACGAACACGGTCGGCATAATCGCCAGGCCATCAAGGCCATCGGTCAGGTTTACCGCGTTACCGGTACCGACAATGACAAAGTAGGCAAGCAGCACATAGAACAGGCCAAGCTGCGGCATCACGTCCTTGAAGAACGGCACAACCAGCTCGGTTGCAGGCGTCCCTTTCCCGACGGCATACATTGTGAAGGCAACCACCAGCGCAATCACAGACATCCAGAAGTACTTCCAGCGAGCGATCAGCCCTTTAGTGTCCTTCCGAACTACTTTCCGGTAATCATCAACGAAGCCAACGATCCCGAAGCCTATCAGCACGAACAGTACGCACCAGACGTAAGGGTTGGAGGGATAGGCCCACATCAGCACGGAAACCACAATGGCGGTCAGGATCATGATCCCGCCCATCGTTGGCGTCCCTTTCTTGCTGAAATGCGACTCAGGACCATCGTTACGAACAACCTGCCCGAAGGAGAGCTGTTGTAAACGCGCGATCATACGCGGCCCCATCCAGAGGGAGATAAACAGAGCGGTCAGCAGGCTGACAATGGCGCGAAACGTCAGGTAAGAAAAGACGTTAAAACCGGAATAATATTTGACCAAATGTTCGGCCAGCCAAACTAGCATGCTTGTTTCTCCTGTAATGCGCGAACCACCTCTTCCATGGCCGCACTACGTGAACCTTTCACCAAAATGGTTAAAATTGAATGTTCCGCAATCAGCGCCTGTAAACGCGCGACCACGGCCTGTTTATCGGTAAAATGCTCACCAACATCTGATGCGTCACTGAGCGTCTTGCTCAACACACCCACGCTCAGAACACGGTCAATACCTGCGGCCTTTGCCGCTTCGCCAACCTGACGATGACAGGCCTCGGCTTCATCACCCAGCTCGCCCATGTCGCCAACTACCATCACGCGGTAGCCCGGCATTTCTGACAGCACCTGCGCCGCCGCGGTCATTGAGCCCACGTTAGCGTTGTAGCTGTCGTCCAGCAGCAGCTGGTTCTCAGCAAGCTGAATAGGGAACAGGCGACCGGGCACGGCTTTCAGCTCGGCCAGCCCGGCTTTTACCGCTTCCGGCGTCGCGCCAATGGCCATCGCCAGTGCGGTCGCTGCCAGAGCGTTAGCAATGTTGTGGCGGCCAGGTAATGGCAGCACAACGTCGATATCGCCCTGCGGGGTTTGCAGAGTAAACCCGGTGCCATGAGAAGTGATATGAACGTTGGTCGCGGTAAAGTCGCTTCCGGCCGCATTCGGAGAGAAGCGCCAGGTTTTGCGATCGCCAACGATCGTCTTCCAGTTCAGCCAGTCGTTGTTATCGGCGTTAAGGATCGCCGTGCCGTTCGCCGCAAGGCCGGTAAAGATCTCGCCCTTCGCTTTCGCCACGCCAGCCAGAGAACCAAAACCTTCAAGGTGCGCAGCAGCCAGGTTGTTGACCAGAGCCGCTTCCGGACGGGTTAACCCCACGGTCCAGGCGATTTCCCCCTGGTGGTTAGCACCCAGCTCGATAACGGCATAATCGTATTCTGGCGTCAGGCGCAGCAGCGTCATCGGCACGCCAATATCGTTATTCAGGTTACCTGCGGTATAGAGCGTATTGCCGCACTGGCGCAGAATAGATGCCGCCATTTCCTTCACGGAGGTTTTGCCGGAAGAGCCGGTTAACGCCACAACGCGAGTAGGCACCTGCTGGCGAACCCATGCACCCAGCTCGCCAAATGCAAGACGGGTATCGGCCACAACCAGTTGTGGCACATCAATATCCAGCTTACGGTTAACCAGTAATGCGCCGGCCCCACCTTTCACCGCATCGGCGGCAAAGTCATGGGCGTCAAAACGTTCGCCTTTCAGCGCGACAAACAGGCAGCCAGCCGTCAGCTTGCGGGTGTCGGTTGTGACGTCGATAATGTCCGCATCTGCGCCGTGCAGCTGCCCATCGAGAATGGACTCCAGTTGCTTCAGAGAGACGCGAATCATGCGACAACCCCCAGCAGACGTGCAGCCGTTACGCGGTCGGAGTAATCCAGACGGCGGTTACCGACAATCTGATAATCCTCGTGGCCTTTACCCGCCAGCAGCACGACGTCATTTTCTTTCGCCTGCATGATGGCGTTGGTCACCGCTTCTGCGCGCCCCAGTACTACGTGTGCACGCCCGGCGTCCAGCATGCCGGTCAGGATATCGTCGACGATGGACCTCGGTTCTTCGGTACGTGGGTTGTCATCGGTCACCACCACCACATCGGCGTATTGCTCAGCAATACCGCCCATGATTGGCCGCTTACCTTTGTCACGATCGCCGCCGCAGCCAAATACGCACCAAAGTTTGCCGGAGCAGTGCAGACGAGCAGCCTGCAGGGCTTTTTCCAGCGCATCAGGCGTGTGGGCATAATCCACTACCACGGTAGGTTTGCCAGCGACGCTGAACACTTCCATGCGGCCACAAACCGGCTGGAGGCGTGAAGCGGTTTGAATTAATTCGTCGAGCGGGTAGCCCAACGCCAGCAGCGTTGCCAGAGCCAGCAGCAGGTTGCTAACGTTAAACGCGCCCATCAGGCGGCTTTCAATTTCGCCTTTGCCCCACGATGAGCTGAAGCGGATAGTCGCCCCGCCATCGTGATAAATAACTTCGTCAGCTTTCAGCCAGCGGCCATGAGCGCCCGGCTCAAGGTTATTTTCCATGGTGACCGCAACGGCATCCGGCAGGCGAGCAAGCCAGCGATGACCCACTTCGTCATCGGCGTTAACGATCGCCTGGCCGCAGTCATGCTCGGAGAACAGCAGCCACTTAGCGGCCTCGTAATTCGCCATATCACCATGATAATCAAGGTGATCGCGGCTTAAATTGGTAAATACGGAAGCAGCAAATTTCAGCGCTGCCACGCGATGCTGAACCAGGCCGTGGGATGAAACTTCCATGGCGCCAAAGGTCGCATTTTGTTCTTTCAGGCTCGCCAGCACGTGCTGCACGTCTACCGCAGAGCCGGTGGTGTTTTCTGTCGGTACAACCTGCCCCAACAGGCCGTTGCCCACGGTCCCCATCACGGCGCTGGTTTCACCCAGTAATTGCGCCCACTGCGCCAACAGCTGAGTGGTTGTCGTTTTTCCGTTAGTCCCTGTTACGCCAACCAGGCGTAAAGCTTCAGAAGGCTGATGATAGAAACGCCCCGCCAGCGCAGACAGCCGCTGATGCAGCTGGCTCAGGTAAATAACCGGCACGCCGTGCATCTCGCGAACTTCACCATCCGCAGCTTCACCGTCCGCTTCTGCGATCACGGCAGCCACACCCTGTGCTATCGCCTGCGGGATATAACGACGCCCGTCCGCCTGATGACCAACCACGGCCACAAAAAGATCGCCCGCAGCCGCCACGCGGCTGTCGAGTGTCATCTCTCGCAGCGCTCTCGCAGGGAGTCCAGCTACCCACGGAGCAAGAAGGTCGCTCAAATTACGATCTGCCACCTGAAGCCTCTTTCTGATTAATTACAAATTCGCTTTTTTCACCGGTTGCCAGCGCATCCGGCTCTATGTTCATGGTGCGCAGTACGCCGCCCATGATTGCACCGAACACAGGTGCAGAGATGGCACCGCCGTAATATTTACCGGCCTGTGGATCGTTAATCACTACGACCAGAGCAAAACGAGGATTGCTGGCTGGCGCAACGCCTGCGGTGTAAGCAATGTATTTGTTGATGTATTTGCCGTCCGGCCCGACTTTTTTCGCGGTACCGGTTTTGATAGCGATACGGTAGCCCTTGATGGCCGCTTTCACGCCGCCACCGCCGGGCAGCGCCACGCTTTCCATCATGTGAAGCACGGTGCGAACGGTTGATTCAGCAAAGATACGCTCGCCGGGAACCGGCGGGTCAACTTTGGTTATCGACAGCGGCCGGTAGACACCATAGCTGCCGATGGTTGCGTAGACTCGCGCTAACTGTAACGGGGTTACCATTAGCCCGTAGCCGAAAGAGAAGGTGGCCCTCTCTATGTCAGACCACCGTTGTTTTTGAGGATATAAGCCACTGCGTTCCCCGACCAACCCCAAATTGGTCGCTTTTCCCAGTCCAAAACGTGAGTAAGTGTCTACTAACGCTGAGGAGGGCATCGCTAACGCCAGTTTTGAAACCCCGACGTTACTCGACTTCTGTAGTACCCCGGTAAGGGTCAATTCGTTGTAGCGCCCGACGTCTTTGATCTCATGACCATTGATTCGGAACGGCACGGTGTTAAGCACGGTATTTTCCTGAACCACACCACGCTGTAGCGCGGTCATCACCACCATCGGCTTAACGGTGGAACCCGGTTCAAAAATGTCGGTAATGGAACGGTTACGCATCACGTCTTTTGCCGTGCCGGTCAGGTTGTTCGGGTTATAGGACGGGCTGTTTGCCATCGCCAGAACCTCACCAGTGCTCACGTCAACTAAAACGGCGCTGCCCGATTCGGCCTTGTTAAAAGCAACGGCGTTATTCAGTTCACGGTACACCAGCGCCTGCAGGCGTTCATCAATGCTCAAAGCCAGGTTATGGGCGGCCTGGCTGTCAGTGGAGGAAATGTCTTCGATAACGCGCCCGAAGCGGTCTTTACGCACAATGCGCTCGCCGGGCTGGCCGGTGAGCCATTTATCAAAGCTTTTTTCTACCCCCTCGATCCCTTCACTATCGACGTTGGTAAAGCCGATGAGGTGAGCAGTCACTTCGCCTGACGGATAGTAGCGGCGAGATTCCTGCCGTAAATGGATCCCGGGAAGCTTGAGCTTCTTGATGTAGTCGCCAATATCCGGGTTAACCTGGCGAGCGAGATAAATAAACCGCCCATTTGGGTTGCTGTTCACGCGGGAAGCAAGCTGGTCGAGAGGAATTTTTAGCGCATCCGCCAGGGCCTTCCAACGGTTGTCCAGCGTCACGCCACCGGCGTCGTGTAATTCTTTCGGATCGGCCCAAATCGCATTTACCGGCACGCTAACGGCCAGAGGGCGGCCAGCGCGATCGCTAATCATACCGCGAGAGGTAGATACCTCCTGCACACGAAGTGAGCGCATGTCACCCTGACGCACCAGCATGTCCGGACTGATTATCTGTAGCCAGGCAACACGGCCCAGCAGGAAAGCCAGCGCCAACAGAATGCAACCGCAGAGCAACGCAAAACGCCAACTGATAAAGTTGGCCTGTTCTTCCTGACGTTTTGGTTTAAGCGTTTTTGCCGCTGCTCTCATCTGTCGCACTATTCCTTATTGCTGAACTACGATGTTTTCCTGCGAAGGATCGACATGCTGCAGCTGCAGCTTTTCCGTCGCGATCCGTTCAACCCGGCTATGATCGCCGAGCGCATTTTCTTCAAGAATCAGGTTGCGCCATTCAATATCCAGCGCGTCACGCTCAAGCACCATCTGCTCACGCTGCGCGGTAAGCAGACGGGTATGGTGCGCCGTCGTGACCACGGAAACCGCGGTAACGATAATCGCGGCGAACAAACAAAGTGCCAGTTTCCCATGACGAAAAAGATCGCCACCAATCACGGTAGGCAAAGCATGACGCTCATTGCTGCCGAGCTGCGTAACTCTGCTTAGGGTCTCTGTCACTCGGTTGATCATGCGTTAGTCCTCTCTGCGATACGCAAAACGGAACTGCGTGCACGCGGGTTCTCCGCCACTTCATCTTCACCCGGCATCATTTTGCCGATCGCTTTGAGCTGGCGACCGCCCAGCTTATTCAGCTGTGCTTCCGTCATGGGTATACCCGCCGGAACCTGCGGACCGCGGCTCTTTTCACGCATAAAGCGTTTAACGATGCGATCTTCCAGCGAGTGGAAGCTAATGATCGACAAACGACCGCCAACCGCCAACGCTTCCAACGAGCCATTCAACGCTTTTTCAATTTCATCCAGCTCGCTGTTGATCCAGATACGAATAGCCTGGAAGGTGCGGGTCGCCGGATGCTTGAACTTATCTTTGACCGGCATTGCAGCAGAGACGACCGCCGCCAGTTCTTTAGTGCGTGTCATCGGCTCTTCGCGGTTACGCTCGACGATGGCACGCGCAATACGTTTGCCAAAGCGTTCTTCACCAAAGGTTTTGATCACCCACGCAATATCCGCTTCTTCCGCCGTCATCAGCCATTGGGCTGCGGATTGACCGCGCGTTGGGTCCATACGCATATCCAGCGGCCCATCGCGCATAAACGAAAAACCGCGCTCCGCATCATCCAGTTGAGGAGAAGAGACGCCGAGATCCAGCAAAATGCCATCGATCTTACCGTCCAGTTCGCGCTCACGAGCGTAATCTGCAAGCGCAGAGAATGGGCCATGAATGATGGAGAAGCGTGGATCATCAATAGCAGCAGCTGCGGCAATAGCCTGCGGATCGCGGTCGATCGCCAGCAACCGTCCTTGCTCACCGAGCTGGGACAGGATCAGGCGTGAGTGGCCACCGCGACCAAAAGTGCCATCAATGTAGATGCCGTCAGGACGAATATTCAGGCCGTTAACGGCCTCATCCAGCAGCACCGTAGTGTGTTTAAAATTTTCCATCATTTCTAAAGTGACAAATCCTGCAGACGATCCGACAAGGTGTTTGTCGAACCCTGCTCAGCGTCGATATCTTCCTTGACCTGTTGATGCCAGGTCGCTTCATCCCACAGCTCAAACTTATTGAACTGGCCGACCAGCATTACTTCTTTGGTGAGCCCGGCGTGCTGACGTAAAACTGGCGCCAGCAGCAGTCGCCCGGCGCTATCCATCTGACATTCACTGGCATGCCCCAACAGCAGGCGCTGCACGCGGCGCTCTGCGGGGTTCATGCTCGACAGACGGGCAAGCTTTTGTTCAATGATTTCCCACTCGGGAACGGTATAAAGCAGCAGGCAGGGGTGATGGATGTCGATGGTACAAACCATCTGACCTTCTGAGGTTTCGATCAGCTTTTCCCTGTAACGGGTAGGCACGGCAAGCCGCCCCTTGCTGTCGAGATTGACTAACGTTGCCCCACGGAACATGCCAGCCTCACCCTTTAATGACCCATTTCACCACTTTACCCCACAAATTCCCACATAAAGGAGTTTACGGAGGGGAGGAAAACCTTGTCAAGCCAGCCAGGTCGCCTGCGGGAATAAATTCCCGCGCCTAAGCGATTGATTAATGGCTGGCGTGAAAAAACTCGCATTGGCGAGGCAAAATTAACGTTATGAATATTTGAAAGAAAAAGACCAATAAACATCAACAGCGTTAAAACGACCGAAGACTTACTTTGAGAAATATTAAGTACTCAGTTTGCGACGCGGGCGGCATTTTAAGGTATTTCAAGGCGGGTGAACAGCGGCAGATGCCCGTCTGGCTTGGGTTTGACGCGGTTTTGAAGAAAAGAGAGGTTGCTAATGATTAATAATCCAACATTTCTTATCAACGGGTGTGTAACAAAATAATACAAACGAGGAATTTATTTCGCGGTGAGGATTTTTTTTACCAGATTTTTCCCGCCTAATTAATTACCTTAAAAAATAAGGGTAAATATACGGGAAAAATCTTAATTAAGTTTAAGCGTGACGTAACGCCTCTTTGTCAGTAACGACTTAAGCTACCACGGCGATAAAGATTTCGGCGAATCCGGGTTAACCCAGGCTTTGGCTTACGCGGCTCATCAAGGCTTGCCAGTACCAGCTCAAGCACCCGCTCCGCCACATCCCGATGACGCTGCGCAACCGCCAGCACCGGGCACTGCAGGAAATCCAGGAGTTCATGATCGCCAAAGGTGGCGATGGCCAACTCTGACGGCAGTCGCCCCTGCCGGCGAAGCGTCACATCCATAACGCCCTGCAGCAACGCAAAAGAGGTTGTGTACAGCGCGTCAGGCATCGTATTCGTTTCCAGCCATTTTTCGAAAAGCTGGGCGGCAGCTTCACGTTCATAGCTGTTGGCATAGAGGTAGTTAACCGTGCGCGGATCGTCTTTCCATGCGGTGCGGAATCCCTGCTCACGCAGGAAACTGACCGACAGTTCAGGCAAGGCACCGAGGTAAAGGATATTGTCGCCAGGGAACTTACGCAGTTCCTCCGCCAGCATTTCCGCATCGTCCTGATCGGCGCCGACGACGCTGGTGAAATGCTCGCGATCCAGGGCGCGATCGAGCGCGATTATCGGGAACGAATCATTCGCCCAGCGCTGATAAAAAGGATGCTCAGGAGGCAAAGAGGTCGATACGATAATCGCATCAACCTGCCGCTGCAGAAGGTGTTCAATGCAGCGCATTTCGTTGTCAGGCTGATCTTCAGAACAGGCGATCAGCAGCTGATAGCCACGCTGACGAGCCTGGCGCTCAAGGTAATTTGCAATACGGGTGTAGCTGGTGTTTTCCAGGTCAGGGATCACCAGACCGATAGAACGCGTGCGTCCTGCGCGTAGCCCTGCGGCCACTGCATTAGGGTGGTAGTTATGTTCTCGTACCACAGCCATGACTTTCTCAACGGTTTTATCACTAACGCGATACTGTTTAGCTTTCCCGTTGATGACGTAGCTTGCCGTGGTGCGCGACACGCCAGCCAGACGCGCGATTTCATCCAATTTCACTGTAGCCCCTTACTCTCCAGGTGATCCATAACCATACCCTGGTCATGGTTAACAACATTTACATCTAAGCGCAGAATAATAACTCCGGCAACCGCTTTTGCGGGGTGTTGTTTTCTTATTTGCAAAAAAAAGCCCGGCAGTGATTACCGGGCATGTGAATCAGATCACATTCGTCGCTAGCGCATGATCTTATCGCCGCGCGAAACGCCGACAATGCCCGAGCGGGCGACCTCGACAATTTTGGCCACATCGCGGATCGTATCCAGGAATGCGTTGAGTTTATCGCTGGTGCCAGCAAGCTGAACGGTGTACAGCGTTGGCGTCACATCGATAATTTGCCCACGGAAGATTTCCGCGCTGCGCTTCACCTCTTCGCGCCCGTATCCGCTGGCCTGCACCTTCACCAGCATGATTTCACGCTCGACGTAAGCGCCCTGCCCCAATTCACTCACACGCAGGACATCCACCAGCTTATGCAGCTGTTTCTCAATCTGTTCCAGCACTTTCGCATCGCCGACGGTTTGAATCGTCATGCGGGAAAGCGTTGGGTCATCCGTGGGCGCAACGGTGAGGCTCTCGATGTTGTAGCCGCGCTGAGAGAACAGACCAATGACCCGGGACAGCGCGCCTGATTCATTTTCCAGTAATACAGATAAAATTCGGCGCATAATCAGGTTCTCTCCGTTTTGCTTAACCACATTTCATCCATTCCGCCGCCGCGAATCTGCATAGGATAAACGTGTTCAGTACCATCAACCGTCACATCAACAAACACCAGGCGGCCACCGCGAACGGTTTCCAGCGCCTGGGCAAGCTTGCTTTCAAGCTCTTCCGGCCTGGTGATGCTAATCCCAACATGCCCATAAGCCTCTGCCAGACGGACAAAGTCCGGGAGAGACTCCATATACGACTGGGAGTGACGGCCTGAATAGATCATGTCCTGCCACTGCTTGACCATACCGAGATAGCGGTTATTGAGGTTAAGGACCAGAACCGACAAGCCGTACTGAAGCGCGGTGGAAAGCTCCTGAATGTTCATCTGAATACTGCCATCACCGGTGACACAAATAACCGTCTCATCCGGGAGTGCCATCTTGACGCCAAGAGCGGCAGGAAGACCAAAGCCCATCGTGCCCAGGCCACCGGAATTTATCCAACGGCGCGGCTTATCAAACGGATAGTAGAGCGCGGCAAACATCTGATGCTGACCCACATCAGAGGTCACATAAGCCTCGCCGTTTGTCAGGCGATAAGCCGTTTCAATGACTGCCTGCGGCTTAATCGCCTCACTGGTGCGGTCAAATTCAAGACACTGACGAGCCCGCCAATGCTCTATCTGCTGCCACCAGTCCCGAATGTCATCCCCGGACTGCTGCGTTTCTTCCTGAGCAAGCAACTCCAGCATCTGGGTAAGAGCCTGATGGGCATCGCCCACAATCGGAATATCCGCTGCGACAGTTTTGGAAATAGACGTTGGGTCGATATCAATATGCAGTACCGTCGCATTCGGGCAGTACTTAGCGAGGTTGTTGGTAGTACGGTCATCAAAGCGAACGCCTACGGCGAAGATCACGTCCGAATTATGCATCGTCATGTTCGCTTCATAGGTGCCATGCATGCCAAGCATGCCCAGAGCCTGTCGATGCGTAGCCGGGAACGCCCCCAGCCCCATTAACGAAGAAACAACCGGAATATTGAGTTTCTCAGCAAGCGCCAGCAGCTCTGCATCACATGCTGAATTGATAGCGCCACCGCCCACATACATCACCGGCTTTTTAGCCGCAATAAGGGTCTGCAGGGCACGTTTAATCTGCCCTTTGTGGCCCTGTGTCGTAGGGTTATAAGAACGCATACTGACAGCTTCAGGCCAGGCATACGGCAGCTTATTCAGCGGGCTCATGATGTCTTTCGGTAAATCCACAACAACTGGCCCTGGTCGGCCGCTTGAGGCCAGCCAGAACGCTTTTTTGATGATGCCCGGAATATCTTCAACCTGCTTAACTAAGAAGCTGTGTTTCACCACCGGGCGGGAGATACCGACCATATCGCACTCTTGAAAGGCGTCGTAGCCAATCAAAGACGTTGCAACCTGCCCGGACAACACCACCATAGGAATAGAGTCCATATAGGCTGTGGCGATGCCGGTAATCGCGTTGGTAGCACCGGGACCGGAGGTGACGAGTACGACCCCCGTCTCACCCGTTGCACGTGCAAGGCCGTCAGCCATATGCACTGCGGCCTGCTCATGACGCACCAGTACATGATCAATTCCGCCCATAGTATGAAGCGCGTCGTAAATATCGAGTACCGCGCCTCCCGGATAGCCGAATACCTGCTTAACGCCCTGATCGATTAACGACCGGACGACCATCTCGGCTCCTGACAACATCTCCATGGTTTTGCCTCCAGGCTCACGTTTGTGACCGCACGCAGAAATCATTTTCGCGCCGTCGTTGCGACAGGTTGTGTGTCTGCCTGTATCTTTGTTATAGGTTTAGCCCATTAACATAACCGCTCGGGATCCGACAGGCAATTACCTGCCCCGGCTAGTGAGAGATAAGAATTTACTCTCACCGCTACAAAAACCACGCATAACGGAGCGATCGACTGAATCCGGAGGGTGGCTGTTGACGAATATGTCAAAGATGCGGGCAAATACAGCTCGTTATGTATTAATTTAGCATTTTAGTGTTGCCGGAAAGGGAGCGTCAGGAAGTGCTAAAGTAGAAAATATTGTTTTTTTATAAAAACAAAGAAAAAACGGGCTGTTTAGACCCGCAAATCAAAAGACGTTACCTCGTTTATTGGCAGCAGCTTTTCGCTATCTGATTCTGCATCCACAAATGCCCCTTATCCTGCCCCGCAGAGCCATACCACGATAAATAACAGGTAAGCTGTTTCTTCATGAAAGGCACAGGGAATACCTTAAGATTCAGATCAGTAGACACACTATCAACCAGCCAGCGTGGCGCAACTGCCACCATTTTGGTCTGCGAAACCACGTTCAATACGCAGGTGATCGCCATCCCCTGATAGGCAATAGCGCTTTGCTTATTCAATGTGTCATACCAGGGCAAACTGAATGAACCGTAGCATTCAGGCGAAACCACCGCATGCTGTTGATGATAAAAGTCTCGTACGGTCAATGGCGAACGAAAGCCAGGATGTTCTTTTCCCGTCACTAAAACGACTTCATCTTTGAAAAGAGGAATTTTTTTAAAACCTGGACGTATAGTTTCGTCATAGCAAATCAAGAAATCAACTTCCTGATAGCGTAACTGTCTTTCAATATCCTCGTTAAAAGAAGATTTAAAAATTAACTGAACATGAGGTGCAGTGTGTTTAATTGCATCCAGAACGAGCGACATTATTTTGCTGTCCAGGGGGCTCGCCACGCAAAGCGTAAACTGCCGTTTGCTTCTCAGGGGTTCAAAATCGCCTTCGGGCAGTTCATTCTGGACCATCTGTAAAGCATCACGAACAACATCATAAAGCTCAAATGCTCTTGCCGTGGGTTGTATCGTTCGCCCATCGCGTACAAATAACTCATCGTTAAACGTAACCTTCAGGCGAGACACCGCGTTACTGACTGCTGGCTGAGACATCCCCAACAACCTGGCAGCTCCTGTAATGCTTTGCGCTCTCATCACCGTGTCAAACACCGTCAACAGATTTAAGTCTACATGACGCAACCTTGGCTTTATTGTATCCAGAGTCCCCAGACTCTTATTCAACTGATAATCCATTTTCTACTCCAGTAATGAATTGGGTTCCATTCCACAATGCATAAATTGGAAGTTCCGTTGTTTATGGTCATCTGGTAAATATTATTTTTAGTAAATCATCTTACAAACACGCTTAATAACAATGCAGCATACAGATATAGCGTAAGACGCCATCATTATAAAGAAGCTAAAACTTTATGATGAGCAAGTTTTCCCAATTGATGAGTAATACATAAGTTCTACCACATTCATAAGGTGAATTTATGAAATTAAACGTATTATCAGACAGAGCTATAACTTTTCATCTTAATTAATATATTAAGAAAACTCTTTTTCCCGGTGTTTTTCACTGAATACGCCTCGCAAACTCAACGTCCCAGCGCCCCCTCTATCGGCCTAAGGGTTGACACCTGCAGTGAGATCAAGTACCAATAAATACATCACGAAATTGCACAGGGCTTGAAACATGAATCGCACCTTCCGCCTACTTGGTCTACTACTAAACGCATCTTATTTGCGCGGTAGACTGGTGGGCGACAATCAGCGTTGATTCAAGCCTCCAGACAGAAAAAACCCGCGCCAATGCGCGGGTTTTTTTATGCTCTCGCGAAGGCGCCCAAAGAGATAAAGGACCGAACCATGAGCCAGCAAGTCATTATTTTTGATACTACATTGCGCGACGGTGAACAGGCTTTACAGGCAAGCCTGAGCGTGAAAGAGAAGCTGCAGATTGCTATGGCGCTGGAGCGTATGGGCGTAGACGTAATGGAAGTCGGTTTCCCCGTTTCTTCTCCTGGCGATTTCGAATCCGTACAGACCATCGCCCGCAACATTAAAAACAGCCGAGTTTGTGGTTTGGCTCGCTGCGTAGAAAAAGACATTGATGTTGCCGCTGAATCTTTAAAAGTTGCTGAAGCCTTCCGAATCCACACTTTCATCGCCACCTCCCCTATGCACATTGCGACTAAGCTGCGCAGTACGCTGGACGAAGTGATTGAGCGCGCTATATATATGGTGAAACGCGCCCGTAACTATACCGATGACGTAGAGTTTTCCTGTGAAGATGCTGGCCGCACGCCGATTGCCGATTTGGCCCGCGTAGTGGAAGCCGCTATCAGCGCTGGCGCCACCACCATTAACATTCCTGATACCGTCGGCTACACCATGCCGTTTGAGTTTTCCAACATCATCACCGGCCTGTACGAGCGAGTGCCAAATATCGATAAAGCAATTATTTCCGTGCACACCCACGACGACCTGGGTCTGGCCGTAGGTAATGCCATGGCCGCAGTCCATGCGGGTGCTCGCCAGGTTGAGGGGGCGATGAACGGCATCGGCGAGCGGGCGGGTAACTGCTCGCTGGAAGAAGTGATCATGGCTATCAAAGTGCGCAAAGACATCATGAACCTGCACACTAACATCAATCACCAGGAAATCTGGCGCACCAGCCAGATGGTCAGCCAGATCTGCAACATGCCTGTTCCGGCAAACAAAGCCATCGTCGGCACCGGCGCCTTCGCTCACTCCTCCGGTATCCACCAGGATGGCGTGCTGAAAAATCGCGAAAACTACGAAATCATGACGCCGGAATCCATCGGCCTGAACCAGGTACAGCTGAACCTGACTTCACGCTCCGGCCGTGCGGCCGTGAAGCACCGCATGGACGAGATGGGCTATAAAGAGGCCGATTACAACCTGGATAATCTGTACGACGCCTTCCTGAAGCTGGCGGACAAAAAAGGTCAGGTCTTCGACTACGACCTGGAAGCACTGGCCTTCATCAACAAGCAGCAGGAAGAACCAGAACACTTCAGCCTGGATTATTTCAGCGTGCAGTCTGCCTCTAACGGCATTGCTACCGCCTCCGTGAAGCTGGTTTGTGGCGAAGAGATTAAAGCCGAAGCGGCAAACGGCAACGGCCCGGTCGATGCTGTTTATCAGGCGATTAACCGCATCACCGATTACAACATTGAACTGGTGAAATATAGCCTGAGCGCCAAAGGCCAGGGCAAAGATGCGCTGGGCCAGGTCGATATCGTGGTGGATTACAACGGCCGCCGCTTCCATGGCGTGGGTCTGACAACCGACATTGTCGAATCCTCTGCTAAAGCGATGGTGCACGTGCTGAACAACATCTGGCGCGCCGGTGAAGTCGAAAAAGAATTGCAACGCAAAGCTCAACATCAGAATAAAGAACAAAATCAGGAAACCGTGTAATGTCGAAAAATTATCATATTGCAGTTTTGCCGGGTGACGGTATTGGCCCGGAAGTGATGGCTCAGGCCTTGAAAGTACTGGATGCTATTCGTCACCGTTTTGATCTTCGCATCAGCACCAGCACCTATGACGTCGGTGGTGCCGCCATCGATCGCCACGGCAGCCCGCTGCCGCCGGCCACGGTCGAAGGCTGCGAGCAGGCTGATGCTATTTTGTTTGGCTCGGTAGGCGGCCCTAAGTGGGAGCATCTGCCACCGGCCGGGCAGCCCGAGCGTGGCGCCCTGCTGCCGCTGCGTAAGCATTTCAAACTGTTCAGCAACCTGCGCCCGGCTCGCCTGTACCAGGGGCTGGAAGAGTTTTGCCCGCTGCGCGCCGACATCGCGGCAAACGGCTTCGATATCCTGTGCGTTCGCGAACTGACCGGTGGGATCTACTTCGGGCAGCCTAAAGGCCGTGAAGGCAGCGGTATGCATGAGAAGGCCTACGATACCGAGGTTTATCATCGTTTTGAGATTGAACGTATTGCGCGTATCGCCTTTGAATCCGCCCGTAAGCGCCGCAGCAAAGTGACCTCTATCGATAAAGCAAACGTGCTGCAAACGTCGCTGTTATGGCGTGAAATCGTCAACGAAATCGCCAAAGAATACCCTGATGTGTCGCTGTCCCACATGTATATCGACAACGCCACCATGCAGTTAATTAAAGATCCGTCCCAGTTCGACGTGCTGCTGTGCTCCAACCTGTTCGGCGACATTCTGTCCGACGAATGCGCCATGATCACCGGTTCTATGGGCATGTTGCCTTCCGCCAGCCTCAACGAACAGGGCTTTGGCCTGTACGAACCCGCAGGCGGCTCCGCACCTGATATCGCGGGCAAAAACATTGCCAATCCTATCGCGCAGATCCTGTCCCTGGCGCTGCTGCTGCGCTACAGCCTGGATGCCGAAGAAGCCGCCCAGGCTATCGAAAGCGCCATCAATCGCGCGTTAGAAGAAGGCCATCGCACCGGTGATTTAGCCCGCGAAGGCAACGCAATCAGCACCGACGAAATGGGCGACATCATTGCCCGCTACGTAGCTCAGGGGAAGTAATCATGGCCAAAACCTTATATCAGAAGTTGTACGACGCCCACGTCGTGTATGAAGCCCCGGAAGAGACGCCGCTGCTGTACATCGACCGCCATCTGGTGCATGAAGTGACTTCCCCACAGGCCTTTGACGGGCTGCGTGCCCACGGCCGCCCGGTTCGCCAGCCGGGGAAAACCTTCGCCACTATGGATCACAACGTGTCGACCCAAACTAAGGATATCAACGCCTCCGGCGAGATGGCACGTATCCAGATGCAGGAGCTGATGAAGAACTGCGCAGAGTTTGGCGTTGAGCTGTACGATTTGAATCACCCTTATCAGGGCATCGTTCACGTCATGGGGCCTGAACAAGGGATTACGCTGCCGGGCATGACCATCGTGTGTGGCGACTCCCACACCGCAACCCACGGCGCATTCGGCGCGCTGGCTTTCGGCATCGGTACCTCCGAAGTCGAACACGTGCTGGCGACGCAGACCCTGAAACAGGGTCGTGCGAAAACCATGAAAATTGAAGTGAAAGGCAAAGCGGCTCCGGGGATCACCGCCAAAGATATCGTGCTGGCGATCATCGGCAAAACCGGCAGCGCCGGCGGCACCGGCCACGTGGTTGAATTTTGCGGCGACGCTATCCGTGCCCTGAGCATGGAAGGCCGCATGACGCTGTGCAACATGGCTATCGAAATGGGAGCCAAAGCCGGGATTGTCGCACCGGATGAAACCACCTTCGAATATGTTAAAGGCCGCCTGCATGCACCAAAAGGTACTGACTGGGATGAAGCCGTCGAATACTGGAAAACCTTTAGCACCGACGAAGGCGCGAAGTTCGACACCATCGTAACGTTGGACGCCGCCGACATTGCCCCGCAGGTCACCTGGGGAACCAACCCCGGCCAGGTTATTTCTGTTACCGACAACATCCCTAACCCAGAATCCTTTAGCGATCCGGTTGAACGCGCATCGGCCGAAAAAGCGCTGGCTTATATGGGCCTGAAGCCGGGTATTCCGCTGACCGAAGTGGCTATCGATAAAGTCTTTATCGGCTCCTGTACCAACTCACGCATCGAAGACCTGCGTGCTGCCGCAGAAATCGCCAAAGGCCGTAAAGTCGCGCCAGGCGTGCTGGCGATGGTTGTACCGGGCTCCGGTCCGGTAAAAGCTCAGGCTGAGTCAGAAGGGCTGGATAAGATCTTTATTGAAGCCGGTTTTGAATGGCGCCTGCCGGGTTGCTCAATGTGCCTGGCAATGAACAACGACCGCCTGAATCCGGGCGAGCGCTGTGCCTCCACCAGCAACCGTAACTTCGAAGGCCGTCAGGGCCGCGGGGGGCGCACCCATCTGGTCAGCCCTGCAATGGCCGCCGCTGCCGCTGTGGCCGGTCATTTTGCCGATATTCGTACACTGAAATAAGAGGAACCACCATGGCAGAGAAATTTATCCAACATACCGGCCTGGTCGTTCCGCTGGACGCGGCGAACGTCGACACCGATGCCATTATCCCGAAGCAGTTTTTGCAGAAGGTCACCCGCACCGGCTTTGGCGCTCACCTGTTTAACGACTGGCGTTTTCTGGACGATGCCGGGCAGCAGCCTAACCCGGAGTTCGTTCTGAACTACCCGGAATTTAAAGGCGCTTCTATCCTGCTGGCGCGTGAAAACTTCGGCTGCGGCTCTTCCCGTGAGCACGCCCCGTGGGCACTGACCGATTACGGCTTCAAAGTGGTGATTGCGCCAAGCTTCGCCGATATCTTCTACGGCAACTCGTTTAACAACCAGCTGCTGCCGGTCATTCTGAGCGACGAACAGGTGGACGAGCTGTTTAAGCTGGTCGAAGCCCAGCCGGGCATTAAGTTTGTCGTCGACCTGGAGGCCCAAACGGTTCAGGCGGGTGAGAAAAGCTATTCGTTCGAACTCGACAGTTTCCGCCGCCACTGCATGCTGAACGGCCTGGACAGCATCGGCCTGACGCTACAGCACGAATCCGCCATTTCCGGCTACGAGAAAAAGCTGCCTGCATTTATGCAGTAAGCTGTTTTCCCCTCTTCCACATGGGAGAGGGGAAGCCCTCAAATGTTCTTCACCCGGCTGGTGAGAAACAGGGCAACAACCGCAAGTCCTGCCATCAGCCAGTACACAGAGTAGTGACCAAAACCTTCCGCCAGCGCCCCCTGCAGTACGCCGGCTAAAATCACGCCCGTTGAAATGCTGTTGGTGAACAGCGTTGTCGCAGAGCCCGGCCTTCCCGGCATCAAATCCTGGAACCACAGCATCCCAATCCCGGCAATAATCCCGATAAACACCGCGTTAAACAGCTGCAACACCACCAGCGCAGTTTTAGAGTGAAACAGGATCAGCCCAAGGTAAAACAGCACGCCCGCAGCCACCGCCGCCACCATCATGTTACGTTTCCCAAAGCGCTTCACGTAGTAGCCGGCGAGGATCATGGCGGGGATCTCCAGCCCGGCGGCCGTGCCCATCAATAAGCCCGCCAGCTCATCCGGCAGCCCGAGATCCTGGCTTATCCACAGCGGCATATCGATGATGTACATGGTGTTGCAGGTCCACATCAGCATCGAAGCGACAAACAGCATCCGCACGTTGCTGTCCTTCCAGCCGCTGACCTCCGTTATCGCCACTTCGGCGGAGGGCTCGGCTCGGGCAACCGAAGGCAGAGCAAACACAATCAGCAGCAGCGAGATAACAAATATCCCGGCAGCAATAAGAAACATGGTGGTGAAGCCATACTTTAGCGCCAGCATAAAGGAAAGCGGCGGCCCGATAACCCAGGCAAGGGAAAGCTGCGCACGCATGATCGAGCTGAACATCACCACTTCACGAGCGGAACGATCGGCATATTCACGCGCCAGGGCAAAAATCTGCGGCATAGCGGTATTGGCGATGGAGGCAAACATCACGCCGAGCGTAATCAGCGTCAGATAATGCCGGTTGAAGGCAAAAAGAACGCTGTTTGCCACCGCCATCGCGCAGCAAACCATAATCAGTTTGCGACGATCTCCCCGGCTATCCGATCTTTTTGCCAGCAGCAGGCTTACGGCGATCCCGGCAATCGCATTAACGGTATAGAACAGACCAACCCAGAAGGGCCGAACTTCAACTTCGCGGGTTAAAAAGAGGCTGAGCGTCGGGGCCTGCAGCGCACCGGCCACGCCAATCATAAAAGACACGGCCATAAAGGCAGCATAAACGGGGTTAAAACGACGTGCGCGGGTCAAAAACCAGAGCATGAGCTGTCCTTAAAAGGAGGGTGTAGTCAGAGGTATTCGCTAAATGCGTAAAGATTAAACGAAAAAAGCCAGCAGTAAACAGCTGCTGGCGTGGTAAAAGCACCAATACTCAGTCACACATGAGTCGGCGTGTTGGCGTTCTCGGGCATCGGGGTTGTAACCTCCCACTGCATCAAGTCTTCGAGCATCCTTAGTCTTTGCTCCACCGTCAGGCGAGCCAGCCATCCAGAACAAACAAACTGCGTTGCGGCAAAGTACTGTTGGAAAAACCTCGCAGGTGATGACCGCTTCATAAACACCTCCTCGCTTCATCGCTGATGATTATTGACGTAATATAGGGAAAGTTAAATTGATGAGTTTCCGCCGGGAGTTCCTCTTTTATGTCCTCATCTCGTCTGCAACAACAGTTCATCCGCCTGTGGCAATGCTGCGAAGGCAAGCCTCAGGAAACCACGCTGAATGATTTAGCGGAATTGCTCAACTGCTCCCGCCGTCATATGCGGACCTTACTCAACGCCATGCAGGAAAAAGGCTGGCTAAGCTGGCAGGCAGAAGCAGGGAGGGGCAAGCGGTCACAGCTCACCTTCCTTTATACGGGGCTGGCGCTCCAGCAGCAGCGGGCGGAAGACCTTCTGGAACAGGATCGAATCGATCAGCTGGTGCAGATCGTCGGCGACAAGGCCGCGGTGCGGCAGATGCTTATCTCTCATTTAGGGCGCAGCTTCCGCCAGGGCCGGCATATTCTTCGCGTCCTTTACTATCGCCCGCTGCTGAATCTGCTGCCCGGTTCGGCGCTCAGGCGCTCCGAAACCCACATTGCCCGCCAGATTTTCAGCGGCCTGACGCGAATAAATGAGGAAAATGGGGAACTCGAAGCGGATATTGCCCATCACTGGCAGCAAATTTCCCCTTTACGCTGGCGTTTCTTCCTCCGCCCCGGCATTCATTTCCATCACGGCCGTGAGCTGGACATGCTGGATATCATCTCTTCCCTGCAGCGCATCAACACCCTGCCGCTGTTTGCCCACATCACGCAGATAACCTCGCCGACGACCTGGACGCTGGATATTCACCTCAGCCAGCCGGATGACTGGCTGCCGTGGCTGCTGGGCAGCGTGAACGCCATGATCCTACCGCGCGAATGGACAACGATGTCCGATTTCGCCAGCCAGCCGGTCGGTACAGGGCCTTATTCTGTCGCTCGGAATAACCGTAACCAGCTGAAGATTCACGCTTTTGATGATTATTTTGGCTTCAGGGCGCTGATAGACGAGGTTAACTTCTGGGTCTTGCCCGAGGTGGGTGAAGAGTCGAGCTGTGGCGTGCAGCTTCAGGGCATGCCGGACAGCGAGAAAGCCGTAGAAAGCCGCCCGGAAGAGGGGTGCTACTATTTGCTGTTTGATAGCCGCTCCAGACTTGGCCTGCATGAAAGCGTCCGCCAGTGGATTGGCCATATTCTCTCGCCGGTTAACCTTATTTACCGCGCTGCCGAGCAGTACCAGCAATACTGGTTCCCTGCCTATGGCCTACTGCCGCGCTGGCACCACTCGCGCCCGGGACCTCTTACCGCCAAACCTGCCGGGCTTGAAAGCATCACCCTCACCTACTATCGCGATCACGTAGAGCATCGGGTGATCAGTAACATCATGACCGAACTGCTGGCCGAGCAGGGCGTGAAACTGATTATTCAGGAGATCGATTATGCTGAGTGGCATCAGGGCGACGCCGAAAGCGATATCTGGCTGAACAGCGTGAACTTCACCATGCCGCTGGAATATTCCCTGTTTGCCCAGCTTTATGAAGTCCCGCTGATTCAAAAGTGCATCCCGATCGACTGGCAGGGCGATGCCCGCCGCTGGCACAGTAAAACGCTGGCGCTGCCGGAATGGAGCAGGCAAATGCTCGAGCGCAATGACGTTATCCCGTTGATTCACCACTGGTTACGCATTGAAGGCCAGCGCAGCATGCGCGGCGTGCGCATGAACACGCTGGGCTGGTTTGATTTTAAATCAGCCTGGTTTGCTCCGCCTGGCCCCTAACGTTTTCGTAACACAGCTTTCGCAATCCGGGGGAAGTCAGTAGAATCCCTCCTGCTCAACGGGGTGCCAGGACAGTTTGTCCGAGCTGAGATAATACCCGTCGAACCTGATCCGGATAACGCCGGCGAAGGGATTTGAGACACTCCGCTCAATTCCTTTGCCCCCTTTTATTGAGGTGCAAAGTGTTCAAAAAATTTCTGCCGCTGCTGGCGCTGGTTGCCGCGCCCGTTTTCGCCAGGCCCGTATTAACCGTCTACACCTACGACTCGTTTGCCGCCGACTGGGGCCCTGGCCCGGCGGTGAAAAAAGCGTTTGAAGCCGACTGTCACTGCGAACTGAAATTCGTGGCGCTGGAAGATGGCGTTTCGCTGTTGAACCGCGTGCGCATGGAAGGCAAGAACAGCAAAGCAGACGTCGTGCTGGGATTGGATAACAACCTGCTGGACGCGGCCTCGCAAACCAAACTGTTTGCCCCTTCTAACGTCGAAACCAGCGCCCTACAGGTGCCCGGCGGCTGGAAGAACAGCACCTTCGTTCCTTACGACTACGGCTACTTCGCTTTCGTTTACGACAAGAACAAGCTAAAAAATCCGCCGAAGAGCCTGAAAGAGCTGGTTGAAGGCGACCAGAAATGGAAGGTGATATACGAAGATCCGCGCACCAGTACGCCGGGGCTTGGCCTGCTGCTGTGGATGCAAAAAGTCTATGGCGATAAAACTCCGGAAGCCTGGCAAAAGCTGGCGAAGAAAACCGTCACCGTAACCAAAGGCTGGAGCGAAGCTTACGGCCTGTTCCTGAAAGGCGAAGCCGATCTGGTGCTGAGCTACACCACGTCGCCGGCCTACCACATCATCGAAGAGAAGAAGGACAACTACGCCGCGGCCGACTTCAGCGAAGGGCATTATCTGCAGGTTGAAGTCGCAGGCCGACTGGCGAACAGCAAGCAGCCAGAACTTGCCGAGAAGTTTATTAAGTTCATCACCACGCCTGGTTTCCAGAACACCATTGCAACCGGCAACTGGATGTACCCGGTCACTAGCGTGGCGCTGCCTGCTGGCTTCGACGGGCTGGTAAAACCAAAAACCACGCTGGAATTTACGCCTCAGCAGGTCGCCACCCAGCGCGCAGAATGGATTAATGAATGGCAACGCGCCGTCAGCCGCTAATACCCGGCTGGCTGTATCCAGGGCTATTTGCCGCGATGCTTATCGTGGCGGTAGCCCTGGCGGCTTTTCTGGCGCTGTGGCTTAACGCCCCGCAGACGGATGTCTTTGCTCTTTTGCAGGACAGCTACCTTTGGCACGTCCTGCGCTTCTCGTTCTGGCAGGCGTTTCTTTCTGCGGCACTCTCCGTTTTCCCGGCGATATTTTTAGCCCGGGCGCTGTACCGACGCCGTTTTCCTGGCCGAATGGCGCTGCTGCGGCTTTGTGCCATGACGCTGGTTCTGCCGGTGCTGGTTGCGGTTTTCGGCATTCTCTCCGTTTACGGGCGTGAAGGCTGGCTGGCAACGCTAAGCGGCTGGCTTGGTCTGGAATGGCGTTTCTCCCCTTATGGGCTGCAGGGAATTTTGCTGGCGCACGTTTTCTTTAATATGCCGATGGCGACCCGCCTGCTGCTTCAGGCGCTGGATAACATCCCCACCGAGCAGCGCCAGCTTGCCGCTCAGCTGAATATGCAGGGCTGGCACTTTTTCCGTTTTGTCGAATGGCCCTGGCTGCGCAGGCAAATACTTCCGGTAGGGGCGCTGATTTTCATGCTTTGCTTCGCAAGCTTCGCCACCGTGCTTTCGTTGGGCGGCGGCCCGCAGGCGACCACCATCGAACTCGCTATTTTTCAGGCGCTAAGCTACGACTACGATCCGGCCAAAGCGGCGCTGTTGGCCCTGCTGCAAATGGCATGTTGCCTTGGCCTGGTGCTGCTCAGCCAGAAGCTAAGCAAGGCAATTCCTGTCGGCGTAAGCCAGCTTCAGGGCTGGCGCGATCCGCAGGATTCTCTGCGCAGAAAGATCTGTGACGCCCTGCTTATCCTTGTGGCCTTGCTTCTTCTTCTACCGCCGCTGTTGGCGGTAATGGTGGACGGCATTAATGGCAGCATGGGCAACGTACTGCAGCAGGCCGCACTGTGGAACGCGCTTTGGACTTCGCTGCGCATTGCCGTTGCCGCCGGGCTGATTAGCGTGACGCTAACCCTGATGCTGCTGTGGAGCGCTCGTGAGCTGCGGCTTCGCAATCGTATTTTCGCCGGCCAGGCCATTGAGCTTAGCGGCATGTTGATTCTGGCGATGCCGGGCATTGTGCTCGCCACCGGCTTCTTCCTGCTGCTCAATAATACCGTGGGCCTGCCGCAATCTGCCGATGGCATTGTGATTTTTACCAACGCCCTGATGGCGATTCCCTACGCCCAAAAAGTGCTCGAAAATCCCATGCGCGACGTCGCCGAGCGCTACTCGCAGCTTTGCCAGTCGCTGGATATTCGGGGCTTTAATCGTCTGAGGCTCATTGAGTTAAAAGCTTTGAAACGCCCGATAGCTCAGGCGCTGGCCTTTGCCTGCGTGTTGTCGATTGGCGATTTCGGCGTGGTGGCGCTGTTCGGTAACGAAGATTTCAGGACGCTACCTTTCTGGCTGTACCAGCAGATCGGATCCTACCGTAGCCAGGACGGCGCGGTCACGGCGCTGCTCCTGCTGCTGCTTTGTTTTATGCTGTTTACTTTGATTGAAAAACTTCCGGGGCGAGATGCTAACTCTGACTGATGTAACCTGGCTGTACCAGCACTTACCGATGCGTTTTTCTCTGAAGATTACGGCGGGTGAGCGCGTAGCGATCCTTGGGCCGAGCGGCGCGGGGAAAAGTACGTTGTTGAGCCTGGTTGCCGGGTTTCTGCAGCCCGCGAGCGGCAGCATTATCATTAACGGGGTGGAGCATACCCGGACGCCACCTTCGGCTCGCCCGGTTTCCATGCTCTTTCAGGAAAATAATCTGTTTAGCCACCTGACGGTTCGGCAGAATATCGCCCTGGGAATGCACCCGGGGATGAAGCTCAATGAGGCTCAGAAGCAGCGGCTGCTGGAGATAACGGCACGCGTAGGGATGACGGAGATGCTGGATCGCCTGCCGTCTCAGCTTTCCGGCGGCCAGCGGCAGCGTGTTGCGCTGGCTCGGTGCCTGGTTCGTCAGCAGCCTGTTTTACTGCTGGATGAACCCTTCTCCGCGCTCGATCCCGCGCTACGTAAGGAGATGCTGCAGCTGCTCGACGAGCTTTGTCAGGAACAAAACATGACGCTGCTGATGGTATCCCACAGTATTGAAGATGCCGCCAGAATCGCCGGGCGCAGCATCGTGGTAAAAGACGGGCGTATCGCGTGGGACGGCGAGACAGACACTCTGCTAAGCGGCGAGGCAAACGCCTCGACGCTGCTGGGCATCAGCAATTAGTGCGACAGCACCTTCCACAGAATATCCCAGTAAACCGGCATCAAAGGGTGCTGCAACATCGCCACAAAACTGCCCACGCCCGCCACCAGCATTAGCGGTGCCAGCCAGTTCAGACGAGAACGCGGCAAAAAGCGCGTCAGGCGGTCCGTGCCACGTGTGCCGCTGCGGTACCAGCGCCAGCACAGCCACGCGGCCAGCCACAGCAGCAACGCCACCGCCAGCAGCAGCCATTTGAAGCTGGCGCTTTTCATGTCAGCAGGAATATCGATCGCCGCCCCGGCGAGGATCCCCGGCAGAAAATAGAGCGGCGGCCAGAACAGGCAGCCAATGATATTGGGCGGCAAAAACTTCGCCAGCGGCAGATCCAGCATCCCGGCAACCATCGGCACCAGCGGGCGCGTGGGGCCAACAAAGCGTCCCACCAGGATGGTAAACATGCTGTGCTGATGCAGGGCATGCTCGGTTTTATCCAGCAGCGCCTTGTTCTTTTTCATAAAGGACCAGCGGTGCAGCGGGCCTTTGAAGCGCTGTCCAAGCCAGAACGAGATCCAGTCCCCCAGCAGGCAGCCGACGATTCCGGCCCCCCAGGCATAATAAAAATTAACCTGACCGCTGCCGATCAGCGCACCAAGCCCGGCCATCATCACCGTGCCCGGCAGGATAAGTCCCACCAGCGCCAGCGACTCAAGAAAGGCCACCAGCATCACCGCGATTAGCGAATATGCAACTGACTGTGTAATAAAGTGTTCCAGCAAGGATTCCATAAGCTTTCCGTCGGTAAGCGAGCGGGCGATTCTCCAGAATTAACGTGATGGGCGTCAAGGTCTCATTTATATGAATAAAGAATAGACGGTAAAGTTCCGGACTTTTCGCACTCTGCGTCAACGCACCACCGACAATACTGTATATAAATGCAGTAACTCACGGGCTTTTGCGCTATAATCGAAACACTTTTCCTGAGAGAGAATGCAGCGTGTCTCAAGCTCGTCAGGGGTTTCTGCTGACCAGACACTGGCGAGACACCCCGCGCGGTACCGAAGTCGATTTCTGGCTGGCCACGGACGATGGCCCGCTTAAGGTGCGTCTGCCGCCGCAGGAGTCCGTCGCCTTTATTCCCCAGCTGCAGTTAGCTCAGGCTCAGCGCCTGCTGGCCAGTGAAAGCCAGTTTCGCCTTACGCCTCTGGAACTTAAAGATTTCCATCGTCAGCCAGTAGCCGGCTTGTATTGTCAGCAGCACCGCCAGTTGATGAGGCTGGAGAAACTGCTGCGTGACGGCGGCGTGACGGTCTATGAGGCGGATATTCGCCCTCCAGAGCGTTTCCTGATGGAGCGCTTTATTACCGCCCCGGTCTGGTTTAGCGGTAATGCTCAGGGAGACGTGCTGCTTGATACCCGCCTGAAGCCCGCACCAGAATATCGCCCACCGCTAAAATGGGTGTCTCTCGATATCGAAACCAACCGCCACGGCGAGCTCTACTGCATCGGCCTTGAAGGCTGTGGGCAGCGCCATGTCTATATGCTGGGGCCGGAAAACGGCGACGCCAGTGGCCTGGATTTCACGCTGGAATACGTCGCCAGCCGCCCGCTGCTGTTAGAAAAACTGAATGCCTGGTTTGCCGAACATGACCCGGACGTGCTGATAGGCTGGAACGTGGTGCAGTTTGACCTTCGCGTGCTGCAAAAAATGGCGGAACGTTACCAGGTACCGCTACGTTTAGGGCGGGGCAACAGCCTTTTAGAATGGCGCGAGCACGGCTTCAAGCAGGGCGTTTTCTTTGCCCAGATTGCGGGCCGGGTGATTATCGACGGCATTGAAGCGCTGAAATCTGCGTTCTGGAGCTTTTCCTCGTTCTCCCTGGAAACGGTTTCCCGTGAGCTGCTGGGCGAAGGAAAGTCGATTGATAATCCGTGGGACAGGATGGATGAGATCGACCGCCGCTTTGCCGAGGACAAGCCCGCGCTGGCCACCTATAACCTCAAAGACTGCGAGCTGGTCACGCGTATTTTCCACAAGACCGAGCTGATGCCCTTCCTGCTGGAGCGCGCGACGGTCAACGGACTCCCGCTGGATAAGCACGGAGGCTCGGTAGCCGCGTTCAGCCACCTCTATTTCCCGCGTATGCATCGTGCGGGCTACGTTGCGCCTAATATGGGTGAAGTTCCGCCCCAGGCAAGCCCAGGCGGCTACGTCATGGACTCGCGCCCAGGCCTGTATGACTCGGTGCTGGTGCTCGATTATAAAAGCCTGTACCCCTCGATTATCCGCACCTTCTTAATTGACCCGGTCGGCCTCATCGAGGGCACCGCTCAGCCAGACGCTACGCATGCCGTTGAAGGCTTTATTGGCGGCTGGTTCTCCCGCGACAAACACTGCCTGCCGGAGATCGTGAGCCAGATTTGGCATGGCCGGGACGAGGCAAAACGCCACGGCAACAAGCCGCTATCTCAGGCACTCAAAATAATCATGAATGCCTTCTACGGCGTGCTGGGCACCAGCGCCTGCCGCTTTTTCGATCCGCGGCTTGCTTCGTCTATCACCATGCGTGGCCACGAGATCATGCGCCAGACCAAAGCGTTGATTGAATCTCAGGGCTACGACGTTATCTATGGCGATACGGACTCCACCTTCGTCTGGCTGAAAAAAGCCCACGGTGAAGAAGAGGCCGCACAGATTGGCAAGAGGCTGGTTGAGCACGTCAACGGCTGGTGGCGCGAGCACCTGAAAACCACGCAGAACCTGGACTGCGCCCTTGAACTTGAGTACGAAACTCACTTCTGCCGTTTCCTGATGCCCACCATCAGGGGAACTGACCAGGGCAGTAAAAAGCGCTATGCCGGGATGATTCAGGAAGGTGATGCGCAGCGCATGGTGTTTAAAGGGCTCGAAACGGTGCGCACCGACTGGACGCCGCTTGCCCAGCAATTCCAGCAAACGCTCTACCTGCGGATTTTCCGCGGAGAACCCTATCAGGACTTCATCCGGGACACGATTACCAGCCTGATGGCGGGCGAGCTGGATTCACAGCTAATTTACCGTAAACGGCTGCGTCGCCCGCTGAGCGAATACCAGAAAAACGTTCCGCCGCACGTCCGCGCGGCAAGGCTTGCCGATGAGCATAACCAGCGGCTGGGCAGACCAGCGCAATACCAAAACCGTGGCACGATAAAATATGTCATGACCATGAGCGGCCCGGAACCGGTTGATTATCAGCAGTCTCCGCTGGACTATGACCACTATCTGACGCGTCAGCTACAGCCCGTTGCCGAAGGGATTTTACCCTTCCTTGAGGATGACTTTGCTACACTGATGACGGGACAAATGGGGCTATTTTAAAAATACTGTACATAACTCAGCTTACGGCAAGGCGCTAAGAGAGGGCAGCCCACGCCGCCGTAATTTGAAGCATGACGAGTGCGTGACGAATCCGTTGCCATCCAGTACCATAGCGCCCTTTCTTCGAATCCTTAGACCCAATTTTAAACAACTGCGCCACCTGTGCGCGGTTGCCATGCTATTGCCTGCAAATTTAAGTCACTGAAATAGAGCCGAAAACTTATGCCTTTTACACTTGGTCAACGTTGGATCAGCGATACCGAAAGCGAACTGGGACTGGGAACCGTGGTGGCGCTGGATGCGCGTATGGTCACCCTGATCTTCCCGGCAACGGGTGAAAATCGTCTGTACGCCAGAAATGACTCCCCGATCACCCGCGTCATGTTTAACCCGGGCGATGTGATTACCAGCCATGAAGGCTGGCAGCTGAAAGTTGATGAAGTTAAGGAAGAAAAGGGTTTACTCGCCTACCTCGGCACGCGTCTCGATACCGAAGAACAAGACGTTCTGCTGCGTGAAGTATTCCTCGACAGCAAGCTGGTATTCAGCAAGCCGCAGGACCGTCTGTTTGCCGGGCAAATCGACCGTATGGACCGTTTTGCCCTGCGTTTTCGCGCGCGTAAGTACCAAAGCGAACAATCTCGCCAGATCTGGAGCGGCCTGCGCGGGATGCGCACCAGCCTGATCCCACATCAGCTGAACATCGCCCACGACGTCGGTCGTCGCCACGCTCCGCGCGTTCTGCTCGCAGATGAAGTCGGGCTGGGTAAAACCATTGAAGCCGGGATGATAATCCACCAACAATTGCTGGCCGGTAGCGCCGAGCGCGTGCTGATTGTGGTGCCAGAAACCCTGCAGCATCAGTGGCTGGTAGAAATGCTGCGCCGCTTTAACCTGCGTTTCGCCCTGTTTGACGATGAACGCTACGCGGAAGCCCAGCACGACAGCAGCAACCCGTTTGATACCGAACAGCTGGTGATTTGCTCGCTGGACTTTGTGCGCCGCAATAAGCAACGACTGGAAAATCTGTGCGAAGCGGAATGGGACCTCCTGGTCGTCGATGAAGCCCACCACCTGGTGTGGAGCGAAGACGCGCCAAGCCGAGAATATCAGGCCATTGAACAGCTTGCCGAGCATGTACCCGGCATCCTGCTGCTGACCGCAACGCCTGAACAGCTGGGTATGGAAAGCCACTTTGCGCGCCTGCGCCTGCTGGATCCAAACCGCTTCCATGATTTTGCGATGTTTGTTGAAGAGCAGCAAAACTATCGCCCGGTTGCCGATGCCGTCGCCCTGCTGCTGGCGGGCAATCGCCTGACAGACGAGCAGCTGAATACCATGGGTGAACTGATTGGCGAGCAGGATATCGAGCCCCTGCTGCAAACCGCCAACAGCGACCGCGATGGCAGCGAAGCCGCGCGCCAGGAGCTGGTCTCCATGCTGATGGACAGGCACGGCACCAGCCGCGTGCTGTTCCGTAACACCCGTAACGGCGTGAAGGGCTTCCCGAAACGCGAGCTGCATACTATTCGCCTGCCGCTGCCCACGCAGTATCAGACGGCGATTAAAGTTTCCGGCATCATGGCCGCGCGTAAATCCGTGGAGGATCGCGCCCGCGACATGCTGTATCCGGAGCAGATTTATCAGGAGTTCGAAGGCGATACCGGCACCTGGTGGAACTTCGATCCGCGCGTCGAATGGCTGATGGGCTACCTGACCAGCCACCGCTCTCAGAAAGTGCTGGTCATCTGCGCCAAGGCCGCGACGGCGCTTCAGCTGGAGCAGGTTCTGCGCGAGCTCGAAGGTATCCGTGCCGCCGTCTTCCATGAAGGCATGTCCATCATCGAACGCGACCGCGCCGCGGCCTGGTTTGCGGAAGAAGATACCGGCGCTCAGGTCCTGCTGTGTTCCGAAATTGGCTCAGAAGGCCGTAACTTCCAGTTCGCCAGCCAGCTGGTGATGTTTGACCTGCCGTTTAACCCAGACCTGCTGGAACAGCGTATCGGCCGTCTGGACCGTATCGGCCAGGCACACGACATCCAGGTTCACGTTCCCTATCTGGAAAAAACCGCTCAGTCAGTGCTGGTGGAGTGGTTCCACGCGGGCCTCGATGCCTTCGAACATACCTGCCCGACCGGCCGCACGATTTATGACAGCGTCTATCCGCAGCTGATCGAGTATCTTGCTGCCCCGGAAAATACCGAAGGTTTTGACGCCCTGATCAAACAGTGCCGCGAGCAGCACGATGCCCTCAAGCAGCAGCTTGAGCAGGGGCGTGACCGCCTGCTGGAAATTCACTCCAACGGCGGTGAAAAAGCGCAGGCGCTGGCTGAAGCCATTTCAGAACAGGATAACGACACCAACCTCGTTAGCTTTGCGATGAACCTGTTCGACATCGTCGGGATTAACCAGGACGATCGCGGTGATAACATGGTGGTTCTGACCCCATCCGATCATATGCTGGTGCCGGACTTCCCGGGCCTGCCGGAAGACGGCTGCACCATCACCTTCGAACGCGACGTCGCGCTGTCCCGCGAAGATGCGCAGTTCGTCACGTGGGAACACCCCATCATCCGCAACGGCCTGGATTTGATCCTTTCCGGTGATACCGGCAGCTGCGCCCTGTCTCTGCTGAAAAACAAGGCGCTACCGGTCGGGACGCTGTTGCTGGAGCTGGTTTACGTTGTTGAGGCCAAAGCGCCAAAACAGCTGCAGCTCAATCGCTTCCTGCCGCCGACGCCGGTGCGCATGCTGGTGGACAAAAACGGCACCAACCTCGCGGCGCAGGTGGAGTTTGAAAACTTTAACCGCCAGCTCAGCGCGGTTAACCGCCATACCGGCAGCAAGCTGGTGAACGCCGTGCAGTCCGACGTTCACGCTATTCTGCAGGTGGCGGAAGAGATGGTTGCCGATGCGGCACAGGCGCTGATCGACGCGGCACGTGAAGAAGCGGATGAGAAGCTCAGCGCGGAACTGTCCCGTCTGGAAGCGTTGAAGGCCGTTAACCCTAACATTCGTGACGACGAGCTGGCGGCTATTGAAACCAATCGCCAGCAGGTGATGGAAGCCCTGAGCCAGGCTAACTGGCGTCTCGACGCGCTGCGCCTGATTGTCGTGACGCACCAGTAAATATGCGTCGCTTTACTCAAATCATTCGAGTTGCAGCAAGGCGGCAAAAGAAAGAATTCCCAGGAGCTTACTAAGTAAGTGACTGGGATACATGAGAGCAGCCAACGCGGCTGCAGCTTGAAGGATGCAGAGTAAATGCTGATGGAACCTTACAATCCGCCTCTTGATCCCTGGCTGGTCATTCTTTATCAGGATGAGCACATCATGGTGGTTAACAAGCCAAGCGGCCTGCTGTCCGTTCCGGGGCGTCTTGAGGAGCACAAAGACAGCGTGATGACGCGAATTCAGCGCGACTTCCCGCTGGCGGAATCGGTCCATCGGCTTGATATGGCAACCAGCGGCGTGATTGTCGTGGCGTTGACCAAGGCGGCAGAGCGGGAGTTAAAGCGCCAGTTCCGCGAACGCGAACCTAAAAAGCAGTACGTAGCCCGCGTTTGGGGCCATCCGCGGCCGGAAGAAGGTTTGGTTGATTTGCCGCTGATTTGCGACTGGCCTAATCGGCCAAAGCAAAAGGTGTGTTATGAAACGGGAAAATCTGCGCAGACCGGGTATCAGGTGCTGGACTACGCGGCGGATAATACCGCCCGTATCCAACTGAAGCCGATTACCGGGCGATCGCACCAGCTCCGCGTTCACATGCTGGCGCTTGGGCATCCGATTCTCGGTGACCGCTTCTACGCCACGCCGGAGGCGCTGGCAATGGCACCAAGGCTTCAACTCCATGCCGAGATGCTGACCATCACGCACCCAGGCTACGGCACGCCAATGACCTTTAAAGCTCCGGCTGACTTCTAAAGAAAGGCCTCTCATTTGAGAGGCCTTTTTCTATTTAAACCCTTTTGAGGTTTTAATCAGGTCGTATGCGCCCTGAATTTCCTGCGCTTTTTGCTTCGCCATCTGCATCATTTCAGGCGGCAGACCTTTTGCCACCAGCTTATCCGGGTGATGTTCACTCATTAACTTGCGGTAAGCACGCTTAATAACCGTTGGTTCATCGCTGCTTTTTACCCCAAGCACCTTGCAGGCATCCTCCAGCGTCGGCCCTCTTTGCTGCTGAGCGAAGCCGCCCTGGGATTGCTGATACTGCCCGCCGCCAAACTGCTGACCGCCCTCCATCATGCGCAGGAACTGGTCGAACTGGCCGCGAGAGATACCCAGCTCTTCGGCTATCACATAAAGCACCTGACGCTCATTTGGATGCAGTGAACCGTCGGCAAACGCGGCCTGGATCTGGATTTCCAGAAACATCCGAATGAGGTCCGAGCGGCCAAAACAGACGCTTCGCATCTGCCTCATTTTCTCTCTGAGCGGGTAGTTATTTTCTTTCCCGGCACGGAATGCACGCTGCGCCGCTGCGCGGCCCTCTCCGTGAAGCTGCATTCTGTCCATCAGTAAAGAAGCAATTTGAATATCCGCCTCTGTCACCCGACCTTTCGATTTGGTGAGATGCCCCATCACTTCAAAGGTGGTAGAAAAAAATAGCGCCTGGCGCTGCTGCTGGTTAGCAAACCAGGCCCCGCGACGGCTGCGGGCTTTATCGAACATGTGGCCGACAAGAAAACCTATCACCACGCCCCAAAAGCCGCCGCCCGAGATTAAACCCAAAGCAACACCGAGTACTTTTCCCCAATACTGCATATACTCCCCAAATCGTCATGCTGTCGTCTAGAATTTGCTTTATCATACCCGCCATTGATAGCGGTGCCTAACGGCATACTGCTAACGGGCTGGATTAACACTAGCGCTGTGGTGATGAGTACGTTAGTCTCTGACCGTTTGCCTTCGCTATACCCTGATGACGGAACAACAAATAACACGTATGAAAAAACGTATTCCCACCTTGCTGGCCACATTGATTGGCTCAGCCCTTTATAGCCAACAAGGTATGGCTGCCGACCTTGCCTCGCAGTGTATGTTGGGTGTCCCAAGCTACAATCGTCCTTTGGTGCAGGGCGACGGCAATAACCTGCCGGTCACCATCCAGGCCGATCACGCCAAAGGTGACTATCCGGATAACGCTGTTTTTACCGGGAATGTTGACGTCCAGCAAGGCAACAGCCGCCTGCAGTCAGACGAAGTTCAACTTCATCAGAAGCAGGTTGAAGGCCAGCCGGATCCGGTGCGCACCGTCGATGCCTTAGGTAATGTGCATTACGATGACAATCAGGTCATCCTGAAAGGTCCGAAAGCGTGGTCGAATTTAAACACCAAAGATACTAACGTCTGGAGCGGGGATTACCAGATGGTTGGCCGCCAGGGTCGCGGTACCGCGGACCTCATGAAGCAGCGTGGCGACAACCGCTATACCATCCTCGAAAACGGGACGTTTACCTCCTGTCTGCCGGGTTCTAATACCTGGAGCGTGGTCGGCACCGAAGTGATTCAGGACAGGCAGGAAGAAGTGGCGGAGATTTGGAACGCCCGCTTTAAGCTGGGCCCTGTGCCGGTCTTCTACAGCCCTTATCTGCAGCTCCCGATTGGCGATAAACGCCGCTCGGGCTTCCTGATCCCTGGCGCTAAATACAGCACCAACAACGGGATTGAGTTCGCTCTCCCGTATTACTGGAACATTGCGCCAAACTTTGATGCCACCATTACGCCTCACTATATTGATAAGCGCGGCGGCATTCAGTGGCAGAACGAATTCCGCTATCTGACCCAGGCGGGTACAGGCCTGATGGAGTTTGACTATCTGCCGTCTGATGACGAATACAAGAACGAGCCGGGCGTGCCTCAGGGTGAAAAAGATCGCCGCTGGCTGTTCTACTGGAACCACAGCGGGGTGATGGACCAGGTGTGGCGCTTCAACGTCGACTACACCAAAGTCAGCGACTCACGCTACTTCAACGACTTTAGCTCCCAGTACGGCAACAGTACCGACGGTTACGCCACGCAAAAATTCAGCGTCGGCTACGCCATCGAAAACTTTGACGCCACGCTGTCGGCTAAGCAGTTCCAGGTCTTTGCTAACCAGCTGGGTGCAGGGACAAGTTCTTACCGCGCTGAGCCGCAGTTGGATCTCAACTTTTATCAAAACGACGTAGGTCCGTTCGATACCCGAGTCTATGCTCAGGCCGTCAAGTTCACCAACGTAAACAGCAACATGCCGGATGCTACGCGCCTGCATCTCGAGCCGGTCATCAACCTGCCGCTGTCCAACGGCTGGGCAAGTCTGAATACAGAAACCAAGCTGATGATGACCCATTATCAGCAGGACAATCTGGATAAATACAAACAGAACATCAATAGTGCGAGTACGCTAGAAAGCACGGTTAACCGCACGCTGCCGCAGTTTAAAATGGACGGCAAGCTGATTTTCGATCGTGATATGGACTCCGTTGCCGGCTGGACGCAAACGCTGGAACCACGTGCTCAATACCTGTACGTGCCATACCGCAACCAAAGTGCGATCAACAACTACGACTCATCCCTGCTGCAGTCTGACTACAGCGGGCTGTTCCGTGACCGTACTTATGGCGGCCTTGACCGCATTGCCTCCGCCAACCAGGTGACGACCGGCGTAACATCTCGCGTTTATGATGACGCTTCCGTTGAACGTTTTAACGTATCCGCTGGTCAAATCTACTATTTCACCCAGTCCCGTACCGGGGATGACAATATTAACTGGGAGAAAGATAAGAAAACCGGCTCTATGCTTTGGGCCGGTGATACTTACTGGCGCATGACCGATCGTTGGGGCCTGCGTGGCGGGGTGCAGTACGATGCTCGTCTTGGCAGCGTAGCGAACGGCAGTGGAGCCATTGAATACCGCCGGGATACCGACCGTATGGCGCAGTTGACCTATCGTTATGCTAGTCCGGAGTATATTCAGGCAACGTTGCCAGCATACTCCACCGCCGATCAGTATAAAGAAGGGATCTCGCAGGTAGGTATGGTAGCCAGTTGGCCGATCGTTGACCGCTGGTCAGTCGTTGGTGCCTACTACTACGATACCAATGCCCGGCAGTCCGCTGACTCTATGTTCGCCGTACAGTATAGCTCTTGCTGCTATGCAATTCGTGTTGGCGTCGAGCGTAAAATCAACGGCTGGGAAAATAACATGAGCAAATACGATAACGTAATCGGCTTTAACATCGAGTTACGTGGCCTGAGCTCTAACTATGGCCTGGGTATTCCGCAGATGTTGCGTTCTAACATTCTGCCGTACCAGAGCTCGATGTAATTCACTTTGACGAATACTCTAAATAATCCGCTTTGCGGCTAAGTAAAATGGAAAAAGTATGAAGAACTGGAGAACGCTGCTTCTTGGTGTCGCCCTCGTAGCGAACACGGCTTTTGCAGCCCCGCAGGTTGTCGACAAAGTAGCAGCCGTAGTCAATAACGGCGTAGTCCTTGAAAGCGATGTTGACGGCTTAATGCAGTCGGTCAAAATGAACTCACGCGACGCGGGGCAACAGCTTCCCGATGACGCGACGCTGCGCCACCAAATCGTTGAACGTCTGATCATGGATCAAATCATCCTGCAGATGGGTCAGAAGATGGGCGTGAAGATAACCGACGATGAGCTCGATCAGGCCATCGCCAACATCGCCAAACAGAACAACATGACCATGGATCAGATGCGTAGCCGTCTGGCCTATGACGGCGTGAACTACAGCACCTACCGCAGCCAGATTCGTAAAGAGATGACGATTTCGGAAGTGCGTAACAACGAAGTGCGCCGTCGCGTTTCCATTCTGCCGCAGGAAGTTGACTCCCTGGCGCAGCAGGTCGGTAACCAGAACGACAGCAGCACCGAGCTGAACCTGAGCCACATTTTGATTGCCCTGCCTGAAAACCCAAGCTCCGCTCAGGTTGATGACGCAGAAAAGCAGGCACGTAACGTGGTCGATCAGGCTCGTAACGGCGCCGACTTCGGCAAACTCGCTATCAGCTATTCGGCCGATCAGCAGGCGCTGAAAGGCGGCCAGATGGGCTGGGGTCGTATTCAGGAGCTGCCTTCAATTTTTGCCCAGGCATTAAGCACGGCGAAGAAAGGCGACATCATCGGGCCAATTCGTTCAGGCGTGGGCTTCCATATCCTGAAAGTTAACGATCTGCGTGGCCAGAGCCAGAATATTTCGGTTACCGAAGTTCACGCTCGTCACATCCTGCTGAAAACGTCACCGATCCTGAACGATACTCAGGCACGCCAGAAACTGGAGCAGATTGCTGCTGATATTAAGAGCGGAAAAACTACGTTCGCTGCGGCGGCAAAAGAGTTCTCTGACGATCCGGGCTCAGCAAATCAGGGCGGCGATCTGGGTTGGGCGGCAACGGATATTTATGACCCAGCCTTCCGTGATGCGCTGCAGAAGCTGAACAAAGGCCAGATGAGCGCGCCGGTACACTCTTCCTTTGGCTGGCACCTGATCGAACTGCTGGACACCCGCAAAGTCGACAGAACCGATGCGGCACAAAAAGATCGTGCCTACCGCATGCTGTTCAACCGCAAGTTCTCCGAAGAAGCGCAAACCTGGATGCAGGAACAGCGCGCCAGCGCTTACGTGAAAATCATAGGCAGCAATGGCTAACATCTTTCGTGTGACCATCACTCCCGGCGAACCCGCCGGGATTGGTCCCGACCTGGTCGTCGCGTTAGCGCAACGCGACTGGCCCGTTGAACTGGTCGTCTGCGCTTCTCCCGAATTGTTACTCTCCAGAGCATCCCTGCTCGGCCTCCCACTGACGCTACAGCCTTTCCAGGCCGATCAACCGGCAAAACCACAGGCCGCAGGCACGCTGACCGTGCTGCCCGTTGAACTGCGCGCGTCGGTCGTTCCAGGGCAGTTGGATGTGCGTAACAGCGCTTATGTGGTTGATACGCTGGCTCGCGCCTGCGATGGCTGTCTGAGCGGAGAGTTTGCAGCCCTGATTACCGGTCCGGTGCATAAAGGCATCATCAACGATGCCGGCATTCCGTTTATCGGCCATACCGAGTTCTTTGAAGAACGTTCGCACAGCGAAAAAGTGGTGATGATGCTGGCGACAGAAGAGCTTCGCGTTGCGCTGGCCACCACACACCTGCCGCTGAAAGCAATTTCTGACGCCATTACGCCGGATTTGCTACGCCAGATTGTCACCATCCTGTATCATGACCTGCAGACCAAATTTGGTATCCCGCAGCCGCATGTGCTGGTCTGCGGTCTCAATCCGCACGCCGGGGAAGGTGGCCATATGGGCACCGAAGAGATAGACACCATTATCCCGGTGTTAAATGAGATGCGCGCTTTAGGGATGCACCTTTCTGGCCCACTTCCGGCAGATACGCTATTCCAGCCCAAATACCTCGATAGTGCTGACGCCGTACTGGCGATGTATCACGATCAGGGGCTGCCCGTGTTGAAATACCAGGGCTTCGGCCGCGCGGTGAATATCACTCTGGGATTACCTTTTATCCGCACATCGGTTGACCACGGCACGGCTCTAGAGCTGGCAGGCCAGGGAAAAGCCGACGTCGGCAGTTTTATTACGGCGCTTAATCTCGCCATTAAAATGATTGTTAATAGTCAATGAATACTCGAGTCCACCAGGGCCACCTTGCCCGCAAACGTTTTGGACAAAACTTCCTTAATGACCAGTTCGTTATCGACAGTATTGTCTCCGCTATTAATCCACAGCCAGGCCAGGCGATGGTCGAAATCGGGCCGGGCCTCGGGGCCTTAACCGAGCCGGTGGGTGAACGCATGGATAAAATGACCGTTATCGAACTGGACCGCGATCTCGCCGCCCGTTTGCAAACGCATCCGTTCCTTGCACCTAAGCTGACAATTTATCAGCAGGACGCCATGACCATGGATTTCGGCGAGCTTTCGCAGAAAATCGGCCAGCCGTTGCGCGTCTTTGGTAACCTGCCATATAACATCTCTACGCCGCTGATGTTCCACCTCTTTAGCTATACTGATGCTATTGCGGACATGCACTTCATGCTGCAAAAAGAGGTGGTTAACCGCCTGGTTGCCGGACCAAACAGTAAAGCTTACGGTCGTCTGTCGGTGATGGCGCAGTACTATTGCAACGTCATTCCGGTGCTTGAAGTACCGCCTACGGCGTTCACTCCGGCACCGAAGGTAGACTCTGCCGTCGTGCGTCTGGTGCCACACGCCACCTTACCGAATCCGGTAAAAGAGCTGCGCGTGCTGAGCCGCATCACTACGGAAGCATTTAATAAGCGTCGTAAAACGATCCGTAATAGCCTTGGCCACCTGTTCAGTGCCGAAGTGCTGGCGGAGCTGGGCGTCGATGCTACACTGCGTGCAGAAAACATTTCCGTTGCTCAGTACTGCAAGCTTGCAAACTATCTGGCTGATAACCCACAGCAGCCGTCGGAGAGCTAAACCATGCTTGATTCGCCCCGCGTATGTGTTCAGGTACAAAGCTTTTATATTGAGTCGCAGTCCTCGCCTGAGGACGAGCGTTTCGTATTTGCGTACACCGTCACTATCCGCAACCTGGGGCGAACGGCGGTTCAGCTACTTGGCCGTTACTGGTTGATCACCAACGGTAACGGTCGGGAAACCGAGGTTCAGGGCGAAGGTGTTGTTGGCGAGCAGCCGCACATTGAGCCGGGTAACGACTACCAGTACACCAGCGGAGCGGTCATCGAAACGCCGCTCGGCACTATGCAGGGCCATTACACAATGGTCGATGCGCAGGGAGAGGCCTTCAAGGTCGAGATTCCCGTTTTCCGTCTGGCCATTCCAACCTTCATTCACTGATACCATGTCTACATATCTGATTGGCGATGTTCACGGCTGCTACGATGAACTGATCGCGTTATTGCAGCAGGTTAATTTCAATCCTGAAGAAGATACGCTCTGGCTGACGGGCGACCTGGTGGCCAGGGGCCCTGCTTCTCTGGAGGTGCTGCGCTATGTTCGCAGCCTTGGGGACAGCGTACGTATGGTGCTTGGGAATCACGACCTGCATCTGCTGGCCGTCTTTGCTGGCATCAGCCGTAACAAGCCTAAAGACCGCATCACGCCGCTGCTGGAAGCCCCGGACGCCGACGAACTTCTCAACTGGCTTCGCCGCCAGCCGCTCATTCAGGTGGATGAGGAGAAAAAACTCGTCATGTCGCACGCGGGGATCACGCCGCAGTGGGATATCGAAACCGCGCAGGCCTGTGCGCGTGACGTAGAGGCCGTTTTGTCGAGCGACAGCTATCCGCTTTTCCTGGACGCAATGTATGGCGATATGCCAAACAACTGGTCCAGCGATCTGTCCGGCCTGGCACGCCTGCGTTTCATCACCAACTCGCTCACCCGCATGCGCTACTGCTTCCCTAACGGCCAGCTGGATATGTACTGCAAAGATACGCCAGAGAAGGCGCCTTCGCCGCTGAAGCCCTGGTTTGCAATTCCCGGCCCCGTCACCGCCGAATATTCCGTGGCCTTTGGTCACTGGGCATCTTTAGAAGGGAAAGGCGCGCCGGAAGGCATCTATGCGCTGGATACGGGATGCTGCTGGGGGGGAGATCTGACCTGCCTGCGCTGGGAAGATAAAAGCTGGTTCGTACAGCCTTCAAACCGCCAGCAGGATAGCGATGAAGGTCAGGCGGCCGTCGCCTCCTGAGACAGAGCTCTCTCCCTGGCGGGAGAGAGCTAAAAACTTAGCGACGTTCCAGAATTTCGAAGCAGTAGCCGTGCGAGTTGTTCTCGTCGGCATCATGGAATTCGCTGAAGGTTGACTGCCATTCGTCAGGATCGTAATCCGGGAAATGCGTGTCCCCTTCCACTTCCGCATCAATGTGGGTCAGGTAAAGGCGCTGCGCCTTCGGCAGAAACTGTTCGTACACACGCCCACCGCCAATCACCATGATTTCTTCGGCATCGCCACAGGCTTTGATGGCCTCTTCAACCGATGTCACCCACTCAACGCGATCGTCATTTCCAGCTTTGCTGCTGATGACGATGTTTTTACGTCCCGGCAGCGGGCGGCCAATCGACTCCCAGGTCAGGCGTCCCATAACGACGGGCTTGTTTAGCGTATTGCGCTTGAACCAGGCCAGGTCACCAGGCAAATCCCATGGCATGGCGTTTTCCATACCGATAACGCGATCTACCGCTAAAGCAGCAATCAGACTGATCATTCGTATAACCTAAGGATGATGAAAAAAATTGCCGCCACTATACGGAAAGCGCAATCTTTCGTCGACAGGGGGTGAGCCGCGTAACGAGAATTTTTTTTATTCTGCGCCGCCCGGAGCGCCTAAATATTCAACTGCGGGATATGGAACAAGGGGTTAGCGTTAACCCCCGTTCACTATAAGGAAAAGTAAATATTTTTCAGCAACATCACTCTGCCGGCCTGGCCGGGGGTTCGTCAGAAAGTTTGCCGCTGTGAAGGCCTTCTTTGGTGCCCTGCCAGCCGTCTTGCTGAATCACGTGCAGGTGCGCCCGATCCTCGTTAATCACCTCTGTCAGCATGGCGCTGTTACGCTTAAAGACGTCCGCCCGCTCGGCGGTCTTATCGTCGGTTGGCACCATCTCTTCAAGCATCTGCAGGTTAAAGCGACGGAAGTGATCGGCCCTTTCTCGTGCCTCGTATTTCCCTACGCCCAAACCTTCCAGCGCACGGCGGCCAATCTTCAGCGAGCTTTCAAACGTTTCACGTTCCGGCATCTCTACACCCGCCTGACGCAGGCGAATGTAGTGATTAATGTCGCGCGCCCTGGCAAGAATCTGCAGATGGGGGAAATGCTCTTTCGCCAGCTCCGTGAGCTGCATATTCGCTTCGGGATCGTCAATGGCGTTAATCAGCACTTCAGCGCCCGCTGCGCCGGCGGACTCAAGCAGGTCAACGCGGGTGGCATCACCATAAAACACTTTTGTACCGAATTTTCGCAGCGTTTCAATATGGTCTGGATCGTGATCCAGGATGACTACGTTCACGCCGCTGGTCAGCAGTAAACGACCTGCAATCTGCCCAAAGCGCCCGAAGCCGGCAATGATGACCCGAGGCTGCTCTTCATCAATCTCGTCGGCTTCTCCTGCCTGCTCGCTTCCCGTTTTCTCCAGCCGGTTCAGTAACACCAGCAGCAGAGGCGTCGCCGCCATCGAGAGCGCCACGGTAAGGGTCAGCGATTTAGACCAGCCGTCGTCCAGCACCTGCGCCATATGCGCCGCGCCGAAGATAACAAAGGCAAACTCACTTCCCTGCCCCAGCAAAGCGGCAAACCAGCGCCGCTGCCTGCGTGGCACCTTCAGCGGCTTAGCCACCAGCCAGAGCATCAGCGTTTTAATCATCAGGAAGCCGACCAGCAGGATGAGAATGCGTAGCGGATTTTCGAGTAACGTCCCGAAGTCGATGGACATCCCCACGCCGATAAAGAACAGCCCAAGCAGCAGGCCTTTAAACGGTTCGATATCGCTTTCCAGCGCGTGTCGATATTCGGAGCTGGCTAACAGCACTCCGGCCAGAAACGCCCCCATCGCCATCGACAATCCGGCCTCTTCTAACAGAAGGCCAAAGCCAAAGACCAGGAAAAGCGCAACGGCACTGAACACTTCACGCAGCCCGGAACGCGCCACAAACCGCAGCACTGGCCGGGTCACATAGCGGCCAAGCAGCACGACCAGGGCGAGCGCAGCAACCACCTTAAGCGCGGAAATTAAGAAGGTTGCAAAGGTCATCGTGCCGCCACTGCTGGCCAGCAGCGGGATCATTGCCACCAAAGGAATCGCGGCAATATCCTGGAACAGCAGCACCGCAAACGCGCTGCGCCCCATTGGCGTAACGGTCAGGTTACGCTCGTTCATTGCCTGCATAGCAATCGCGGTCGATGAGAGGGCAAGCGTCAGGCCGATAAGCAACGCTATCTTCCAGTCGAGCCCCATCACGATACAGAAAGCGCCCAGCGCCAGCCCGCAGCCCGCCATCTGGAGGAAACCGCCGCCAAACACCGAGGCACGAAGCGTCCATAACCGCTGCGGATCAAGCTCCAGCCCGATGACAAAGAGCATCAGCACCACGCCAATCTCGGCAAAATGCAGAATAGTTTCGGCATCCGTCACCAGCCGCAGCCCCCACGGCCCGATAATACAGCCGGCTATCAGGTAGCCAAGTACCGATCCCAGCCCGAGCCTTACGGCAATCGGCACGATAAGCGCGGCTGAACCGAGGTAAATAAGCGCCTGAATTAAGCTATGGCTATCCACGGCGAGCCTCCTGCCAGTCAATTAAGCGTTGCTTATAGTCGTCCGCCTGGCGGGCAAGCGTGAATTCGTCGCAAACAAAGGTAAAGTGAATGGCAAAACTCGGCAGCCAGTTCATGCCGCAGTAAAGCGCTGTCGCCTGCAATGGCTGGGCAAGAACGTCAAATCCGGGGTGGTCACCCAGCTCGAAATGCTTTTCGCTTCCGCCGGTTGTTACCGCCCAGATAACGTCTTTACCGTGCAGAGCGTTTCCGCCCTTACCGTATGCCCAGCCGTGTGAGAGGACTTTATCTATCCACAGTTTCATCAGCGGCGGCACGCTATACCACTGCATAGGATGCTGCCAGATAACCAAATCAGCGCGGCTCAACGCCTGCTGTTCAGCGGCAATATCAATGTTGAAGTCGGGATAAAGTTCGTAGAGGGAACGAATCTCTACCCCCGGCAGCGTTTTCGCCCGCTCAATCATTTGCCGGTTGGCGTGCGAATGCTGGGGATAGGGATGCGCATAAATTATAAGAATCATTGTTAAGCCTGTCTTCACTACTGCCTTTAATGACAGTGAGTTTAGTCAGTTAATCGACAGGCTAACAGTCAATATTGCTGAGCGTGTTGTTGGATATTTCTTAACTAGTTATCCAGCTCGCTCATCTCTTTCACCTGGTCACGGTTGATCTGCTCGGTTTTCCCCGTTTCGGCATTTTTGTAAGACACCAGGCCGGTATCTTTGTCTACCTGCGGTTTGCCATCGGTCACAATCGTTTTGCCATCGCTAGTTTTAACGGCCTGATTCGACGAGCAGCCTGCTACGGTCAGAAGCGTTACGGCAGCGAAAAGGGAAGCGAGTAAAGTATGTTTCTGCATGGTGTTCTCCCAGCGTGTTAGTCATTTTCAGTTGTGTGCAGGTTAACTGTAGACTATCTCGCTGAGGCCGAAGCAAAAACGGCCTCTTTTCAGAGGCCGTTGGCGTTGTTTTCGGAATATTCTTTCAGGCTGATGAGTATCAGCCCTTAATCTGCGCGTGCATTTCCTGCACCGAGATCACCTTCTCGGTGGCATCTGCGTTCAGCGCCATCGCCGTAGCGAAGCCGCCGTTCAGCGTGGTGTCGTAATGCACTTTGTACTGCAGCGCGCTGCGGCGAATCAGCTTGGAATCTTCAATCGCCTGGCGGCCCGCGGTGGTGTTGATGATGTAGGTGTATTCGCCATTCTTGATACGGTCCTGAATGTGCGGACGCCCTTCATGCACCTTGTTCACCAGGCGTGGATTGATGCCAGCTTCACCCAGAACAATCGCGGTACCGTGGGTAGCATCCAGCTCGAAGCCCTGTTTCAGCAGCTTAGCGGCCAGGTCTACTACGCGCTCTTTATCGCCCTCACGCACGGAGAGAAGCGCGCGGCCCGGCTTACGCATCGTGGACTGGCTGCCCAGCATCGCTTTAGAGAAAGCTTCAGCGAAGGTACGGCCCACGCCCATCACTTCGCCGGTAGAGCGCATTTCTGGCCCTAACAGCGGGTCAACGCCTGGGAATTTGTTGAACGGCAGCACCACTTCTTTCACCGAGTAGTACGGTGGAATGATTTCTTTGGTCACGCCCTGCTCAACCAGCGTTTTACCTGCCATGACGCGAGCGGCAACTTTCGCCAGCGGCACGCCCGTAGCTTTGGAAACAAACGGCACGGTACGCGCGGCACGCGGGTTAACTTCAATCAGGTAAACCTCGTTGTCCTTCACCGCAAACTGCACGTTCATCAGACCGCGCACCTGCAGCTCGAAGGCCAGCTTCTGCACCTGCTGGCGCATTACGTCCTGGATTTCCTGGCTCAAAGTGTAAGCCGGCAGAGAACACGCAGAGTCACCGGAGTGAACGCCCGCCTGCTCAATGTGTTCCATGATGCCGCCAATCAGTACGGTTTCACCGTCACAAATGGCGTCCACGTCCACTTCAACCGCGTCATCAAGGAAGCGGTCGAGCAACACCGGGGCGTCGTTAGAGACGCTAACCGCAGTCTGGAAGTAGCGGCGAAGGTCCGCTTCATCGTAGACGATTTCCATCGCACGGCCGCCCAGCACGTAAGAAGGACGAACCACCAGCGGGTAACCAATCTGCACGGCTTTCTCTACGGCCTGCTCAATGGCCGTCACGGTGGCGTTAGCAGGCTGCTTCAGCTTCAGGCGTTCAACGGCATGCTGGAAGCGCTCACGGTCTTCCGCACGGTCGATAGCATCCGGGCTGGTGCCGATAACCGGCACACCGGCCGCTTCCAGCGCACGAGCCAGCTTCAGCGGAGTCTGGCCGCCATACTGCACGATAACGCCCTTCGGTTTCTCAACGCGGACGATTTCAAGCACGTCTTCCAGAGTCACCGGCTCAAAGTAGAGGCGGTCGGAGGTGTCGTAGTCGGTGGAGACGGTTTCCGGGTTGCAGTTAACCATGATGGTTTCGTAACCATCTTCGCGCAGCGCCAGAGAGGCGTGTACGCAGCAATAGTCGAACTCAATGCCCTGGCCGATACGGTTTGGACCACCGCCCAGCACCATGATTTTATCGCGGTCGTTGTTCGGGTTAGCTTCGCACTCGTCTTCGTACGTGGAGTACATGTAAGCGGTGTCGGTAGCAAACTCTGCCGCACAGGTATCCACGCGCTTGTAGACAGGGTGCAAGTTATATTGCTCACGCAGTTTGCGAACTTCGGATTCACGAACGCCAGCCAGTTTCGCCAGACGCGCATCCGCAAAACCTTTGCGCTTCAGCATCCGCAGGAAGTCGTGGGTCAGGCCGGTGATACCAATTTCAGCCACCTGCTCTTCCAGGCGCACCAGCTCTTCAATCTGCACCAGGAACCAGCGATCGATGTTGGTCAGGTTGAACACGCCGTCTACGGACAGGCCCGCACGGAACGCGTCTGCCACATACCAGATACGCTCGGCGCCTGCGTCTTTCAGCTCGCGACGAATTTTGGTCAGCGCTTCCGGGTCATCCAGGCTGACTTTCGGGTCAAGGCCCATGGCACCAACTTCCAGGCCACGCAGCGCTTTCTGCAGGGACTCTTGCTGGGTACGGCCGATAGCCATGACTTCACCCACGGATTTCATCTGGGTGGTCAGGCGGTCGTTTGCGCCGGCAAATTTCTCGAAGTTAAAGCGAGGGATCTTGGTCACGACATAGTCGATGGACGGCTCGAAGGAAGCCGGAGTGCGGCCGCCGGTGATGTCGTTCATCAGCTCGTCGAGGGTATAACCTACCGCCAGCTTCGCGGCAACTTTTGCAATCGGGAAGCCCGTTGCTTTAGACGCCAGCGCGGAGGAACGGGACACGCGTGGGTTCATCTCGATGATGATCAGGCGGCCAGTCTTCGGGTTAACGGAGAACTGAACGTTTGAGCCCCCGGTTTCCACGCCGATCTCACGCAGCACCGCCATCGAGGCGTTACGCATGATTTGGTATTCTTTATCGGTCAGCGTTTGCGCTGGCGCCACGGTAATTGAGTCACCGGTATGAATGCCCATCGGGTCGAAGTTTTCGATAGAGCAGACGATGATGCAGTTGTCGTTTTTATCACGCACCACTTCCATCTCGTACTCTTTCCAGCCGATCAGCGATTCATCAATCAGCAGCTCTTTAGTTGGGGAGAGATCCAGGCCGCGCTCGCAAATCTCTTCAAATTCTTCGCGGTTATAGGCGATACCGCCGCCGGAGCCACCCATAGTAAAGGAGGGGCGGATGATGCACGGATAGCCCACGTCGGCCGCAACGGCCAGCGCTTCTTCCATATTATGTGCAATGCCGGAGCGCGCGGTGTCGAGGCCGATTTTTTTCATCGCGATGTCGAAGCGACGGCGATCTTCAGCCTTGTCGATAGCGTCTGCGGTGGCGCCGATCATGGTGACGCCGAACTCTTCCAGCACGCCCTGGCGCTCAAGCTCCAGCGCACAGTTCAGCGCGGTCTGGCCGCCCATGGTTGGCAGCACCGCGTCCGGGCGCTCTTTTTCGATGATTTTGCGCACCACTTCCCAGTGAATAGGCTCGATGTAGGTCGCATCAGCCATTTCCGGGTCGGTCATGATGGTTGCCGGGTTGGAGTTCACCAGAATAACGCGGTAACCCTCTTCACGCAGCGCTTTACAAGCCTGAGCACCAGAGTAGTCGAACTCACAGGCCTGGCCGATAACAATCGGGCCGGCACCGAGGATCAGGATGCTTTTTATATCTGTACGTTTTGGCATTTTATTTCGCTCCTGATTATTTAGCGGTGTTACGGTATTGCTCGATAAGTTCGATAAAGTGGTCGAACAGCGGCGCGGCATCGTGCGGCCCCGGGCTGGCTTCAGGGTGGCCCTGGAAGCTGAACGCGGCTTTATCGGTGCGATGGATGCCCTGAAGGGTGCCATCGAACAGAGATTTGTGCGTTACACGCAGGTTGGCAGGCAGCGTCGTCTCATCCACTGCAAAACCGTGGTTCTGGGCGGTGATCATCACGCAGTCTTTATCCAGGTCTTTCACCGGGTGGTTACCGCCGTGGTGACCAAACTTCATCTTCACGGTGTTAGCGCCGCTCGCCAGCGCCAGCAGCTGGTGGCCGAGGCAAATCCCAAAGACAGGAATGTCTGTCTCCAGGAAGGATTTGATTGCGCTAATGGCGTAGTCGCAAGGTGCCGGGTCGCCAGGGCCGTTAGAAAGGAAGATGCCATCCGGGTTCATCTTCAACACTTCTTCCGCCGGCGTTTGTGCCGGAACAACCGTCAGGCGGCAGCCTCTGTCGACTAACATGCGCAGAATATTGCGTTTTGCGCCGTAGTCATAAGCCACTACGTGGAAAGGTAAATCTTCTGCTTTTGCCGCTTCCGGCAGATTGCCTTCAAGGGTCCAGCTCCCCTGCTGCCAGGTGTAAGCTTCTTTGGTCGTCACTTCTTTGGCGAGGTCCATGCCGTTCAGGCCAGGGAACGCTTTCGCTTTTTCCAGCGCCAGGGCCGCGTCTACGTTATCGCCCGCGATAATGCAGCCGTTCTGAGCGCCTTTTTCACGCAGCAGGCGGGTCAGCTTGCGGGTATCGATATCGGCAATGGCCACAATGTTATGGCGCTTAAGGTAAGAAGAAAGGTCTTCGGTGCTTCTGAAGTTGCTGGCAATCAGCGGCAGGTCACGAATGACGAGGCCTTGCGCATGGACCTGGGAGGATTCTTCGTCGGCTTCATTGGTGCCGACATTGCCGATATGAGGATAAGTAAGAGTGACGATCTGGCGGGAGTAGGAAGGATCAGTGAGGATTTCTTGATAACCGGTCAATGAGGTATTGAAAACGACTTCACCCACTGCCGTACCCGATGCCCCAATGGCCCGACCGTGGAATTGGGTTCCGTCTTCCAGAACCAACAGCGCTGACTTAATCAAAACGTCCTCCAGGGAATAAACATTCAATTTATTCGCATATTAATTCAAAACTAACGGCTGAATCAAATGCAAAAAGCGTCTGCCCTACGGATTTTTGGCAAACGGCGGCATTCTAGAGACAAGCCGGTCGAAAGTCTACCTTAAGACGAAGTTTTTATGTCTATTTCGCCGCTCAGAGTAAAAATATCTGATTCGAGGGTCAAAATAACCAGCTAACCAGGGAAAAGTAATCGGTTGCCGGCTATGAATAGTGGAAAAGTGATGGGATAGCAGTGAAAAAGTAGACCAGATGGTCAAAATTAACATTACAACAACACAAAAAAGAGAGATAACCGCTAATTTTAAGCACAAATGAACACTTATAAATCAAGTAGCTTATAAAAACAAAAGGGTGATATAAATCACCCTAAAATCAATCAATTAAAAACAAACAACCACATTTATAAGGATAGGTTTAACTACAAATTATTGAGATCAAGCACGTCTCTCATATCAAAAATACCGTTCTTTTTACCTTTAAGCCACGAAGCGGAACGAACCGCGCCATTAGCAAAGGTCATGCGGCTTGAAGCCTTATGGGTAATCTCAACGCGCTCCCCAATATCTGCAAACATCGCGGTATGCTCCCCGACAATGTCACCCGCACGCACGGTAGCAAAACCAATTGTGCCAGGCACTCGCTCGCCGGTATGACCTTCCCGAGAGTAAACCGCGCAGTCTTTGAGATCTTTGTCCATCGCCTGGGCAATAGCCTCGCCCATTGCCAGCGCGGTGCCGGAGGGAGCGTCCACTTTGTAACGGTGATGCGCTTCGATGATTTCGATGTCGGTGTAATCGCCCATGACCCTGGCCGCTTTCTCCAGCAGCTTCAGCATCACGTTCACGCCCACGCTAAAGTTCGCCGCGAAGACAATCGGGATCTCACGCGCCGCATCGTTAATAGCCTGCTTGCCGGCATCATCAAAACCCGTCGTGCCGATAACCATGCCTTTGCCATGCTTGAGGCAAAATGCGAGGTGAGCCAGCGTCCCTTCCGGGCGGGTAAAATCAATAAAGACGTCGAAATCATTAGCTACCGCGTCCAGGCTATCGCTCACCAGCACGCCGGTTTTAGCCGCACCGGCCAGTTCACCCGCGTCGCTGCCGACCAGAGAAGATCCCGGGCGCTCAAGCGCAGCGCCAAGCTGGACGCCGTCCAGCTGCAGAGCCGCCTGAATTAACTGGCGCCCCATACGGCCGCCCGCTCCCGCGATGGCTACGCGAATCTGTGCATCATGCATATCATTACTCTTTGGTTAAATAATTCGTAGAAACGCTCTCAGGTTAACCAGCCCGCTGCCGGGCCGCCAGCCGAAAACACCCATAATTAGAATTTACTGTCATGGCCCGTCAGTTATCAATAACGGACATTAAAACCATTTAATTAATAAGGCTTAATTCTGACTAAAACCGCATGACTCGCGGACGATAAGCGTCGGCGGCAAAATAATTCTTTTTGCCGGCTCATCGTTTCCCTGAATTCGGCTATAAAGCAGCTCTCCTGCTTTGCGGCCAATCTCTTTAGCGGCGACAGAGACCGTGGTAAGCGCAGGCTGTACCAGCGATGCTTCGGTCACGTCATCGAACCCAACGAGCGCAAAATCTTTTCCGACAACACGCCCCATCTTGCGCAGCCTCTGCATCACGCCCAGGGCGACAATATCCTGGTAACACACCGCCGCAGTGATCTGCGGGAAACGGGTAAAAAGCCCTTCTGCGACTCTGGCGCCGTCACTTTGAGAGGCCTGCGAGGCCACAATCCATTCGCTTTCAGGCTGAATATTGTGTTCCAGCAGCTTGCTGGTATACCCGCCGATACGCTGTGCCCGGCTGGTAGAGCCGTTGCTCCCGCCGATAAAAGCAATATGCCTATGCCCGAGGCGTAACAAATGCTGAGTAGCCAACTGGGTTCCCAGGAAATTATCGGTACCAACGAAGTCGAAATCGACATCCTCAAAGGGACGAACCACCATAATCGCCGGGATGTTTCTTCTTCTCAGCGTTTCAAAGAACAGCGGCGGAGTCTCTCTCGCACCACAAAGCACCATGCCGCAGGCATTATTACGCATCAGAGAGTCGACAAATTTCTGCTGGCGTTCGCAGGACTCTTCGCTGTTTGCCAGAAAAAGCAGCAGATCGTGACGCTCCATCTCATGGCTTAGCCCGGCGGTCATTTCACCATAAAAAGGGTTGGTAATATCATGCAGTAGCAGCCCCACCTGATTACTGGTTCTGTTACGCAAATTGGCGGCGGTCTGGTTATACACATACCCCATCTCATCCAGCGTGAGTAATACCCGCTGCCGGGTGGCATCTGAAATACGCCCACGATTTCGTAGCACCATCGATACGGTTGCGGTTGAGACACCCGCCCGCTCAGCGACCTGAGCAAGAGTTACAGAAGTCATCGGCCCTCCTTGAAATCAATATCAGCAAAGATTAATCGAATAACCTGAAACTTGCATCTTTCTATGTGAAAGCCATCACAGATAGCCGGTAAAAATCCTCATCATTGCGAAAAATGGCGGGTTAATCATGTTTACCACTCTGTTCAAAAAAGGTTAATCGATTAATCTTATCTTAAATGAAAACAGGGAGCACTTATGAAACAGGCAGCGTATAACAAATTTCCTGAAGTCCAGGTTGCTGAGTATGCCGGCCACGCCTGCCAGGGCTGGGAGGCGATCGCCCAGGCGGTAAAGTCGACGCTTTCTCAAAGCGGAAAAACCGTGCTGGTGATCGATTGTTATCCAGGTGTACGCCTGGACGAGTTACGCCCACAGCTCATTGATGAGCTATGTCCGGCAAGAGTCATTAATGTCGAAGAGGCACGCCACAGCGAGCAGCATCTGCATGACCTGCTGGCCGGAAATCTGACCGACGATCGCGTTTTTGGCGTCCTCTCCTGCCACCAGCTTATCGAGTTTTTCGACGCTGAGAAGCTGGCGCAGATGCAGCATGAAATAGAGGAAATGGATGCTGGCCTGGCGGTGGTTTATGGCTCCGGTGCCGCGCTGGTTCATGAAGGTGATGTGCTGGTGTATGCCGACCTGGCGCGCTGGGAGATCCAGCAGCGTTTCCGAAGCGGCGAGCTGGGCAACTGGGGAACGGAGAATCAGCAGGAAGATATACTGCGCCGCTACAAACGCGCCTTCTTTATTGAATGGCGCGTGTTCGACCGCCATAAAACGCCGTTGCTGAAACGCGCGAATTTTCTGTTGGATACCAATCAGAAGGATTCCCCAGCCCTGGTGACGGGCGAGGCACTGCGCCACGCGTTACAGCAAACAACCCGGCAGCCTTTCCGCGTCGTGCCCTTCTTCGACCCTGGAGTCTGGGGCGGACAGTGGATGAAGGAAAAATTCGATCTCGATCCCTCGAAGCCAAACTACGCATGGTGTTTTGACTGTGTGCCCGAGGAAAACAGCCTGTTACTGCGTATCGGTGACGTGCGGATCGAGATCCCCTCTCAGGATCTGGTGCTGCTCTACCCTCGCCCGCTGCTTGGCGAAAAAGTTCATGCTCGTTTTGGCGCAGAGTTCCCGATCCGCTTTGATTTTCTGGATACCGTCGGCGGTCAGAATCTCAGCTTCCAGGTTCATCCGCTGACCGAGTACATCCAACAGCATTTCGGCATGCATTACACCCAGGATGAAAGCTACTACCTGCTGGAAGCCGAGCCGGGAGCAGAGGTCTATCTGGGGACCAAAACTGGCATCAACCCGCAGGAGATGCTGGACGATCTTGCCGCCGCTCAGCGCGGTGAAAAGACCTTTGATGACGAGAAATTTGTTAATCGTTTCCCGGCGCACAAGCACGACCATTTCCTGATCCCTGCGGGTACCGTTCACTGTTCTGGCTCAGGCGCTATGGTGCTGGAAATCAGCGCCACGCCTTACATCTTCACCTTCAAACTGTGGGACTGGGGCCGACTGGGGCTGGATGGTTTACCGCGCCCCGTGCATCTGGAACACGGTGCTCAAGTTATCGACTGGCAGAGGGATACGCGCTGGGTCGAACAGCATCTGATAAACCATTTCGAGCCAATAGCCGAGGGAGATGGCTGGCACGAAGAACGAACCGGGCTTCATGAGCGTGAGTTTATTGAAACCCGGCGCCACTGGTTCAGCAAGCCGGTTACGCACCACACTCACGGTGGCGTGAACGTGCTTAATCTGGTGGAGGGCAGCGAAGCGGTGGTGGAAAGCCCAACTCACGCCTTTGAACCGTTTGTTGTTCATTATGCGGAAACATTCATCGTTCCGGCCGCCGTGGGCGAATACCGAATCTCACCTTATGGCGAGGGCGTCGGGCAGCAGCTCGCCACGATGAAAGCCTGGGTAAGGGGATAAATCATGATTAACGTCATTCTTGCAACACACGGTCCGCTGGCGGAGGCGATGCTGGCAACCGCACGCATGGTCTACGGCGAACTGCCGCACGTTTTTCCGGTTATGTTGAGCGAAACCAAGGGCATCAACGGCTTCCAGGATGAGTTTGCTGGCGTGCTTCAGCAAGCAAGCAAAGGTGCTGACGGCGTACTGGTGCTGTGCGATTTACAGAGCGGTACGCCGTGGAATGTTGCCTGCCATCATGCATTCGCTCCCTCAACGACACCGCCAATCGCGGTGCTGGGCGGCGTTAACTTCCCGATGCTGTTACTCAGCGACGAGCTAAAAACACTCACCGACGTAGAACAAGCCGCCGCCGTACTGCTTGAGCAAACGAAAGATGCGGTTGTTCAGGCTCGCCTGGTTGAAACCCAGCAATCTGATGATTTTTAAGGGGGCAAGATGAGTATTTCATTTGTACGGATTGACGACCGGGTGATCCACGGTCAGTTGATCACCCGATGGGCAAAAGAGCTGCCCTGTGACGGTATCGTGGCCATTGATGACGCCGTCGCAGCCGATCCGCTGCTTTCCTCAGTGATGAAAGGCGCGGTACAGGATACCAAAGTCTGGCTGTTCGATACCGCCACCGCCATTGAGAAGCTGCCGAAAATCATCGCCAGCGAAAAGCGCTATTTCGTGATTGGCAAGTCACCGGTCACGCTTCAGCGCATCGAGCAGGCGGGCGTCAGCCTGCAAAACGCTAACCGTAAAATTAACGTTGGGCCGATGAGCGCCCGCGCCAACACCACCACTATTGGGCCAAACCAGGCGGTCAGCGGAGAAGAAGCTTCGGCATTCGACTATTTGGCAGAGCGTGGGCATCAGATTGAGTTTCGCCTGGTGCCGGACGCAAGCTGCTATAGCTGGCAGGACGCCCGTCAAAAAATAAAATAAGGAGTGCATCATGGCTTTTGAAGCTGCGTTAATCGGCATTCTCTGTTACCTCGGTGCGCTCAGCAGCCCCTGGCTGCTCGGGCTCACCGGCGGCTGGTATCTGATTACCCGCCCGCTGGTTTCAGGCATGCTGGTGGGGTTTATCCTTGGCGATGTGCAAACCGGGATTATCATCGGCGTGGCCGTGCAGGCGGTCTACATTGCGATGGTAACCCCCGGAGGATCGATGCCGGCAGACCTTAACTTTGTCGCCTTCCCGGCGATTGCGCTGGGGATCTTATCGAATAAAGGGCCGGAAGTGGCCGTAGCGCTTGCCGCGACCATCGGCATTGCGGGCACGGTACTGTTTAACGCCATGCTGGTGCTGAACTCGTGGTGGAACCATCGGGCGGACATTGCACTGGAGAAAGGTGATGAGCGCGGTATTTACCTCAACAGCGCCATCTGGCCCCAGGCCACCAACTTCCTGATGCGCTTTGTGCCGACCTTCATCGCCGTCTATTTTGGCGCACAGTACATCAATGGATTTATGGATAGCCTGCCACACGTCGTGCTATCGACGATGAACGTGCTCGGCGGCATTCTGCCTGCGGTAGGCATCGCCATTCTGTTGAAGCAAATCATCAAAAACTACAGCATGCTGATCTACTTCCTGGTGGGCTTTATCTGCATCGTTTTCCTGAAGCTGAATATGGTGGCGCTGGTTATCGTCGGCAGCCTTTTAGCCCTAATCCATTACAACTACAAGCCAGAGCCACAGCCAGCAAATACGGCGAAACCGGCCGATGACGAGGATGAATTCTGATGGAAGATCGCAAACTCACCCGCCAGGATCTGCGCCGCTGCTGGCGCAGCTGGATGATGTATAACCTTTCTTCAATGAGCTTCGAACGCCTGGAATCCTTCGGCTTTTGCCTGAGTATGCTGCCCGTGGCGAAAAAGCTTTATCCGGATCTTCAGCAGCGTAAGGAGATGCTCAAACGGCATGCGTCGTTTTACAACACGGAACCGCAGCTGGGCGCTATCGTTAACGGCATGGTCCTGGGTCTGGAAGAGAAACGCGCCAACGGAGAACCTATCGACGGTGAAACCATCAACACCCTGAAAGTGGGGCTGATGGGGCCGGTCGCAGGGATTGGCGACTCCATGATTCCCGGTATGCTGATTCCTATCCTGTTAAGCATCGGGATGGCGCTGGCGGCAGGCGGCAATATTCTTGGACCGCTGTTCTACTGCGTGGCCTGGCTGGCAATCATTGTTCCCGGCTCGTGGTTCCTGTTCCTTAAAGGCTACCGGATGGGCTCAACGTCGGTTGAGATGCTGGTCAGCAGTAAATCAAACCGGCTGCGCGAAGCGCTTTCTCTGCTCGGCGTATTTGTGATGGGCGGCGTGGCTGCGAGCTACGTCAAATTAGGTACCGGGCTGGAGTTCATCACTAAAGACGGCGTGAATATCCATTTACAGCAAATGCTGGACGGTATTTTCCCGCAGCTTTTACCGCTGGTGGTGGTACTGGGGACCTGGTATTTGATGGCAAAACGTGGCCTGTCGCCGGTTAAGGCAATGTTGATGCTGCTGGTTATTGCGGCTCTTGGTGTCGCGGTTGGATTATTTGCAGCTTAACGTTACCCCCCTCCTCCGCACGGAGGAGGGGGTCATTTTCAAGGGTGATAATTCACCCACTTCTCGGCAACCATTCCCGGTTTTGAAATAAACTGAAAACGAGCCGGATCGTCCACAAATTGCTGATATAGCGGCTCATCTGTAATCCCAAACTCCCGATATTTACGCGGGGAGGTCGTGTGCAGGCGACCCGGCATATAATGTCGGTTATGCTGCCAGGCAACGTGCTCATCCTGCAAAATCGGATACCACGCCAGCCCCTTGTAGGCCCGCACCGCCTCATATTCAAAACCGTATTCCCTGTCGCACCACGCCCCAAACGTTAAAGGCTCGTGCGGCGAAGCAGAAACGGTGGCATGGGCCCAGCCGGGTGGCACCAGCACCTTATCGCCAGCTTCAGCCAATATTGCAAAGCAACGGCCCGGATCGTCGGCCACAAACTCCTGCATATAGATAATCGCCTTCCCCTGCCAGATTTCATACAGTTCGGGCGGCGACCAGCCGCTGTGAGCGCTGACCCGATGAATATGCCCCTGGCTGCGAATGGGTTCTTCGCCCAAACGCCCGGATGCATAGGTCACCACGCCAAAAAGCAACATTCGCTTCTTCAGTTCGGCAATATCACTTATCCGGGCGACGTCCATTGCAATCGCATACACCTGTTCCGGCCCTGTACATTCAGGATCCCGCAGAGAAGCTCGGATTTGATCCAGCGTGCGGATTTCAGGCAAAGGCCCCAGCGTTTCTTCGCCATAGCTGAACCCCATAGGCTGATGATGAATCAGCATATCCAGGCCGTATTTTTTTACGCTGTCAGTCATGGCTAGCCTCCGCGCGCCAGCCAGTGCCGTCGGTCTTGATCCTGACGGAAAATCCGTCCGACAGAGCGGCGTAATCATGCCCGGCAACCGTTGGCCAAACAGCAAGAGCGGAAAGAATTTCGCCGCCCGTATTGATGAGCCGGTGCGCTGTATACCCGGGAATGATATGCACGGATCCGGCGGTAACTATCTCGACCCGGGCTTCACCTCGTTCGTTTTGCAGTAGCAATAATCCGCAGCCGCGCAGGCCGAAATAGACTTCGCCCTGCTCCCGGCGCGCATGAAAATGGCCACGAGTCATAAAAAACTCATCGCCAACCCGGCCTGGGTGTACGTGAGTCACGCCGGTAAAAAGCGCACCTTCGCAAGTTTCAGTTTGCAGAACGTCAACATCATAGACAGCCTGGCCAGGCTCACATCGTTGCCAGCTTTTTGTGTCGGCAAAAACGCCAGCCAGCGCGGCTATATCGGTGGTTTTGCGGATAACGGGGCCATTTTTCAGCGCGCCCGTTTGCCATGCCACATGGGGTGGCACGAGAGTAGAAAGTGTCATGTTTATCTCCGGCCCGAGGAGAACAACTTCATCGACACACTAACAGATTAATCGATTAACCTGAAGACGAATGAACAAGCTTGCGAACGCAATCACACTCCTGGAACCGGAAGGCAGAGCTTCACCGAAATATCCCTATGCTGGCTTGTTTAGTGCATCCACTCAAGGCGCCAGCGCCAGCACCTCAGAGACCCACGCCTGAAAACCGGGAACGTCGATATCCAACGCAACCTGAGCGTTTGCCGGGCGCTCCAGGCGATGCTCCAGGTCCACAACCGTGGTTCCGCTGGTATAAGTCCCGTGCGTTTCCACCGCAACGAAACAAGGGTAAGTTTGAAACAGTTCGGGTTTAACCAGCCACGCAATGGCGGTCAAATCATGCATTCGCAGCCCGGTTTCCATGCTGCCGCTGCGGTAATGACTGAATAGCGCATGCAGCATTTTCCCGGTGCGATTCAGCTCTGGCAGGCGAGCCAGGTACTCAGGGGAAAGTATGGCCCGGCTGGTAACGTCCAGCCCGCACATGACTATCTCCAGGCCGCTCTCAAAAACACGGGCCGCGGCTTCAGGATCGATAGCGATGTTGAATTCGGCGGTCGGCGTAAAGTTCCCTCGCCCCGCAGATCCGCCCATCATAACCACACGCTTAATGCGCGCCTTGCACTCCGGGTACTGAGTCAGCAGCAAAGCGACGTTGGTCAGCGGGCCAATGGTGACCAAAGTAACCGACTCATCGCTGTTTATCAGGCAATCGTACATAGCCTGAAATGCGGGCACCGGCAGCGCATGACGAGACGTTTCGGTAAAGACATAACCTTCCATCCCCGATTCGCCGTGCACGTAGGCAGCATCCCGCAATGGACGCAGCAGCGGTACCGAAGCGCCCCTGGCAACCGGCGTATCTTTTTGCCAAAACTCCAGCAGCTGCAGCGCATTCCGCGTGGTTTTCTCCACCGACACATTCCCGGCGACGGTGGCGATCAGTTTCAAATCCAGCTGGGGTGCAAACAGGGCCGCCGCGAGGGCAACCGCATCGTCGATACCGGGATCGGTATCAAGAATAATCGGGGTTCTGGTCATGCTTTTCTCCATAAAAAATGCCAGCGGGCATACACCAGCTGGCATCTTCTCATAAACGTAAATCGACGACGCTAGTCTACTTCACGGATGTCGACCCGCAGCTCACGCGGCACTTCAAACACGATGTTCTCTTCGCGCCCGGTCAGCTCCTGGGCTTCACTGCCGCCCAGCTCACGCAGGCGGGTAATGACGTTCTGCACCAGCACGTCCGGCGCAGAAGCCCCGGCGGTAACGCCGACGCAATTTGCCTCTTTTACCCAGGATTCCTGGATATCCGCGGCGTCATCAATCAGGTAGGCCGCCTTCCCCATTCGCTGTGCCAGTTCGGCAAGGCGGTTGGAGTTAGAGGAGTTTTTAGATCCTACTACCAGCACCACATCGGCTTCACTGGCTAGCGCACGCACCGCTTCCTGGCGGTTAGTGGTGGCATAGCAAATGTCGTCTTTACGCGGGCCGATGATTTTCGGGAAGCGCTTGCGCAGGGCGTCAATCACGTCCGAAGTATCGTCCACGGAAAGCGTAGTCTGGGTCATAAACGACAGATTACTTTCGTCTTTAACCTCAAGCGTCAAGACATCATCCGGCGACTCAACCAGGTACATTCCGCCTTTCGGATTGCTGTACTGACCCATGGTGCCTTCGACTTCCGGGTGGCCGGCATGGCCAATCAGAATCGACTCTTCGCCGCGACGGCTGGCACGCGCCACTTCCATATGCACTTTGGTCACCAGCGGACAGGTGGCATCGAAGACCGTCAGCTCGCGGCTTTTGGCTTCGTTACGCACCGCCTGAGAAACGCCGTGCGCCGAAAAGATCAGGATCGCGCCGTCCGGCACTTCGCTGATCTGCTCGATGAAAATCGCCCCACGCTCGCGCAGGCTGTCCACCACGTAGCGGTTATGCACAACTTCGTGGCGAACGTAGATTGGCGCGCCGTAAATCTGCAGCGCGTTTTCGACAATGCTGATAGCGCGGTCGACCCCAGCACAAAAGCCTCTGGGATTAGCCAACAGGATCTGCATTCAACGCCTCCAGTACCGGATTAACTTCCAGTACTTCAATATCAAAATGGATAGTCTGCCCGGCAAGCGGATGGTTAAAGTCCACGGTTATCGAATCGCCGTTAACTTCACGCACCACGCCCGGCATTTCGCTGCCATCCATTGCGGTAAAAAGCATAATCGCACCCGGCTCAGGCTCGCCCGCCTCGACAAACTCACGGCGCGAAAAGTACTGAATCATATCCGGGCTTGGAATGCCAAAGGCCGACTCTGGTGCCAGCGAGAACGCTTTTTTATCACCAGCCTTCAGGCCAACCAGCTGATCTTCCATGCCAGGGGACAGTGTCTCATCCCCAAGGCGGAACAGCGCAGGCTTACCGTTCGCGCGGGTTGACTCCGCTGTGGAGCCATCCTCAAGCTTTAGCGTGAAATGCACTAGCACCGCGCTGTTGGTTTGTACGGACTCAGCCATGGATTACCCTTTTTGCTTTGCGGGCTTGTCGGAGGAGACAAAGAAGCCCTCCAGCACAATCAGCGCCGCGCCGATACAGATTGCGGTATCGGCCAGATTGAAGGTGGCAAAGTGCCAGTCGCCAACGTAGAAATCGATCATGTCGACGACAAAGCCGTGCCACAAGCGATCGAACAGATTGCCGAGCGCACCGCCAATGATTAACGCATAGGCGATGTTATTCAGCTTCTGGCTCGCTTTAGCGCGATACATCATCCACACCAGCGCCACGCAGATACCGATCGCGATCCCCGCGAAGAACCAGCGCTGCCAGCCGCCTTTGTCGGCCAGGAAGCTAAATGCGGCGCCATAGTTACGGGCGTAGTGCAAATTCAGGGAAGGGAACAGTGGCACCGTATCCCCCAGCATGAAGTGCTGGAGGATCAGGTATTTACTGCCCAGATCCACAATCAGAACTACCACCACCAGCCACAGCCAGCACAACCCGGTAGAGAAAATTGGTTTCATCAAGCAAACTTACGTTGTTCGCCGTCGCCGGCTACGTTGCTGACACAGCGGCCGCAGATTTCTGCGTGTTCCGCTACCTGACCGATATCCGTGGTGTAATGCCAGCAGCGCGGGCACTTCTCACCGTCGGCTTTACGCAAGGCAACTTTCAGCCCCTTGAGGATTTCGCTCTGCTGAGCGTCATCGCTCGCCTGCGCATAATCGGCAACGGCAGCGGCCGAGGTCAACAGGACAAATCGCAATTCATCGCTCAGGCTGTTCAGCTTCGCCGCCAGCTCAGCGTCAGCGTACAGGGTGACTGCCGCTTCCAGAGAACCGCCGATGCGCTTATCAGCACGAGCCTGCTCGATGACCTTGTTCACTTCGCCACGCACGGTCAGCAGAGTATCCCAGAACTCATTGTTCATCCCTTCGCTTTCCGCCAGGCCAAACAGACCTTCGTACCACTCGCCGGTGAACACATACTTCTCGCGCGCACCCGGCAGGAAGCCCCAGATTTCGTCGGCGGTGAAGGACATGATCGGCGCCATCCAGCGCACCAGCGCTTCAGAGATGTGATACAGCGCGGTCTGGCAGCTGCGACGAGCTACGCTGTCGGCCTTCGCGGTGTACTGACGATCCTTGATGATGTCGAGGTAGAACGAGCCCATTTCGACGGAGCAGAAGCGCATCAGACGCTGCACCACTTCGTGGAAATCGTAGTTTTCGTAAGAGGCGAGAATATCCGCCTGAGCTTCTTTCGCGCAGCCAACGGCCCAGCGATCCAGCACCACCATATCTTCTGGTTTCACCATGTCGGTTTCAGGGTTGAAGCCGCTCAGGTTTGCCAGCAGGAAGCGCGCGGTGTTACGGATACGACGATAAGCGTCAGCGGAACGTTTCAGAATCTCGTCAGAAACTGCCATTTCACCGGTGTAATCGGTAGACGCCACCCACAGACGCAGAATATCCGCGCCGAGCTTGTTCATCACGTCCTGCGGGCTAACGGTGTTGCCGATAGACTTGGACATCTTACGGCCCTGACCATCAACGGTGAAGCCGTGGGTCAGTACCTGGCGGTAAGGCGCTTTGCCTTTCATCGCCGTGGAGATCATCAGGGAGGACATGAACCAGCCGCGATGCTGATCGGAACCTTCCAGGTACATATCCGCAGAATGGCCGTTAAATTCAGGACGCGCATCAACTACAGAGTAGTTGGTTGAACCGGAGTCAAACCAAACGTCCAGGGTGTCAGGCACTTTCACGTAGTTGTCGGCGTCGTCACCCATGATGTCGCGCGGGTCGAGATCCCACCACGCCTGGATGCCGTCCTGCTCAACGCGCTTAGCCACTTCTTCCATCAGCTCAAGCGAGCGTGGGTGCAGTTCTTCGGTGTCTTTATGCACGAACAGAGACATCGGCACGCCCCAGGTACGCTGACGTGAGATACACCAGTCTGGGCGGTTCGCCACCATGGATTCGATACGAGCCTGGCCCCAGTCAGGGATCCACTGCACGCCTTTGATCTCTTTCAGGGACTGCGCGCGCAGGCCTTTCTGATCCATGCTGATAAACCACTGCGGCGTTGCACGGAAGATGATCGGCGTTTTGTGGCGCCAGCAGTGCGGATAGCTGTGCAGCAGTTTTTCAACGTGCAGCAGAGCGCCTTTATCACGCAGGATGTTCACGATCAGGTCATTAGCTTTGAATACCTGAACGCCGTCCAGGCCTTCGTAGGTACCCGGCAGATAGCTGCCGTCCGGGCCAACCGGGTTAGCGATTTCCAGGCCGTATTTCTGGCTGATGGTGTAGTCGTCCGGGCCGTGGCCACCGGCGGTATGTACCGCCCCGGTACCCGCATCCAGGGTAACGTGGTCGCCAAGAATGGCCGGAACGTCAAAGCCCATGAACGGATGCTTAAAGCGCAGCAGCTCAAGCTCAGCGCCTTTTACGGTGCCGAGGATCTGGTAATCGGTCACGCCAGCGCGCTTCAGCACGCTTTCCATCAGGTCCTTCGCCACGATCAGCGCCTGGCCTTCAATCTGCACCAGCACGTAGTCAAACTCAGCGCCCAGGGAGATAGCGCGGTTAGCCGGCAGGGTCCACGGCGTGGTGGTCCAGATAAGCAGGGAGACCGGGCCATTGACGGCTGAGGCACCAAACTTAGCTTTGACCGCATCGACATCTACAGCGTTGAACGTCACGTCGATAGACGGGGACGTTTTGTCGTAATACTCGACTTCCGCTTCCGCCAGCGCGGAACGGCAGTCAACGCACCAGTGAACCGGCTTAGCCCCTTTGTGCAGGTGGCCGTTGCCGATGATTTTACCCAGCGCACGAATGATGTTGGCTTCGGTGTTGAAGTCCATGGTCAGGTATGGACGAGACCAGTCGCCCAGCACGCCCAGGCGGATGAAGTCTTCGCGCTGGCCATTAACCTGCTCGGCGGCATATTTGCGGCACGCGGCACGGAACTCAGCGGCGGACACTTTCTCACCCGGCTTGCCGATCAGTTGCTCAACTTTCAGCTCGATTGGCAGGCCGTGACAGTCCCAGCCCGGCACGTACGGAGAGTCGAAGCCGGAGAGCCCTTTGGACTTAATGATAATATCTTTCAGAATCTTGTTAACTGAGTGACCAATGTGAATGCTACCGTTCGCATAAGGAGGGCCATCATGCAAAATAAAGGTTTTTTTGCCTTTTTTCGCATTACGGATGATGCCGTACAGATCGTCATCATTCCAACGCGCCAGCATACCCGGTTCGCGCTTGGCTAAATCGCCGCGCATCGGGAACCCTGTTTCAGGCAAATTTAGGGTAGATTTAAAGTCACTCATTAGATTCTCGGTTCCGTATTTCGGTTAGCCTTTCAGGCATTTGACTCAAAAAATTCTCGGGCTGATACCACATCTCTGGCGATTTGCGCCTTCAGCTCATCGAGTGAAGCAAATCGCTGCTCATTACGTATCTTTTTACGCAGCACTACTTCTATATGGCGACCATAAAGGTCCATTACAACGTCCAATAAATGGACTTCAAGCTGCTGGCGTATTCCCGCCACCGTAGGGCGAGTGCCAATGTTTGCCACGCCGGCAATCGGCTTTTCGCCGAGGCCTGAGACTTCAACCGCATAAACCCCTTTCACCGGGGAGACATGGCGGCGCAGCGGCAGGTTCGCCGTTGGGAAACCAATCGTGCGGCCCAGTTCATCACCGTGCACTACGCGACCGGAGATCATGAACGGATGCCCCAACAGGCTTTCGGCCTGCGGCAGGTCGTCATCGGCCAGCGCCTGACGCACCGCAGTACTGCTGATGCGCACGCCCCCCTCACAAAACGTTTGGGTGCTGGTGATGTCAAAACCGTATTCGCGGCCAGCCTTCTGTAATAACAAGAAATCCCCCTGGCGACCAGCGCCAAAGCGGAAATCATCGCCGACCGCGAGGAATTTCACCCCGAGACGGTCAACCAGAAGATCGCTGACAAAGTTTTGCGCGCTCAACGCGGCGAAACGACGGTCGAAGCGAACGCACAGAACATAGTCCACGCCACACTCGGCCAAATAACGCAGCTTTTCTCGCAGACGAGTCAGGCGAGCTGGTGCCTTTTCCGGTGCAAACAATTCGAGCGGCTGAGGCTCGAAAATCATGACCATCACAGGGAGATTGCGCGCACGCCCCTCTTCACACAGGCCCTTTAACAGTGCCTGATGGCCACGATGTACGCCGTCGAAGTTACCAATGGTGAGTACACACCCGTGGTGCTCCCGGCGCAGATTATGTATACCGCGTATCAGCTTCATGGCTGGCTCAAAACAGTGGAAATTGGCGGATTATACCAACTACCGCGATTAAGGTTAACCGACGATTACCGCCTTTAACGTAAAGCTTGAATGAATTCATTGTACTGGGAAGGGCTTTGCACCCGCTTCGCATTTGTCTTGACGAATTTTGATGCGAAAGACTGTATTCCCAAGCCTGATGCTGGTAGAATCCGCGCCATCACACGTAAGAGGTGTCGGAAATTTAACGACGCTTATTTGCACAAATCCATTGACAAAAGAAGGCTAACGGGGCATATTCCTCGGCCTTTGAATTGTCCACATAGATCATATTTGGGAGTTGGACCTTGGCTAATATCAAATCAGCTAAGAAACGTGCTGTACAGTCTGAAAAGGCTCGTAAGCACAACGCAAGCCGTCGCTCTATGATGCGTACTTTCATCAAGAAAGTATACGCAGCGATTGAAACTGGCGATAAAGCTGCTGCACAGAAAGCATTTAACGAAATGCAACCAATCGTGGACCGTCAGGCTGCTAAAGGTCTGATCCACAAAAACAAAGCTGCGCGTCATAAAGCAAACCTGACTGCGCAAATCAACAAACTGGCTTAATCGCCTTTTTGCTGTGAGCTTTGATAAAAAAACCGGCTAACGCCGGTTTTTTTATGCCTGTCATTCAGTCAACTTTGAAGAGCGCCGAATAATCCTTGCTGCAGATGCGCTGCACGGCGGGATGCTGAATCATACGCTCAGCAAAAATGGCGTGGTACTCCTCCAGCACGTTATCCATTCTGCCTATCTCGACGATGTTGTCACCGCTGTAGATGTCCTGCGCGTACAGCGTCGGAGCAACAAAGATAGCGTTGTGCGCGGCACCAAACGCTTTCATCAATGCGGCATCATCAAACTCGCCCAGAATCTCAATCTTCAGCCCCTGAATGTTAATCCAGTTGAGAAGCTTGCGCCCGAGCATGGAGCGGCGCCCGGGAATAAGTAGACGGCGTGTTTCAAGGCAGGCAGGGAAAGACTGCTCCGGCGCAGGCCCCTTGCACCAGAAGCTGATACCGCACTCGCCGAGCTTCACCGAAAACAGCCCTTCCTGCTGAGTCGAGTCTATCGGGCAGTCCGAAATGATCATATCCAGCTTATGCTGGCTCAGCTGCTCGAGCAGCATTTCATGGGTAGATTCAAAGCAGCGCAGGTGAATCTGCTCATCCCCAACGACCGCTGCGTCCAGCACGCCGCTGACCAGGCGCTTGGACAACGCATCCGCGACGCCAACATCAAACAGGATATTGGCCTCTTTACGGTAGTTAACGATATCCAGCATTTCCTGGCTTAGGGTAAACATTCTGTCGGCATAGCGGAACACCAGTTGCCCCAGCTCGGAAGGCACAAGCCCCCTTCCCTGACGACGGAATAGCTTGCCCTGCAGGCGCTCTTCAAGCGCTTTAATCTGCCCGGTGATGGTTTGCGGGGTCAGGAACAGTGCCTCAGCGGCACCGACGACTGACCCTTCTTTGCACACGTGCCAGAAATAATAAAGATGGTTGTAATTGATATGGGACATGCCCTTCACTCCCTGAGAGTTAATCCATTATCGGGTCATCTGACGATGACCCGGCAGCCAGTACCGTCATGAAGCAGCCTTAGGCAACCGTGCTTTTAGCATGGTAAAACCTACGACCGCGGAAAGTAACGATCCCAGCAAAATCCCCAGCTTCGCCCAGGTAATAAGCTCCGCATCCACGTCGCCAAATGCCAGCGAGGCGATAAAAATCGACATCGTAAAACCAATGCCGCACAGCACGCCCACCGCCATAATATCCCTGAAGCTTGTGCCCTCCGGCAGCGAGGCAAGCTTCAGTTTGAGCGCCAGCCAGCAGAACAGGCTAATGCCCAGCGGCTTGCCGATAAACAGTCCGGCAATAATGCCGAGCGGTAGCAGAGACGTCAGCCCCTCCAGCGTCACCCCGTTGAGCGAAACCCCGGCGTTGGCAAAGGCAAACAGCGGCAGGATCAGGAAAGCAACCCAGGGGTGTAGCACATGCTCCAGCTCCTGAGCGGGCGAGCGCCCTTTCTGCTCTTTTAGCGGGATGAAGAAGCCAATAATGACTCCCGCCAGCGTAGCGTGCACGCCTGATTTTAATACCGCCGTCCAAAGTATAATGCCAACCAGGATGTAGACGCCTGTACGGCGAACGTTAAACAGGTTCAGCAGCGCCAGGACAACGATGGCCGCCGCCGCAACGCCCAACGACATCATCGAGAGATCGTGGGTATAAAACAGCGCGATAATCACAATCGCCCCAAGGTCATCGATAATCGCCAATGCCATCAGGAAGACCTTCAACGCCAGCGGAACTCGGTTGCCCAGCAACGCCAGGATCCCCAAAGCAAACGCGATATCCGTTGCCGCCGGGATAGCCCAGCCTTCACGCGTGACAGGATCAGCATAGTTGAAAACCAGGTAAAGCAGAGCCGGCACGACCATCCCACCCAGGGCGGCAATGACCGGAAACGAAGCCTGACGACGATCGGCTAGCGAACCGATCACCATCTCCCGCTTCACCTCCAGACCTATCATCAGGAAGAAAATCGCCATCAGGGCATCGTTCACCCACAGCAGCAGATTTTTACTGATATCCAACGGCCCAATTCTCACCTCAACGGGCGTGGCGAGAAATGCCTCGTAACCGGCGCTGGTTGCTCCCATGTTCGCCAGCAGCATCGCCAGCACGGCGGCAACAATCAAAAAAATACCGCCAGCGGCATCATTCTGAAAAAAGCGTTGCAGATTTTTAGTCATTATTTCACCTAACTCTCTAAGTAGCCGATTCATCCTGAACACTAATATGGTAGCCAGCATAGCGATAATGACACATCGTTAAAAACAGCTTATATGGCAAATAATGATCGTTAAAACCGATCAATTGCGGCAGGCATAAAAAAACCTGAACCGAATGAAGCAGTTCAGGTTTTTGCAGTATTGCAGCCGGAAGAAATTAGCGGGTCAAATCGTCAAAGAATTTCTTCACGCCGTCGAAGAAGCTCTTCGAGCGCGGGCTGTTATTCGCCCCGGTTGGGCCACCGAAGCTCTCTTCCAGGTCACGCAGCAGCTTTTTCTGCTTTTCGTTCAGGCTAACCGGCGTCTCTACAACCACACGGCACAGCAGGTCGCCCTGCGCACCGCCGCGTACAGACTTCACGCCTTTACCGCGCATTCTGAACAGCTTACCGGTTTGCGTTTCGCCCGGCACCTTCAAGTTAACCCGACCGTCCAGAGTTGGGACTTCAATTTCCCCACCCAGCGCAGCCATAGCAAAGTTGATCGGCACTTCGCAGTACAGGTTATTGCCTTCACGTTCGAAGATTGGGTGCTGTTTCACCTGAACCTGAACGTACAGATCGCCTGACGGCGCACCGTGTTCACCCGCTTCGCCTTCGCCCGACAGACGAATACGGTCGCCGGTATCCACGCCAGCCGGGATTTTCACCGACAGCGTTTTGGTTTTCTCTACGCGACCGTGGCCGTGACAGCTGTTGCACGGATCTTTAATGATGGTGCCGCGGCCCTGACAGTGCGGGCAGCTTTGCTGCACGGTGAAGAAGCCCTGACGCATCTGCACCTGGCCCTGTCCGTGACAGGTTGGACAGGTCTGCGGAGAAGAACCTTTTTTCGCGCCGCTGCCGTGGCAAACGTCACACTCTTCCAGCGTCGGGATACGGATCTCTTTGGTGACGCCACGAACCGCTTCTTCAAGCGTTAAGTCCATGTTGTAGCGCAGGTCCGCGCCACGAGACGCACGTTGACGGCGTCCGCCACCAAAAATGTCGCCAAATACGTCGCCAAAGATATCGCTGAAGTCCGCACCGCCGCCGCCAAAGCCGCCACCGCCGCCCATGCCGCCCTGCTCAAACGCGGCGTGGCCATACTGATCGTAGGCCGCACGTTTTTGATCGTCGGTAAGGATTTCGTAGGCTTCTTTGATCTCTTTAAACTTCGCCTCGGCCTCTTTATCGCCCTGGTTACGGTCCGGATGGAACTTCATCGCCAGGCGCTTGTAAGCCTTTTTGATTTCACGCTCTTCCGCTGATTTCGGAACGCCTAAAACCTCGTAATAGTCTCTCTTCGCCATCTCTTTTTTCTGCCCTTAACATACGAGCACGGGCGTGGAGTAAACTCCGCGCCCGTGCCGGTTAATTACCCTGCATCAGGGCGATTATTTTTTATCTTTAACTTCTTCGAACTCGGCATCAACAACATCGTCGTCTTTGCCGGCGTTGGCGTGGCCTGCATCTGCGGCATTGCCAGCCTGCTGTTCAGCGTGCTGCTGCTGAGCCAGTTCCATCAGCTTCTGGGAAACTTCAGCCAGCGCCTGGATTTTGGCTTCGATATCCGCTTTGTCTTCGCCTTTCAGGGACGCTTCCAGCGCGCTCAGCGCAGACTCGATAGCAGTTTTGTCGTCAGCCGGCAGTTTGTCGCCTGCTTCTTCAACCTGCTTACGGGTGCTGTGCAGCAGATGGTCACCCTGGTTGCGGGTCTGAACCAGCTCTTCGAACTTACGGTCAGCTTCGGCGTTAGCTTCTGCATCACGAACCATTTTCTGGATTTCGTCTTCGTTCAGACCAGAAGATGCCTTGATGGTGATCTTCTGCTCTTTACCGCTGTTTTTGTCTTTTGCAGAAACGTGCAGGATACCGTCAGCATCGATGTCGAAGGTGACTTCGATCTGTGGCATACCGCGCGGTGCCGCGCTGATCCCGTCCAGGTTGAACTGACCCAGTGATTTGTTATCGGATGCGCGTTTACGCTCACCCTGAATCACGTGGATGGTTACCGCAGACTGGTTGTCTTCAGCGGTAGAGAACACCTGGCTGTGCTTGGTCGGGATCGTGGTGTTTTTGTTAATGAGTGCAGTCATCACGCCGCCCATGGTTTCGATACCCAGAGACAGAGGGGTAACGTCCAGCAGCAATACGTCTTTCACTTCACCCGTCAGAACACCACCCTGAACCGCTGCACCGATAGCAACAGCTTCATCCGGGTTAACGTCTTTACGCGGCTCTTTACCGAAGAACTCAGCAACTTTTTTCTGCACCATTGGCATACGAGTCTGACCGCCGACCAGGATAACGTCCTGGATATCGGAAACGGACAGGCCAGCATCCTGCAGGGCAACTTTCAGCGGCTCGATAGAACGGTTTACCAGGTCTTCAACCAAGGATTCCAGTTTCGCACGAGTCACTTTGATGTTCATGTGTTTTGGACCGGTCGCGTCTGCAGTGATGTACGGCAGGTTCACGTCGGTCTGCTGTGCAGAAGAAAGCTCGATTTTCGCTTTTTCTGCCGCTTCTTTCAGGCGCTGCATGGCCAGCGGATCGTTACGCAGGTCAATGCCCTGATCTTTCTTAAACTCGTCAACGAGGTAGTTGATCATGCGGCTGTCGAAGTCTTCACCACCCAGGTGGGTATCACCGTTGGTTGCCAGAACTTCGAAGGTTTTTTCGCCATCAACTTCGTCGATTTCGATAATAGAGATATCGAAAGTACCACCACCGAGGTCGTAAACCGCGATAGTACGGTTGCCAACTTCTTTATCCAGACCGTAAGCCAGCGCGGCTGCGGTTGGTTCGTTGATGATACGTTTGACTTCCAGACCCGCGATACGGCCGGCGTCTTTGGTTGCCTGACGCTGAGCATCGTTGAAGTATGCAGGTACGGTGATAACAGCTTCGGTTACCGGCTCACCCAGGTAATCTTCAGCAGTTTTCTTCATTTTCTTCAGCACTTCTGCAGAGATCTGCGGCGGTGCCATTTTCTGACCTTTTACATCAATCCATGCGTCGCCGTTGTCAGCGCCGATGATTTTGTAAGGCATGATGGCTTCATCACGCTGCACTTCTTCATCCTGGAAGCGGCGGCCAATCAGGCGTTTGATCGCAAACAGAGTGTTTTGCGGGTTAGTCACTGCCTGACGTTTAGCCGGCTGACCTACCAGGATTTCGCCGTCCTGAGTGTAAGCAATGATAGAAGGCGTGGTGCGGTCGCCCTCGGCGTTCTCCAGCACACGAGCAGTTGTACCATCCATAATCGCGACACAAGAGTTGGTTGTCCCCAGGTCGATACCAATAATTTTACCCATCTAAACGTCTCCACTAAAAATTCGTCATCATGTGGTTGTGAACCTGTTATGCGGGCAAAAGCATCTGTTTCAACTGCCCGAAGCGTTTTTTTTCAGGTCCGCCAACTGCGGTTGCATACAAGATGGGGTCGCAACGCCTGCCATCAAGGGGCAGGTGAAAAAAAATTTTCTGCTTTCCCCCCGCTCAGATCATAGACGGCGACGTGCAGCCTGATTATTATGCCGCGCCCGCAACCGGACTCCCGGCTGCGTGGCATTAATTGACATTACATTTCAGATGAATTTTTCAGAGGAACTATGGGCAACACTAAGTTGGCTAATCCAGCTCCCCTGGGCTTAATGGGCTTCGGCATGACCACCATTTTGCTCAACCTGCATAACGCAGGTATTTTTGGTTTTGACGTTACTATCCTCGCGATGGGGATTTTCTACGGTGGGATCGCGCAAATCTTCGCGGGCCTGCTGGAGTTTAAAAAAGGGAACACTTTCGGTTTAACCGCCTTCACCTCTTACGGCTCTTTCTGGCTGACGCTGGTGGCGATTCTGCTGATGCCTAAAATGGGCCTGAGTGATGCGGCCAACGGCCACTTCCTCGGCGCGTACCTGGGCCTGTGGGGCGTATTCACGCTGTTCATGTTCTTCGGCACCCTGAAAGCGCCACGCATGCTGCAGTTCGTGTTTGCCAGCCTGACCGTGCTGTTTGCCCTGCTGGCGATTGGCCACCTGGCAGATAACGAAGCTATCGTTAAGGTTGCTGGCTGGATTGGCCTGGTTTGTGGCGCAAGCGCTATCTACCTCGCAATGGGTGAAGTGCTGAACGAGCAGTTTGGCCGCACCGTGCTGCCAATCGGCGAAAAACACTGATCTTCCTTTAGTGGAAAGTAAAACGCGGAGCCCTGCTCCGCGTTTTTTTTATTCAGGATTGCGTCAGCGCCCCTTTTTCTATCTTATCCTGATGATGAATATCTTTTCTTAGCCAAATCCCCATCACCAACCCCACGATAGCCAGCGCCAGCACGTACCAGGCCGGTGCCATTGGCGAAACGCCCATCAGCATGGTCACCGCAATTGGCGTCAGGCCGCCGAAAATGGCATACGACAGATTGTAAGAGAACGATATGCCGGTAAAACGCACCTGCGCCGGGAACGCACGTACCATAACAAACGGCACCGCACCCACCACGCCCACGCTCAGCCCGACCAGGCCATACAGCAGGAACAGATGCTCAGGGTGAGTCCCGCTCAGGTGATAAAACATCCAGCTGCAAACGGCAAGCAGGAAACTGCCTACGGTAAAGGTCTTCCCCGCGCCGAAGCGATCGGCCGCCAGCCCTGCCAGCAGGCAGCCAACGCACAGCATAATCGTCGCGATACTGTTCGCCTGCAGCGTCAGGGCTGGCGCAATACCGTGCTGTTTTTGCAGCCAGATGGGGGACATCAAAATGACGACCACGATGCAGGCGGAAAGCAGCCAGGTCAGCAGCATTGAAACCACCACCGCTTTTTTATGGCCAACTATCACCGATTTGAGCGGCAGCTCTTCGGCCAGCGCCTTGCGCTGCTGCATTTCGAGGAAAACAGGCGTTTCACGCAGCCAGCGGCGCAGGTACATCGCCACCAGGCCGAAAATCCCGCCCAGGAAGAAAGGAATACGCCAGCCGCCATCGTGAATAGCCTGCTGAGTCATTGAGGTATTGATGATGGTTGCCACTACAGAACCCAGCAGAATCCCGACGGTCAGCCCCATCGTTAAGATACCGCAGGCAATACCGATGCGCTTTTCCGGAACGTGTTCGGAAACGAACACCCAGGCTCCAGGGACTTCTCCCCCAATTGCCGCACCCTGCAGGATACGCATCAGCAATAACAGCAACGGAGCCGCAATCCCTAACGACGCATAGGTCGGCAACAGGCCGATAGCCAGCGTCGGAACAGCCATCAGCAGAATGCTGAGGGTAAACATCTTTTTGCGCCCCACCAGATCGCCAAAATGCGCCATGACGACACCGCCCAGAGGACGCACGAGATAGCCCGCAGCAAAGATGGCGAACGTTTGCACCTGGCGCAGCCACTCGGGGATGTCAGCCGGGAAGAAAAGCTCTCCCAATACGGCCGCAAAGAAGACGAAAATGATGAAGTCGTAGAATTCGAGGGCACCGCCGAGGGCGGCAAGCGTCAGGGTTTTATAGTCCTGGCGATTAAGAGGTCTGGCGTGCTGTTTTGACATAGGGGACCGCTTGTAAAGAGGAGTGTTAATTATTTTTTCCGTTTTCATGTAAAGCCAGAGTTACTATAACGGTTAAATATTAACACTCCATAACAATTCGATCTTATGTCACAAAAGCTGATTATTCAGGGTTTTGTTTCGCGACGTGCGCTTTTAGGACGAAAAGCTGCTACGACCCCGGCATCGGTTTCGATATAAGGCCCATCAAGCAACTGTATACAATACGGTACACTTGCAAAAATACCCGGCACGACAACTTTCCCGCTTTCGTCCTTCACGCCTTCCAGCGTTTCCTGAATTGATTTTGGCTGCCCCGGCAGGTTAACGATCAGCGCCTGTTTACGGATAACCCCCACCTGACGCGAAAGGATCGCCGTCGGAACAAAATGCAGGCTGATTTGACGCATCTGCTCGCCAAACCCGGGCATCACGCGGTCAGCAACCGCAAGCGTAGCGTCCGGCGTTACGTCGCGGCGCGCGGGGCCGGTTCCGCCGGTGGTCAGCACCAAATGGCAGCCCATCTCATCAACCAGCTCACAAAGCGTTTGCTCAATAATGGGCTGTTCATCGGGGATCAGGCGAGTTTGCATCTCAAAGGGCGTAGTCAGGGTATTTTCCAGCCATTCCTGCAGCGCAGGGATGCCCTTGTCCTGGTACACGCCGCTGGAAGCGCGGTCAGAAATGGACACGAGTCCAATGCGTAAGGTATTCATAAAGTTTCCGGAAATCAGCAAGCCTGAGCGGAATGATACACGGGGAAAGAGGATGCAGACAGGAGAAGCGGTGAAAAGCGTGGCCGACAGGCGCCGGCCACGGGAATGATTACAGCAGGTCGCCGATCATTTTTTCCAGTTTTTCCTGGTCGATAGCAAACTTACGGATACCGTCCGCCAGCTTGTCTACGGCCATTGGATCCTGGTTGTGCTGCCACAGGAACTGGGACTCGGTGATGCGCTCAGGACGCGCCTTCACTTCACCGGTGTAGCTCAGCTTACGCTCGAGCGCGCCTTCGCTTTCAGACAGCTCTTTCAGCAGAGCAGGAGCGATGGTCAGGCGGTCACAGCCAGCCAGCTCGATAATTTCACCGACGTTACGGAAGCTTGCGCCCATAACTACGGTTTCATAGCCGTGCTGCTTGTAGTACTGGTAGATTTCGGTCACGGAAACCACGCCTGGATCTTCCTGCGGGGCGTACTCTTTCTTGTCGGTGTTAGCTTTGTACCAGTCGAGGATACGGCCAACGAACGGAGAAATCAGGAATACGCCAGCTTCAGCACAGGCACGCGCCTGAGCGAAGGAGAACAGCAGGGTCAGGTTACAGTTGATGCCTTCTTTTTCCAGCTGCTCTGCAGCGCGAATGCCCTGCCAGGTTGAAGCCAGTTTAATCAGAATGCGATCGTTGCTGATGCCCGCGTCGTTGTAGAGCTTGATCAGGTGTTTCGCTTTAGCGATGCTGGCTTCGGTGTCATAAGACAGGCGAGCATCCACTTCGGTAGAAATACGGCCAGGGATCAGCTTCAGAATTTCCAGGCCGATGTTCACAGCCAGCTTATCGGAAGCGTCAACCACCTGCTGAGCGCGGTCGCTGCTCTGGCTACGAGCCCAGGTAATCGCTTCGTCAATCAGTTTGCGATACTCAGGGATCTGCGCAGCGTTAAGAATCAGAGAAGGGTTGGTAGTAGCATCTTGCGGCTGGTACAGCTTCATTGCCGCGATATCTCCGGTGTCAGCAACCACGGTGGTCAGTTGACGCAAAGAAGTCAATTTATCCGTCATAATGAGTGTTTCTCTTCAGGTGTAGCTTGTTAGGGAGATGTAACCGGTCTGACTTGATGATATCACGCCGCCCATCAGGTGCAACCGCGACAAGTGCTGTCCGTCCAGTGGACCAGAATATGATAAACTCGGCCGCCAATTTATCTGTAACGTAATGGATTGCATGGCACGGGCCCGTCAACCTCGCCGCCATCACGCATTAACAAGAGGGACGTTAATGACAGATTTCTTATTTTTTATCAACGAAGTACTCTGGGGCTCTGTATTGCTCTGGCTGCTGATTGGCGCGGGCATCTGGTTCACGTTCCGCAGCGGCTTCGTCCAGTTCCGCTATTTTACCCGTTTACGCATTTTCCTCCGTAACAGCGACTCACCGGATCCTTCCGGAATATCCTCATTCCAGGCGCTCTGCACCAGCCTTGCCGCCCGCGTAGGCAGCGGGAACCTTGCGGGCATCGCGCTGGCTATCTCCGCAGGCGGGCCAGGTTCAGTATTCTGGATGTGGGTTGCGGCGGTACTCAGCATGGCCACCGCTTTTGCCGAATGCTCACTTGCCCAGCTTTATAAGAGCCGGGACAAAGAGGGCAATTATCGCGGCGGCCCGGCGTGGTACATGGAGCGCGGGCTGGGCATGCGCTGGATGGGCGTGCTGTTTTCCGTCTTTTTGATCGTAGCCTTCGGTATGGTCTTTAACGCCGTCCAGGCTAATTCCATCGCTATCGCCACCCACTATGCGTTTGACGTGCCGAAAATCTGGGTGGGCGTTTTCCTGGTTGCCATGACCGCGCTGGTTATCTGGCGAGGCATGAGAACCATCGCGCGACTCTCGCAATGGCTGGTGCCGCTGATGGCGTTACTGTGGGTGTGCATGAGCCTGTATGTTGTTGTCCTGCACATTGAACGCTTCCCGGAGGTTATCAGGCTGATTTTCAGCCACGCTTTTGGCTGGCATGAAGCCGCATCAGGTGCGTTGGGTTATACCGTCAGCCAGGCCATCACCAACGGTTTTCAGCGCGGGATGTTTTCCAACGAGGCGGGTATGGGCTCCACCCCCAACGCGGCAGCGGCGGCGGCTGCATGGCCTCCGCACCCGGCGACTCAGGGCGTGGTACAAATGTTTGGAGTGTTAATCGACACGCTAATCATCTGCACCGCGACCGCCGCCATCGTGCTGATGTCCGGCATGATAGACGGCATTGAAACCTCACGTAGCGGCATTATTCTGGTTCAACAGGCGCTTAGCTCAGCCGTGGGCGGCTGGGGCAGCGGTTTTATCGTGATCGTTGTCTTCCTCTTTGCCTTCACTTCCATCATGGCGAACTACACCTACGCAGAGAACAACCTGCTGTTCCTGAACCAGGACAGCCGCGTGCTGAAATTTTTACTGCGCTTTATGGTGCTAACGATGGTGATGTTCGGTACGCAGGCAGCCCTGCCGCTGGTCTGGCAGTTAGCAGACGTGGCGATGGCTATTATGGCGATAACCAATATCACGGCGATTCTGCTGCTTTCCCCGGTGGTGAAAGCGATAGCGGCGGATTATTTGCGCCAGCAAAAGCTCGGGATCTCCCCAATATTCAACCCAAACCGTTTCCCGGACATTAAGAACCAGCTTGCGCCCGGCGTTTGGGACAGAGACGTGGAAAAAAAACTTAGCTGATTGCAGCCATAGGCCGCTACGTCCGGGAAATTTGCTAAAGTAACGGCCAAACCATGCAAGGAGTGGACATGCTAATTCTTATCTCACCTGCCAAGACGCTGGATTACCAAAGCGAGCTGCCTACGGACCGCTATACACAGCCGGAAATGCTGGAATACTCCCGGCAGTTAATCAGCGTTGCCCGCAAGCTTAGCGCGCCGCAAATTGCCTCGCTGATGAGCATCAGCGACAAGCTGGCTTCACTGAACGAAACGCGCTTCCACGAGTGGCAGCCGGCGTTCACTCCACAAAACGCGCGCCCTGCTATTCTGGCGTTTAAAGGCGATGTTTATACCGGCCTGCAGGCTGAAGAATTCAGCGAAGCGGACTTTGATTTCGCCCAGCAGCACCTGCGTATGCTTTCCGGGCTGTACGGCGTACTGCGCCCGCTGGATCTGATGCAGCCCTACCGCCTGGAAATGGGCATTCGCCTGGAAAACCCGAAAGGCAAAGATCTCTACCACTTCTGGGGCGACACGATAACCGAGAAGCTCAACCAGGTGCTGGCGACACAGGGCGGCAACATCGTGGTAAACCTGGCGTCTGATGAATACTTTAAGGCGGTTAAGCCGAAGAAGCTGAATGCGGAAATCATCAAGCCCGTCTTCCTGGATGAGAAAAACGGCAAGTTTAAAGTCATCAGCTTCTATGCGAAAAAAGCGCGTGGGATGATGAGCCGCTACATCATTGAGAATCGCCTGACGAAGCCCGAACAGCTAAAAGCGTTTAATACCGACGGCTACTTCTTTGATGCAGACGCCTCACAGAAAAACGAACTGGTATTTAAGCGCCACGAGCAGTAAAAAAAACGCCAGCGCTAAGCTGGCGTTTTAATTTGCACTAGCGCCGGTCATCTATCCCAGCGGTCATCATGATGATAGCGCGGCGGGCCATCGAAATGTGCATGGCGCTGCCAGCAGAGAAAAAGCCCCCATTTTTACCAACAAAATGGGGCTTCAGGATTAAGCTTTAACCATCATGAACTTACGCAGTTCGGCGAAATCAGCCGGAAGATTGTGGGACAGCAGCGGCAGGTCGGCGCGGGATGCCAGCTCCTGCGGCAACGGCAGCGCTTCACCCAGAATCTCTTCCACGCTCTCTTTAAACTTCGCCGGATGCGCAGTCCCCAGGAACAGGCCAAACTCGCCAGGCTGCAGCTGGTCGCGCAGGGCACGGTAAGCAATGGCCGCATGCGGTTCAGAAACGTAACCAATAGCCTTCAGCTCACGCATCGTCTCTTTGGTGGTTTCATCGGTGACTGCGGCATAGCCCAGGTCGGTCAGGCGCCAGATTTTGCGGCGGAACAATTCTTCCACGCGCGGCCAGTTGTTAGGCTGGCTTACGTCCATCGCGTTGGAAAGCGTTGCAACGGTCGTTTTAGGCGCCCACTGGCCTTCTGCGAGGAAGCGTGGAACGGTGTCGTTGGCATTCGTGGCGGCGATAAAACGCTTAATCGGCAGGCCGAGTGATTTCGCCAGCAGGCCCGCAGTCAGGTCACCGAAGTTGCCGCTCGGCACGGAAACCACCAGCTGGTTACGGGCTTCCTGCGGCAGCTGAGCCACGGCTTCAAAGTAGTAGCAAATCTGCGCCAGCAGGCGGCTGATATTGATGGAGTTCGCCGAGTTTAACCCAAGCGCCACTTTCAGTTCTTCATCGTCAAATGCCTGTTTTACCAGCGCCTGACAGGCATCGAAGTCACCGTCAATCGCCACGGTTTCGATATTGCCGCCGAGGGTACAGAACAGTTTTTCCTGCAGCGGGCTGATTTTCCCACGTGGGTAAAGAATGACTACGCGTACGTTCTCAATGCCATAAAACGCATGAGCCACGGCCGCGCCGGTGTCGCCTGATGTAGCGGTCAGAATGGTCACCGGTTTGTCGCCGCTGATGTGGGTCAGCATCTGGGCCATAAAGCGCCCGCCAAAGTCTTTAAACGCCAGCGTCGGGCCGTGGAACAGCTCCAGGCAGCCTACGTCCGGTTCGACCATATTTACCGGTGCAGGGAAGGCGAAAGCCGCTCGCACGCGCTCTTCCAGAATCTCCTGCGGGATCTCATCGCCGATAAACGCAGACAAAATTTTGCTGCTGCGGCTGACAAAGTCCATATCCAGCATGGCGTCGATTTCAGTCAGCTCAAACTCCGGCAGGTCGTGCGGGAAGAACAGACCCTGCTGCTTGCCCAGCCCCTGGGTAACGGCCTGTGCAAAAGAGACCTGCTCGTTGTGATCTTTAAGGTTGTACAGTTTCATGCTTTATCCCAAAACTCGTGCGCCAGCCGTATCCAGACGGCAAATATGTACAAAACCTTCCTGGTTCTGCAAATAATGTTGGCTGAGCCAGTCAGCCACGCGCTGTGCGGTGTCGGTGTTATCGCACAGTGCAAATAAGGTCGGGCCGGAACCCGAAATCCCGCTCGCCAGCGCGCCAATATCCGCGACGGCCTTACGGGACTCATCAAACTTAGGCAGCAGTTTGGCGCGGTAAGGCTCGGCGATGACATCCCGCATCAATTTTGCGGCAAGCGCAGGCTGGCGGGTGTGGCAGGCATGAATAAAACCGGCCAAATGGCGACCGTGACTGATGCAGTCCTGGCGGCGATACTGGGCAGGTAAAATCGCACGTGCTTCTGCGGTCGAAACCTTAATGCCAGGGTAAGCCAGCACCCACAGCCACTCATCAAAGCCTGGCACCTGCTGGCTGATGATGCCGCTTTCTTCGATCATCAACTGCATTCCGCCGAGGAAACAAGGCGCTACGTTGTCGTAATGAATGCTGCCGGAAATACGCCCTTCCAGCTCGCCCATCAGCCCCAGCAGACGCGTGTCGCTAAGAGGCTTGCCGCAGAATTCATTCATCGCCATCAGGCCAGCAACCACAGAGCAGGCGCTGGAACCCAGGCCAGAACCAATAGGCATGTTTTTCTCAAGCGTCATCGCCACGGGGATCGTTTTACCTACCTCCTGGCAAAAACGCTCCCAGCACTGATAAACAATGTTCTCACGCGGCTCATCCGGCAGTTTGCTGGCGAAGCGCCCAAGGTTGGTGAGGCTGAAGCTGTCCGCCGCCTCCACCGTGACATAATCACCGAGATGTGAACCATCAATGGGCGACACCGCCGCGCCCAGCACGTCGAATCCGACGCTCATATTGGCGCTGGAAGCCGGGGCATATACTTTAACCATCTTAAACTCCTAACTTCCATGACAGGGTACGAAGCAGATCCGCGAAAACACCGGCTGCGGTAACGTCATTACCCGCGCCATAGCCACGTAGAACCATCGGCAACGGTTGATAATAGTGGCTGTAGAAGGCCAGGGCGTTTTCGCCATTTTTCACCTTATACAGCGGATCGTTGCCGTCTACGGCATCGATTTTCACTTTACAGCTGCCGTCTTCTTCAATAATGCCGACGTAACGTAGCACTTTCCCATCGTCACGCGCCTTCCTCACACGAGCCGCAAACTCATCATCCAACTGAGGAAGGCGTGCCATAAAAGACTCGACGTCTCCGCTCGCATCAAAATTTTCCGGAAGCACAGATTCGATCTCGATATCCGAAAGTTCCAGATCGCTTCCGGTCTCACGGGCCAGAATCAACAGCTTACGAGCAACGTCCATGCCGGAAAGATCGTCACGCGGATCCGGTTCGGTATACCCCATCTCACGGGCGGTGCTGGTGGCAAGCGAGAAGCTCATCCCCTCGTCCAGCTTGCCGAAGATGTAAGAGAGCGATCCGGAAAGAATGCCGGAAAAACGCTGCAGTTCATCACCCGCATTCAGCAGATTTTGCAGGTTTTCAATCACCGGCAAACCCGCGCCAACGTTGGTGTCGTAGAGGAATTTACGGCGCGATTTCTCGGCGGCATTACGCATCTGGTGATAGTAATTCATGCTCGAGGTGTTGGCCTTTTTGTTTGGCGTCACCACGTGGAAACCTTCGCTCAGGAAGTCGGCGTACTGATCCGCTACGGCCTGGCTGGAGGTACAGTCCACAATGACCGGGTTCAGCAGATGGTACTCTTTCACCAGGCGAATCAGGCGGCCAAGGTTGAACGGCTCTTTCGCCTGCTCCAGCGCCTGCTGCCAGTTTTCAAGATCGAGGCCGTGAACGTTGGTCAGCAGCGCTTTAGAGTTCGCCACGCCGCAGACGCGCAGGTCGATGTGCTTCGCCTTCAGCCACGCCTGCTGGCGCTTAACCTGCTCGAGCAAAGCCGCGCCCACGCCGCCAACGCCAACAAGGAACAGCTCGATAACCTGGTCGGTGTTAAACAGCATCTGGTGGGTGACACGCACGCCGGTCACGGCATCGTCGTTGTTCACCACAACGGAGATCGAACGCTCGGAGGAGCCCTGGGCGATAGCGATAATATTGATATTTGCCCGAGCCAGCGCGGCAAAGAACTTGGCGGAGATACCGCGCAGCGTCTTCATGCCGTCACCCACGACGGAGATAACCGCCAGACGCTCGGTCACCGCCAGCGGCTCCAGCAGCTCTTCTTTCAGCTCGAGATAGAATTCATCTTCCATCGCCTTGCGGGCACGGCCACAGTCAGCCTGCGGCACGCAGAAGCTGATGCTGTATTCAGAAGAAGACTGGGTAATCAGCACCACGGAGATGCCGGCACGGGACATCGCGGCAAACACGCGCGCGGCCATGCCGACCATGCCCTTCATGCCCGGGCCGGACACGCTGAACATTGCCATATTATTCAGATTGGTAATGCCCTTAACCGGCAGTCCTTCATCGTCGCTTTTATCGCCAATAAGGGTGCCTGGCGCCTGAGGGTTTCCGGTATTTTTAATCAGGCAAGGGATCTGGAACTGTGCAATCGGGGTGATCGTGCGAGGGTGAAGAACTTTAGCGCCGAAGTAGGAAAGCTCCATCGCTTCCTGGTAAGACATCGACTTCAGCAACCTGGCGTCCGGGACCTGGCGCGGGTCGCAGGTATAAACGCCGTCGACGTCAGTCCAGATCTCACAACAGTCGGCTCGCAGACAGGCGGCCAGCACGGCGGCAGAATAGTCGGAGCCGTTACGGCCCAGCACCACCAGCTCACCTTTCTCGTTACCGGCGGTAAAGCCAGCCATCAGGATCATGTGATCTTCAGGAATGCGGCTGGCTGCGATACGGCGGGTAGATTCTGCAATATCCACGCTCGAGTCCAGATAGTGGCCCACGGCCAGCAGCTTCTCGACGGGATCGATAACCGTAACCTGGTAGCCTCGGGCCTGCAGCACGCCAGACATAATCGCGATCGACAGCTTCTCACCCCGGCAAATGATCGCCGCGTTGATGCTGTCCGGGCACTGTCCCAGCAGGCTGATGCCGTGCAGAACGTGCTTAAGCTGGGCAAACTCTTGATTCACCACGGCCTTTAGCTCGGCCAGCGGGAAGCCCGGCTGCGCCTCTGCCAGGCCAGTCAGCAGTTCGGAGAAAATACGCTCGGCGTCGCTGATATTCGGCACTGCATCCTGGCCACCGATAGTTTTCTCTATCATCGCCACAAGGTGGTTAGTAATTTTTGCCGGAGCAGACAGCACGGTCGCCACCTGCCCCTGTTTGGCATTACTTTCCAGGATATCGGCAACGCGGAGAAAACGTTCCGCATTTGCCACCGAAGTACCGCCGAATTTCAACACTCGCATTGTTGTGACCCCTTGATTTTTTCCCGAAAAAAAAGCCCGCACTGTTTAGGTGCGGGCTTTTTTCATTTTTACCTGTATGCGTCAGCCCGCACCGTTACCTGTGGTAATGGTGGTTGTGATAATTGTGGTAATCAGGCTGAAGCGGAACATGGATGTTGTGTGCTCTAAATTTGTATTAGCTCTATTGGTTAAAGCAATCCCCTTATCAAGTCAATTTTTTTTAGTTCTGTCACAAAAAATCGACTTGTTCGGTCACGCTGGTAAATCCGCCAAAAATGGTGGTAAAAACACGAAAAACCGGCATTAAATTAGATATAAACTTCAAATAAATTAAATTTAAAGAAATTTTATTCTGGTAATTTTTTTTCGATATCATGGAGCAAACGGTGCAGCATTGCGGTGTCTCTCTGCTCGAGCAGCCCCAGGCGCTGCTGTACCCAGTCGACCATTTTTTGGTCACCGGCAACCTCAAGCCGGTTTAACAACGCGGCAATCCGTAAGCGCAAAGCGTTCAATTGTTGACCATCACCCTCTGGATTTTCCACCGGCGGGAGCTGCATCAGGGCGGAAAGCTGGTAGCAATAAACCATCACGGCCTGACCCAGATTGAGCGAAGGATAATCCGCAACCATCGGTACGCCGGTTAAAACATCCGCCAGCTCCAGCTCTTCGTTAGTCAGTCCGGAATCCTCCCGGCCAAACACCAGCGCCGCGCACCCTACCCATTGACGCTTCTCTTCCAGCAGCGGCACCAGCTGCTCCGGCGTGGCGTAGTAGTGGAATTTCGCCCGGCTGCGGGCCGTCGTCGCTATCGAAAAATCAACGTCGCTCAGAGCTTCGGCAAGGGTGTCGTAGTGGCGCACGCCGTCAAGGATATCGCCCGCCCCGTGGGCAACCCAACGCGCGGCAGGCTGGAGATGTGCATCACTGGCGACGATGCGCAGCTCCGTAAAACCCATCGTTTTCATGGCCCGGGCGGCAGCCCCGACGTTCTCAGCTCTGGCTGGTGAAACCAGGATAATTGGCAAACGCATTGGAACTCTCTTCTAAAATTCGTAAAAACGTGCGAAGTGATGCACAAATTTTGATAATACGCATCGCAAATTTACTTTGTTGCAACATATATTATAACTGTAGCCACTCACGCAACGTATAACTTAAGCTTATGCTTTTACATGATTATATGGCATAAGAACGTTGTAAATACATCTTATATCCATTTGTTTAGCATGGTTTATTTCTTTACGAGCCGGTGGAAGCCACAGGCCAGATTCGGCCTGGTTTTTTTAACGCTTTACGATCTTGATTATTAAATAGTTGTGACAAAAGCTAGCATTGAGCTACGATGATTTAATGAAACTGTTAACGTGCTACAATTGAAATTGATATATGTCAACGAAGCGTAGTTTTATCAGGTGTCTAAGCAGCACTAGCCTGTTATGTTGCTGTTAAAATGGTTAGGATAATAGCCGTTTTTGACACCGTCGGGTCAAAAGGGAACGTACCCACGACCAAGCTAATGATGTTGTTGACGTTGATGGAAAGTGCATCAAGAACGCAATTACGTACTTTAGTCACGTTAAGCCCGGCATGTTAATTTATGGCATGTAACAGGCAGGTCAGGGACTTTTGTACTTCCTGTTTCGATTTAGTTGGCAATTTTAGGTAGCAAACATGCAGACCCCGCACATTCTTATCGTCGAAGACGAATTAGTAACACGCAACACGCTAAAAAGCATTTTTGAAGCGGAAGGCTATGATGTTTTTGAAGCGACCGATGGCGCAGAGATGCATCAAATCCTTGCCGATAATGACATCAACCTCGTCATTATGGACATCAACCTGCCGGGTAAAAACGGCCTGCTGCTGGCGCGTGAACTTCGCGAGCAAGCCAATGTGGCGCTGATGTTCCTGACGGGCCGTGATAACGAAGTGGACAAGATCCTGGGTCTTGAAATTGGCGCAGATGACTACATCACCAAGCCATTCAACCCGCGTGAATTGACCATTCGTGCACGTAACTTGCTGTCCCGTACGATGAACTTAGGCGCTATCAGCGAAGAGCGTCGCTCCGTTGAGAGCTACAAATTCAACGGCTGGGAGCTGGACATCAACAGCCGCTCACTGGTTAGCCCGAACGGTGAACAGTACAAGCTGCCGCGTAGTGAATTCCGCGCGATGCTGCACTTCTGTGAAAACCCAGGCAAAATTCAGTCTCGTGCTGAACTGCTGAAGAAAATGACCGGTCGCGAGCTGAAGCCGCATGACCGCACCGTCGATGTGACTATCCGCCGTATTCGTAAACACTTCGAATCCACGCCGGATACGCCGGAAATCATCGCCACGATTCACGGCGAAGGTTACCGTTTCTGCGGCGATCTGCAGGAATAAGCAAGAAAGATTACGAAAAGGGCTGACCAGCGTCAGCCCTTTTTTATGCCCGTCATTCAGCGAGCAATGCGTTCATCCCAGTCGCGGGTAAAGACCGTCTCTTCGTTGTGTTTAACCGTCATTTTTCCGCTAACGATAAAATGCGTCCGGTCGCTGCGCATCTCCAGCACAATATCCGTATCCGTCCACCAGCCTTCTCGCCCAATTTTCATGTTCTGAGTCAGCAGATAATGCGCCGAGAGCGGGTCAGCATTCTGCACGGTCAGCTGACGCCGAAGGCTATGATCGACGGTCGTATTGATATCGTCAAAACGGTACACGCCCTCGCCAAACACGCCGCCCACGCCCTCGGTAATGCTCTGCCAGCTATCGCTCACCGCGTCATAGCGCAGCTCGCGTTCGACTCGCCCAGGGGACAGGATCGTAAGAGGCGTATTTGCCGCAGTTTCCGGCTGAGGATTAGGCCCGGCTATCGGCTTCACTTCCCGGCAAACCGGCAATTGCAGCCGGGCGCTCGCCAGGTCAACGCTAAGCGTTGCATTTTCGGCCATCGGCCAGACCATCGGCCAGAACGTGGTCGCCAGAGAAACACGCAGCCGATGCCCTGCGGCAAAGCGCCAGGCTATGCCGTCCAGCTGCACGGTGACGTTGACCTTTTCGCCGGGCACCAGCGCGACGTTCTGCTCCTGCCCCTGCAAATGACTCAGGTTCACCCAACCGTGACTGACGCGGGTCGACGCCCCGTCTGGCGCAACGTCCGACAAGCGGACATACAGCATGGCCGCTGGTTTATCGCTGGCGAGCGTAACGTCAAACTGCGGAAAACCGTAGATCGCCAGACTTTCGTCCAGCGGCGCGCTGTCAAAGCTTTCAGCAAGGCCTTCGTCCATCCGCTGATCGCTCGGGCTTTCCCCCAGCACGCCAGCCCCCATCCACTCCCCGGCAAACAGCCCGTGGTTCTGTACGCTACGGATCTCCTGCCGGTATGCATTTGCCAACGGCGTTGTCATCAGCCGGCCTGGCTGCAAATGCCAGCGCTGAGGTGCGGTCACCGCATCCGTATCATCCTCAATGGCAATCCACTCCCCGAAGGCCTGCGGACGCTGCGAATCGGGCCGCTGGCTGTCGTTGAGCCACGCCTGAATGCGCGGGCCGTCCAGCACGTCATTGTCGACCTGCTTCAGCCAGCGATCCCACCAGCTCACCGCCTCCTGCAGAAAGCCGATAGCCGGAGCAGGTGAACCGTCCTGCGGATAAATATGCGCCCACGGACCGAGAATCGCCTTACGAGGAACGTCGAGATTATCCATCAGGCGGAAGACCGCATTGCTGTAGGAATCCGCCCAGCCGCCCACCGCCATTACAGGGCAGGTAATGGCCTGCCAGTCCTCACCGACCGAGCCGTGTTTCCAGTAATCATCCTTCAACGGATGCTCCATCCACAGTGCCGGGAAGAAAGGCATGTTTTCAAGACGATTGAGCCAGGCCTGATACCAGCCCTCCCCCACCAGCTCCGGATCCTGCGGGCGGCTTTGATAGGCCAGCATAATCCCGCCCCACCACAGGTTATCATTCAGCAGGCAGCCGCCTTTGTAGTGGATATCGTCGTTGTAACGATCGTCCGTCGAGCAAACCGTAATGATGGCTTTTAAGGCCGGAGGGCGACGAGCGGCAAGCTGCAGGCAGTTAAACCCGCCCCAGGATTTGCCCATCATCCCCACGGCGCCGTTGCACCAGGCCTGACGGCTGATCCAGTCGATCACTTCCAGGGCATCTTCCTGCTCCTGCAGCAGATACTCGTCGGCCATCAGCCCGTCAGAGTCGCCGCTACCGCGCATGTCCACACGCAGTACCGCGTAACCATTGCCGGCGAAATAGCCATGCATCGGCTCATCACGAGTACGTGTTCCGTCGCGCTTGCGGTAGGGGATGTACTCGAGGATAGCGGGCACCGGCTGCTGCGAGGCCGACAAGGGCAGCCACATACGCGCGGCCAGGCGAGTCCCGTCTTGCAGAACGATCCACAGGTGTTCCGTCACGCTCACGCTGTGGGGAAATTGCGTTATCAGAGTTTTCATGAGGCTCCTGCCATCGCGTTTAACTGACGCTGACCCAGCACCTCGTCCAGCCAGGAGGCGCGCATTTCCGGCACCGAGGTCAGCAGTTTTTCGGTATAGCTGTGCATCGGGGCGCTGAATACCTGCCCGGTCGGCCCCTGTGCCACAACGTTGCCCTGATACATCACGGCAACCTGCTGGGCGATACGTTTTACCGTGCTCAGATCGTGGGTGATGAATAAGTAAGACAGCCCCAGCTGTTCCTGCAGGTTTCGCAGCAGCTTCAGAACCTCTTCTGCCACCAGCGGATCGAGCGCGGAGGTTGCCTCATCACAGATAATCAGATCTGGCTTTGCGGCCAGCGCTCTCGCAATACATACCCGCTGCTTTTGGCCCCCGGAAAGCGAACCTGGGTAGCGGTCAAGGAGGTAATCAGGGAGTTCGGTCAGCTTCAGCAACTCAAGCACCCGCGCACGAACCTGCTGTTTATCGAGGCCAAAATAAAACGCCACCGGGCGACCAATAGCCTCAAGCACGGTCTGTCTTGGGTTGAGCGCCACGTCGGGCAGCTGATAGATCATTTGAATACGCCGCAGCGTCTCTTTATCACGCTGCTGGTAGCGGTTGGCCAGCGTCTTGTCGGCGAAGGTGACCGTTCCCTTCGTGTCGCTCAGCAGGCCGCACAGGGCGCGAGCCAGCGTACTCTTCCCGCTGCCGGACTCGCCGATAATGGCCATCGTTTCCCCTTTGGCAATACTCAGAGAGACGTTGTGCACGACGGCCTTACCGTTGTACCCGGTTGAGAGATTTTCCAGCGCAAGGAGCCGCCCTTCAGGTTTACTTCCGGCGTGAACCGGCGTCAGGGCATGAGCACGTTCCGACACCAGCCGCTGGGTGTAGCTTTCGGCAGGATTTTGCAGAATATCGGCGGTGCTGCCGCTTTCCACTTCGCTTCCCTGCCGCAGGACCATGATGCGGTCGGCAATTTGGGCCACGACCGCCAGATCGTGGGTGATGTACAGCGCGGCGGTATTAAATTCTCTGACCAGCTTACGCAGCATCACCAGCACCTCGATTTGGGTGGTGACGTCCAGCGCGGTGGTAGGTTCATCCAGCACCAGAATATCCGGCCTGCAGGACATCGCCATCGCCGCCATCGCGCGCTGGAGCTGGCCGCCAGAGAGCTGATGCGGATAACGCTGGCCGATCGTTTCAGGTTCGGGGAGATCCAGCGCTTTAAACAGCGTCACGGCCCAGGCCTGCGCCTCCTCCTGATTCATCAAACCGTGCCGAAGTGGCCCCTCGCAAACCTGCTTGCCGATGGTTAGCGCCGGGTTAAACGCCGCGGCGGCGCTCTGCGCAACATAGGCCACGCGTTTACCGCGAAACTCCCGTTTCTCTTTGCTGGAAAGCGCCACAATGTTTTGCCCGGCAACCAGCACTTCACCGCCCGCAATACGGCAACCCGGCCTGGCGTAGCCCAAAGCGGCCAGGCCAATGGTCGATTTACCTGCGCCGGACTCACCAATGAGTCCCAGCACTTCACCGGGCATCAGGCTTAGAGAGATACCTTTCACCAGCGGCAGCCCCTGCTCGGTCTCAATGCGTAAATCGCGCATCTGTAAGATCGGTTGTGTCATCCCTCTTCTCCCAGCGAAAGGTTATTACGCACCAGCAGCCAGTCGACCACCAGGTTGACGCCAATCGTCAGCAGGGCAATGGCCGCGGCAGGGTAAAGCGGAGCAAACTGACCAAAATTGATGGCCTGAGCGTTGTCGCGCACCATGCTGCCCCAGTCCGCCCACGGCGGCTGAATACCCAGCCCAAGGAAGCTCAGCCCGGCAATAAACAGGAAGGTAAAACAAAAGCGCATACCAAACTCTGCCAGCAGCGGCGGCATGGCGTTAGGCAGAAACTCTTTGCGCACAATCCACCACAGCCCTTCTCCACGCAGGCGTGCCGCCTCCACGTACTCGAGACAAACAATCCCCTGTGCGACAAGCCTGGCAAGGCGGAAAACACGGGTCGCATCTAATAGCGCAATAGTCCCGACCAGGACGGGAATAGACGTTCCCAGCACGGACAGCACGATCAGCGCCAAAATCAGGACCGGAATCGACATCAGCGTATCAACGATGCGGGTGAGCACGACGTCCACCCAGCGCCCGTAAATAGCGGCGGTAAACCCGGTAATAATGCCCACCACAAACGAGATAGCGGTGATCGCCAGCGCGATGGCAATGGTAGTTCTGGCACCGAACAGAATGCGCGAAAGCATATCCCGCCCGAGGCTATCAGTGCCGAACGGCATCGAACTGGACGGCAGCATCCAGATGTCACCCACCTGCGCCGTTTCGCTGTGTGGCGCCAGCCAGGGAGCAAAAAGCGCGGCAATCAAATTGATGGCAATGATGGCCAGGCCCAATATTGCCGACAGCGGCACCGTGCGAATTTTAATATTTTTCATAGACTACCTCGCATGTCGCAGGCGTGGGTTGCACCAGATAGCCAGCAGGTCCGCCGCCGTATTCAGCAGGATATAGGTCCCGCCAAACAGCAGCCCGCAGGCCTGTACTACCGGCAGGTCACGCTTCGTTACCGCATCCACCATCAGTTGCCCAATGCCCGGGTAGACAAAGACCACCTCGACCAGAATGACGCCCACCACCAGGTACGCCAGGTTAAAAGCAATGACGTTGATGATCGGCGCCAGCGCGTTCGGCAGCGCGTGGCTGAGCACGATCCGCCAGCGGGAAAGCCCTTTTAGCAGCGCCGTTTCGATATAGCTGCTGGACATCACCGCGCCAACCGAGGCACGCGTCATGCGCAGCATATGCGCCAGGACCACCAGCACTAGCGTCAGCATAGGCAACGTGCAGGCATAGAGCCGCTCAAGGAGGCTGGCATCAGGGTCGACCAGCGCGAGGCTCGGGAACCAGGCCAGACGAATGGCAAAGAAGATTACCAGCAGGTAGCCCACGAAAAACTCCGGCACCGAAATGCTCATCAGCGTCAGCGTATTCGCCAGGCGGTCGAACCAGGAGCCACGCCATACCGCCGAGGCAATGCCCAGCACCACCGCTAACGGAATCGCAATCAGCGCGGCATAAACAGCAAGGAACAGCGTGTTCGCCAGGCGAGGCAGCAGCTCGGCACCGATAGGCTGGTTATTGGCAAGCGAAGTGCCCAGGTCACCGTGCAGCACACCGGACAGCCAGTGCAGGTAGCGGTAAACCGCAGGCTGATCGAGGCCCAGCTGCAGGCGCAGCGCGGCGATGGTTTCCGGCGTGCCGTTCTGGCCCAGGATGGCGCTCGCCACGTCGCCGGGCAGTAACTCGGTACCGACGAAGATCAGCCCCGAAACCAGCCACAGCGTCAGCACGCCCAGCAATAAACGATGAAGGATCTGTTTTTTCATTACGACTCCAGCCAGACGCGTTCAGCCAGGCGGCCACCCATGAAGTTGAACAGCGGGTGAGGTTTTACGCCGCCGACTTTCTTGCTGGTGGCATCCAGGTAGTCACCAAACAGCGGGATCATTGCGCCACCGTCATCACGGGCAATGCTTTGCAGCTCGCCATAAATTTCCGCACGTTTTTGCTCGTCCAGCAGCGAACGTGCCTGAATGAGCAGGCTGTCGAACTTGTCGTTTTTCCAGTGGGTGTCGTTCCATTTCGCCGTTGACTGCCAGGCGGTGGAAAACATCTGATCCGCGGTTGGGCGCCCGCCCCAGTAGCCCATGCTAAACGGTGCTTTCATCCAGACGTCATCCCAGTAGCTGTCCGCCGGCTGACGTTTGATGCTGACCTGGATCCCCGCCGCGGCGGCTTCGCCCTGGAACAGCGCGGCGGCGTCCAGCGCCCCGGCAAAAGCCGCATCCGATGAGGACAGCTCGAGCGGCAGCGCGCTAAGCCCCGCTTTTTTCAGGAAGAACTTCGCCTTATCAGGATCGTAGGCACGCTGCTCCAGGCTCTTGTTGAAGAAGCGATCGGTTTTCGGGATCGGATGATCGTTGCCGAGCGTGCCGTAACCCCGAAGGACGGTAGCCAGTAATTTTTCACGATCGATACCGTATTTAATCGCCGTACGCACATCGTTGTTGTTAAACGGGGCTACCCGGCAGTCCATCAGGAAGGTGAAATGCTGCCCCCCGGCCGCGCGCACAATGTTCAACGCCGGACTGCGCTTCAGGAAATCAACGGTTTTAAAATCAACGCGGTTGATGGCGTGTACCTGGCCCGAGATAAGGGCATTGGTGCGCGCGGTCGCATCGTTGATAACCAACACTTCAACGGCATCCACAAACGCGCGGTTTGGCTTCCAGTAATTAGGGTTGCGCTTGAAGTAGGAGCGCACGCCCGGCTGATACTGGTCAAAGACGAAGCCGCCGGTGCCAATCGGGTGCTTCCAGTCGGTAAATCCGTCCGGGACCACGACCAGATGGTAGTCCGCCAACAGAAACGGTAAATCGGCGTTGCCGCTGTCCAGGGTTAAGGTAATTTCGTTCTCGCCGCTCTTTTTCAGCTCTTTGATGGCCGCCAGCTGAGTTTTGATCGCGCTACGCGACTGGTCGCCACGGTGCAGGTTGATCGAGTAGAGAATATCTTCGACGGTGAGGGTTTTACCGTTGTGGAAGGTCACGCCCTGGCGCACTTTAAACGTCCATTCCTGCGCGCCCGGCTTCGCCTCCCAGCTTTCCAGCAGCTCCGGCGTGGCCTGGTTAGTTTCATCAATTTCTACCAGACCGTTCATCAGCATGTAGGCCTGATTGAGCGGCACCCAGTCGCTAAAGAGCGTAGGATCCAGAGAATCGCTAGTATTGCCTCCCGACATTCCCAGCTTGAGCACGCCGCCTTTTTTAGGCGTGGCCTCGGCGGCAAAACCCGCCAACGGCGAAAGCGATAACGCGCTGCCCATCCCAATCAGCGCCGCCGTGTTGATAAATGAACGGCGGCTCATGTTCACGCCTTGCAGGTATTTTTTCACGTCTGAACGATCGTCTTTCATTTATTTTTCTCCGTTATTATTTGTTTGTCTGACCACCGGCCAGATGCCATAGCACATCTATTTATGATTTATATCAAAACCGTTAAACACTGATGCATGAGTTTTTCGTATCAGACTATGAAAAAAACGCGCAGCAGAGCCGCAGCAAAAAAGATAATTTCCCGATCACGGAGTCACACCAGGAAAGAAAATGTGGAACTGCATACCCTTGTAGGCTTAATTGGCGTCTTTTGTTACCTGCTGGCCTACGCACTGGTTCAGATGCGAAGGCTATCAATAGATTCAAATGGTTATGCTTGTCTTAACATCGCGGGGTGCGTGGGCGGGCTGTATTCACTGAGCCATGACTTTAATTTGGCGTCGGTCATATCACAGTCGATGTGGTTGGTCTTCACGCTGGTAGGTATGCATACTTCTTATCGCCGCCGGGGGGAGTTAAAAAATAAAATACCGCCTCTGGATCTGGACACCATAAATAAACCAAAGGATTAAGATGTTTTAAATGTTTCTTTTTCTCGCCTTTATATAAGAAAAGGTTATGGCTAAAAGAAAGGTTAAATAATTTATTGATCGCGGCAATAATAAAATAATCATCTTATATGATTAACGTCTGTTTTCTGCTTATTCCGCCGAAGGCTGTCGCTGCAACCAGTTCATGACATGGCGAACAATCGGCTTCATATAGCGATCCTGAGGGATAAGCAGGAAACATTTACTGGCGGCCGCCAGCTTTCCAGGGTGCGCCGCAACAAGCTCGCCTCTATTAAGATAATCCTGCACCAGCCCTTCCCAGCCGAGTAATATCCCGTCTCCTCGCACCGCAGTCTCAACCAAAAACGGATAGTTATTGGCGCGCCAGGTCTGACGCGGGACAAAGCTCAGGACACTCTGCGAAGCAAACCAGTCGCTCCAGCCGGTCCACTCTCGCTGCGGATCGTCCTGAATCAGCAGCGTGTGCTGCAGCAGCGCTTCTGCGGGAGCGCCAGTCCCGATGCGTGACAGAAACGCCGGCGAGCACATCGGGTAGCAGACCTCGTCGAAAATCGGCGTGGCATGAAACCCCACCGGAACATCCCGAAGGTAAAAAATAGCCAGATCAAATTCCGATGAACGCAGTTCGGAGAAGTTGTCGGTGATTTTCATGCGAACCTGCAAATCCGGCAGCTCACGATGCAGCGCCGAAAGGCGCGACGACAGCCAAAGCGAACTCATGGCGCTGGTGCAGGCGATGGTCACCTGCGGCAACCCCGTCCAGCCCATCACTTCCGCCGTAGCATGTGACAATGCCGCCAGCTGTTGCCGCACGTGAGTGGCATACGCTTCACCCCTCGGCGTGAGCAATACGCGCCGCTGAGTTCGGGTAAAAAGCTTACAGCCCAGCATTTCCTCCAGCTGCAGGATCTGGCGGCTGGTCGCGCTTTGCGTCAGGTTTAACTCTTCCGCAGCACGAGAAATATTGCCGTAGCGGGCAACGCATTCGAAGGCGATAAGGGTATTGAGGGGCGGTAGCGGCTCAATCTGCATCAATGAAGCCTTAAAAGGCAACGGAACGGTCTCAACACACTAATAAGGAAGGCAGGGGCTGACAAGCCTGATGCATCAGAAATACATCAGGCTTCTCATGAAGGTATCGCGGGTGCACATAGGTTGTGCGTGGGTGCAGCGGATTATTTACCCCACGGAATAATCGGCACCGCGCTGATAGCGTTCTTCGGCGAGCCTTCTACCACCCGGTCAGAGTAGGCAAGGTAGGCCAGAGCGTTACGTTTGGCGTCATAGAAACGAACAACCTGCAGCTTTTTAAACACCAACGAGGTCCGTTTCTGGAACACCACGTCGCCCTCCGCTTTGCCGGCTTTAATTTTGTCGCTCAGCTCAACCGGCCCAACCTGCTGGCAGGAGATTGCCGCATCAGAAGTATCTTCGGCTAAGCCAAGGCCGCCTTTGATACCGCCGGTTTTAGCGCGGCTGATATAGCAGGTCACGTTCTTCACATCGGGATCGTCAAAAGCTTCCACAACGATCTTGTGATCGGGGCCAAAGACCTTAAACACCGTATCGACCGAACCAATCTGCTCTGCGCTCGCCCCAAAGCTGGCGGCCAGAATCGCACTGCAAAGTGCTAAAGCTTTATATTTCATATTGTTACCATTTTTCAAAGATCACCCTGCGGGACTATTCAACAATTGGATGAAAAATCGTTGAATATCACATTATTAGCAAAACCTGCCTCCACAATCGGCAAATTTGGCACAACTTGTTAAAAAAAAACGGTGAATGCATAAAGTACAAAAATGCTATCATCCGCTACCTTAGTAAACAGGCATTCGCTTGTATGGATGAGGATATTTTATGGATCAGGCTGGGATCATTCGCGATCTTCTTAGCTGGCTGGAGGGCCACCTCGATCAGCCTCTCGCCCTTGATAATGTGGCGGCAAAGGCAGGTTATTCCAAGTGGCATTTACAACGGATGTTTAAAGAGGTTACCGGGCACGCTATTGGTGCCTATATTCGCGCCCGCCGACTCTCCAAATCTGCCGTTGCCCTGCGCCTGACTGCGCGCCCTATTCTGGACATTGCGCTTCAGTACCGCTTTGACTCGCAGCAAACATTTACTCGCGCGTTTAAAAAACAGTTCGCCCAAACGCCCGCGCTTTATCGACGTTCTCCTGACTGGAGCGCTTTTGGTATGCGCCCGCCGCTGCGTCTCGGTGAATTTACGCTGCCGCAAGCCCATTTCATTACTCTGCCGGAAACGCATCTGGTTGGGGTAACGCAAAGCTACAGCTGCACGCTGGAACAAATCTCCGACTTCCGTAATGAGATGCGCATCCAGTTCTGGACACAGTTCCTGGGCAACTCACCGACGATTCCGCGAGTGCTGTACGGCCTGCATGAACCTCGTCCAAGCTCGGAAAAAGACGACGAGCAGGAAGTCTTCTACACCACGGCGCTCACCCCGGAGCTGGCCAATGGCTTCCTGCCGGATTCTCATCCGGTAATGCTGGAAGGCGGTGATTATGTGCAGTTCAACTACGAAGGGCTGGGCACCGGACTGCAGGACTTTATCCTGACGGTGTACGGCACCTGCATGCCGTCGCTAAACCTGACTCGCCGTAAGGGCCAGGACATCGAACGTTTCTATCCTCAGGATGAAACGCGGGATCAGGATGTGCCGATGCATATCCGCTGTGAATACCTGATCCCGGTACGCCGTTAACGCTGTATTTCATCCAGAGCAGGGGCATCAAGATGCGAGATGTCTCCTGCTGTCTCAACGACCCATCCAGAAGCCAGCCACGGGCTGTGCTGATAATCCACGCGGGATATTGAGCAGTTGCGCAGACGCAGGCGACGTTCAGCCCACGCAGGCAACCCCAGAATCGTGCTAACCAGCCCACCCAGCGCCATGCCGTGACTCACCAGCATTGGGCGGCTTCCGGCCGGCAGTTCCCGGCAGGCATTCAGCGCTTCGTGCATACGGTTGCTCAGCTCCAGCATGCTTTCGCCTTCAGGGATACGCCCGTCCGGCGTGCCGTCCACCAGGAGACGGCGCCAGCTCTCTTCCTCTTCGGTCAGCGAGTCCATTTTACGACGTTCAAGCACGCCCATGTTTAGCTCGCGCAGGCGGGCATCGAAGATAATCTCGCAGCCGCAGGCTTCGGCGATGATCTCTGCGGTGCGGCGAGTACGACCTAAATCGCTGCTGATGATGTGGGTGATGCCAAGGGCCCTGGCCCGCTCGGCCACTTGCCAGGCCTGGCGTTCTCCGTTATCAGTCAGCGCGCTGTCTGACTGCCCCTGAATGCGGCGCTCCGCATTCCACTGCGTTTCGCCATGACGAACAAGGTATACCTGTAACATGCGTTTTTTCCGTTATACTCCGGTCACGAAATATCGAGAGTTCTGACTTATTATGAACCATGTCGTTGCTGCAACAACCAATCCCGCCAAAATTCAGGCGATTCTGCAGGCGTTTAGCGAGATTTATGGTGAAGGATCCTGCCATATTGAGCCCGTGGTCGTCGATAGTGGCGTGCCGGAGCAGCCCAACGGCTGTCAGGAAACGCGAACTGGCGCACGGTGCCGGGTAGCAAATGCCCGGGAGATCAGACCAGATGCCGACTTTTGGGTCGCCATTGAGGCCGGAATCGACGAAGGTAGCACCTTCAGTTGGGTGGTGATTGAGAACCGTCAGCAGCGCGGTGAAGCCCGTTCCGCTACCCTGCCATTGCCGGAAATTATTCTGCAGAAAGTCAGCGCCGGAAACGCCCTGGGGCCGGTGATGTCTGACTATACGGGCATTGATAAGATTGGACGTAAAGAGGGAGCGATTGGAGTGTTCACCGCCGGAAAGCTTACGCGTAGCAGCGTTTATCATCAGGCGGTGATTTTGGCGTTAAGCCCGTTTCATAACGAGATTTACCGCCGGTAGCGTATTTAGCGAGTTGGCTTTCCGCCCTGCAGCAGCTCTTTTTCAAGCCATTCACGCAGCTCGGTCGGCGCGGCCTTCAGGCTGTTGGAGCCGCGGGTAATGGTTGCAATACCCGCGCCCAGTTCGTTCTTCAGTTCACGCTGGCTAAGCTCGCCGCGCAGTAACTCTTCGATTATCCGAACTCGCGTTCCTAACGCTGTACGCTCGTCCGGCGTTAACAGCAGCGTCAGCAGCGGCATATGAAGGTCCTGCCCAAAAGCTTGCTGCAACAGCCCCACAAAGCGGAGCCACTCTTTATTACTTTGCTCGGCCTGTTCCGCCGAATATTGAGAGAGCTGAGTCATGTCAGGCCACCATACTCTTTAACTAGTACGGCAGCATAACATACTCTCCGCCCAATCAATAACGCCGCTGCCACTCGCTGTCGGACAGAATTTTGTCAGGTTGCCCCATGAAGTAGCGGTAATAAGCGTCATAAGCCAGCACGTTTTTCACATAGCCACGCGTTTCGGAAAACGGAATACTTTCCACAAACGCGATGGCATCAATCCGCCCTGCGCTGTTGCCGAGCCACGTCCGCACTCGTCCCGGCCCGGCGTTGTAGGCGGCGGAAGCGAAAATACGGTTGTTCTCAAACTGCTGGAACACGTACTGCAGGTAGCTGGTGCCGATATTGATGTTGGTGTCAGGATCCAGAAGCTGCACCGGGCTGCTGTAGCCAGGGATGCTGAACATCTTCACGGTATGGGTGGCGGTACCCGGCATGATTTGCATCAGGCCGCTGGCGCCTACCGGAGAACGCACCTTCGGGTTCCAGGCGCTTTCCTGACGGGCAATCGCCATCGCATAGCTTTGTGGCACGGTTTTGCCGCTCACGTAGCGGGCAAAGGTGCCTTTATAGGCCAGCGGGAAGCGCTCTTCCAGGTTATCCCACAGCTTGCCGGCAATGGTTGCCTGCACGCTAAGATCCCACCAGTCCTGCTCAAAGGCGTAGCGCGCCAGCCCACCCTGCTCCTGCTTGCTGCGGCTGGTGACCAGGTTTGCCCATTCGCTGCGTGCGGTATTGTCCATATTCCAGTACATCAGCTCACGGACTCGCGCCATTTCAGGCCCCTGCACCAGAGCGGGGTTAACGGGTTCGGCTTTATCCACACGCAGGGGATATTCTTCCCCCAGCCGCTGTGCGGCCACCATCGGGTAGAAACCGCGCTGCTGCATCAGAGATCGCAGGATCCCTTTGGCTTCATCATCACGCCCGCGTTCCAGCAGCAAATCGGCCTGCCAGTAGCGCCATTCGTCTTTCTCTTTGGCTTCCATCGGCAGACGCGCAAGCCAGGTATTCAGGCCTGAACGGTCACCGGCGCCCAGAGCCATACGCACTCGTCTCTCAATCAACGATGTAGACTGGGAACGCATAATCGCGTCATCCCGCCAGCGGGCCTGCTCATCCGTCACGTCGCTGCCCATCAACCGCCAGGCAACAACGTCACGCAATTCCTGCGCCTGCTCCTCGGTAAGCTTCTGCGCCTGTACTAAAGACGGGATCATCAGCCGGGCATTTTCCACGTCCTGGCGGGCTACGCTCGCGAAGGCGATAGCCGCAGCCTGCCGCGTAAAGTCCGTCGCGCCCACCGTATTGGCGAAAGTCAGCACCGTACTCGGGTTATTTTGCAGGCTTATCAACGCGCTGGAGATAGTCTGGTAGTCAGCGGGCATCTGGTTCGCCAGCGCGTTCACCAGCGAGGTGTTGCCCTCTTTCATCGCCAGACGGATGCGCTCAAGGTAAGCCAGCGGATCCTGAGTGCCGGAAGCACGCCATGCGGAAAACAGCGCGTCACAGCTCGACGGCTGGCTTTTTCCCGTTAGCCAGAGATCTTTCGCGCCGGCCCAGGCGGCGTCTGTCTGCCCGGTGTTCCACCTGGCAAAATAGTAATTACATTTTGCTTCATTGGTTGCAGGCGGCTCTGGGCTGAAGGCCAGTAGACCGCGCCAGTCCTGGCGCCTTGCCAGCTCGTTAACAAAGCGGGAGCTTAAGTTTCGCGCCGGAGGCAGCGTTGGGTTAGCCTGAATAAACTGAGTCACCGCCACGGTCGGCTCGTTCATCAGGTCGTCGGTTAGCTGACGGTATTCGAGATAAGGATAAAGAGGATAGGTTTGCAAAGTGGGCATCAGCTGCTGCACCACGTCCATTTGCTTGTTATCCCAGGCCTGTTTAATTTGCGCGTAGCGGCTGCGTTGCTCATCCAGAGAATCCGCACGTACCGCGCCGTTTAACATCACCAGGCTAACGCCCGCGGCAAGCAACTGCCATGCGACTTGTTTGGCTTTTAACACACCTTCTCCTCACTGTTTTCCTGACGGCATCATGCCTGCGCTGCAATAAGCGAATGAATTCATGCTAACCAGGGGAGACACAATACGCCATGTCCGAAAGGTATATTTTGGTCATTAAACGTATAAAGACGCCATGCGCGGCAGAACCACGATGCCCCGCTGGGATTAGACCGGGAAAACCGCTACACTTCGCCTTTGTTATGTACCATCTTACATCACGATAAAAGAGGCAAAGTCGCACTGTGGCTCAATTCGTTTATACCATGCATCGTGTCGGCAAAGTTGTCCCGCCGAAACGACATATTCTGAAAAATATTTCGCTCAGCTTCTTCCCTGGCGCCAAAATCGGCGTGCTGGGTCTGAACGGTGCCGGTAAATCCACCCTGCTGCGCATCATGGCCGGCATCGATACCGATATCGAAGGTGAAGCCCGTCCTCAGCCTGGCCTCAAGATTGGCTACCTGCCGCAGGAACCTAAGCTGAACCCGGAACACACCGTACGTGAGTCCGTAGAAGAAGCCGTTTCCGAAGTGGTTAACGCGCTGAAAGGCCTGGACGAAGTCTATGCCAAATACGCCGAGCCGGACGCGGACTTCGACAAGCTGGCCGCGCAGCAGGGCAAGTATGAAGAAATTATCCAGGCGCACGACGGTCATAACCTGAACGTGCAGCTGGAGCGCGCCGCCGATGCCCTGCGCCTGCCAGACTGGGATGCAAAAATTGAGAAGCTGTCCGGGGGTGAACGCCGCCGCGTTGCGCTGTGCCGCCTGCTGCTCGAAAAACCAGACATGCTGCTGCTCGACGAACCAACCAACCACCTGGATGCAGAATCCGTGGCGTGGCTGGAACGCTTCCTGCACGACTTCGAAGGGACCGTTGTGGCGATCACCCACGACCGTTACTTCCTCGACAACGTCGCCGGCTGGATCCTGGAGCTTGACCGTGGGGAAGGTATTCCATGGGAAGGTAACTACTCCTCCTGGCTGGAGCAGAAAGATCAACGTCTGGCGCAGGAAGCCTCAACGGAAGCCGCTCGCCGTAAATCTATTGAGAAAGAGCTGGAGTGGGTTCGTCAGGGCGCTAAAGGCCGTCAGTCTAAGGGCAAGGCCCGTCTGGCACGCTTCGAAGAGCTGAACAATACCGAATACCAGAAACGTAACGAAACCAACGAACTGTTTATTCCACCTGGCGCACGCCTGGGGGATAAAGTGGTGGAAGTTAGCAACCTGCGTAAATCCTACGGCGACCGCCTGCTGATTGACGACCTGAGCTTCTCCGTACCGAAAGGCGCTATCGTCGGCATCATCGGCCCGAACGGCGCGGGTAAATCCACCCTGTTCCGCATGATGTCCGGTCAGGAACAGCCTGACAGCGGCTCTATTACCCTGGGTGATACCGTGAAGCTGGCCTCCGTGGACCAGTTCCGTGACGCCATGGATAACAGCAAAACCGTGTGGGAAGAAGTCTCCGGCGGCCAGGATATTATGCGTATCGGTAACACCGAGATGCCAAGCCGTGCCTACGTCGGCCGCTTTAACTTCAAAGGCGTCGACCAGGGCAAACGCGTAGGCGAGCTGTCCGGCGGTGAGCGCGGTCGTCTGCACCTGGCGAAACTGCTGCAGGTTGGCGGCAACGTTCTGCTGCTCGATGAACCAACCAACGACCTGGATATCGAAACCCTGCGCGCGCTGGAAAACGCCCTGCTGGAGTTCCCGGGCTGCGCGATGGTTATCTCGCACGACCGTTGGTTCCTTGACCGTATCGCGACCCACATTCTGGACTACCAGGATGAAGGTAAAGTGGAGTTCTTCGAAGGTAACTTCACCGAATACGAAGAGTACAAGAAGCGTACCCTCGGCTCCGATGCCCTGGAGCCAAAACGCATCAAGTACAAGCGCGTTACCAAGTAAATGTAAAAGGCACCTTCACGGTGCCTTTTTTATGGCTAGCCCCCGATCCATGGGGGAGTTCTTAGTTACACGTTTCTTGCAAATCCCCGTGAGATATCTTTCGCTCCGCAGTTTTTCCGTTCACCCGTAGATCTGTTTTCCCCGCAAGTTCAGCGCACGGTGAAGCGGTAAACCCACCGGCCATCACCCAAACATTTGGGGTCATAACCGGGGGCGATGAGAGCCGGGGACAAATCTTCCCCTCACCCCAGCCCTCTCCCCAAAGGGGCGAGGGAGAAAACAAAAGCTATGGGAAACATTGTTTATCCCCTCTCCCTTCCAGGGAGAGGGTTAGGGTGAGGGTAAAAATAAGAAGCGAGGCTCGGTTCCGGCTTAAATCGCCTCCGTTTTCTCTCCGACTGGCCAGGGTCCGGACGTCGGGAACGGCCGGAGGCTGAGAGCGTCAGGAACGCATCTCAGCCGACCCAGGACTGGGAGATAAAACGGAGGTCTGCCGCTTTAGCGGTCGATTTATTTGGCCGGGAGTCCGGGGTCTCGGGGGAATGACGGTGATTCTCCCGAGACGTTCACCGGTTCGGTGGCTACATATAAAATAGGACTAGAAGTGAACGGAATATTCGTCGAACCTACATAACCACAGGGATTCGAGACCGATCGACAACCCATTCTTTATCGCTGCTCGCCCATCATCTCTTTCACCAGATCCACGCAGCGCAGGAAGCGTGAGTCATAGTCAGACTCCTCAACGTGAATAAAGTCGATGTTGTTCTCTTGGAGCATATCCACCAGCAGGTTCTGGAACGATTTTCTGTCTACGTCGCTGCCGAGGCTGCGTAAACCGTCCGCCACCCACGGCGTATTGTTTTCCAGCAGGATAACCAGATCGAAGCGGTATTCGTCGATCAGCGCCTGCACAAACGGGTGCTCGCGCCCCTCATACTTCTTGCAGAAGGCCTGAGTAGTCACAAAATCGGTGTCGATAAACGCCACTTTATTGGCGTATTTCACCGCAAAATCGACGTACTGCGCGTGGCCGATGGCAATTTTGTCATAGTCGGAATACTGCAGGGCCATTTCGTCCCCACCAAGGTGAGAGAAGACGTAGTCGCGGCCGTATTCCCAGGCGCTGGTGGTGTTGAAGATATTGGCGAGTTTATTCACCATCCATGACTTACCGCTCGACTCGCCGCCCAGTATCGCCACGGTGCGCACAAAGAACGGTTTTACCTCGGTAGGAATGTATTCCCAGTAGCGGAACGGGTTTTCGCGGATTTGCGTTCCGCTAATGTTCATAAAAGTGCGCTTGGGATCGACAACCACCGTTTCGATGCCGAGATGCTCGGTAAACTTTGCCGCATCCCCTTCTTCCGAGGTATAGATTCGATCAGGGGAAATCCCCTTGCTGTCCATAAACGCCTTGATACCTCGGCTCCAGACGTCCCATCCGTGTGGATAAGGCTCCATCCCCTCCTCGTTAAAGGAGTGAATGCGAATATTCTTCTGGTATTTAAACGTTTGCAGCAGCCAGCGCAGACGATCGCCGGTGGTTGGCTGCTGGGACATCGCGCTATCGTCAAACAGGGCGCGGTCGCGGGGCTCATCGTAGCCCATGATGATATGCAGCTCGTCCACCTGGCTACAGGCGCGCTGGATTAAGTAGATATGCCCGGTATGCAGGGGATAAAACTTGCCGAACACCACGCCGACTTTCTTTTCGCGGCGCGGGAATTCCAGCCCCAGGAAGCGGTGCAGCGCTTCCAGTTTCTGCGCGCTGGGGCTTTTGATTTTCGCGTTCAGTAACTGGCTCAGGTAGCCTTTAGTCATGCCGCTGGCATCCGCCACCTGCTGCAAGGTACACCCCTGCTGACGAATAGCCGTTTTAATATAGTCGAATGACGACACGCGCTGCCTCCTGCCGGAGCGGGAACGATTCCCGCAAGTTACTCAATTATAAGTCGTCGAATACAGAAAGCGCATCAGCAAGTTTTTTCACGCCGAAGACCTGCATCCCTTCAGGAATTTTTTTCGGTACGTTGGCCTGCGGCACAATCGCACGCTTGAAGCCGTGTTTTGCCGCTTCGGAAATGCGTTCCTGGCCGCTGGGTACCGGGCGGATTTCGCCGGCCAGCCCGACTTCGCCAAACACCACTAAATCCTGCGGCAAGGCTCTGTCCCGTAAGCTGGAAACCATCGCCAGCAGCAGCGCCAGATCGGCGCTGGTTTCGGTAACTTTCACGCCACCGACCACGTTCACGAACACGTCCTGGTCGGCCATTTGCAGGCCACCGTGACGGTGCAGCACGGCCAGCAAAATCGCCAGACGGTTTTGCTCCAGGCCCACGGCCACGCGGCGAGGGTTGGACATCATCGACTGATCCACCAGCGCCTGAATCTCTACCAGCAGCGGGCGAGTTCCTTCCCAGACCACCATCACCGAGCTGCCCGGCGTCACTTCATCGCCGCGGCTCAGGAAGATGGCTGACGGGTTGCTCACTTCACGCAGCCCCTGCTCGGTCATCGCGAACACGCCCAATTCATTCACCGCGCCAAAGCGGTTTTTATGACTACGCAGAGTACGGAAGCGAGAATCGGCATCGCCGTCGAGCATTACCGAGCAGTCGATACAGTGCTCGAGAACCTTTGGCCCCGCCAGGGAGCCATCTTTGGTCACGTGCCCGACCATCACGATAGCCACACCTTTCGTCTTCGCAAAGCGCGTCAGGTAGGCTGCGGTTTCACGCACCTGGGCCACGCTGCCCGGCGAAGACTGCACGTCCGCCATATGCATCACCTGGATCGAGTCGATCACCATCAGCTTCGGCTGTTCTTCATCGGCGATCGCACAGATCTGTTCGATGCTGGTTTCCGACAACATATTGAGGTTTTGCGTCGGCAGACCCAGGCGGTGCGCACGCATCGCCACCTGCTGGAGTGACTCCTCGCCGGTGACGTACAGGGTTTTCATTTGCTCGCTCAGCTTGCAAAGCGTCTGCAGCAGCAACGTCGATTTCCCCGCACCCGGGTTGCCGCCGATTAAGATAGCGCTTCCCGGCACCACGCCGCCGCCCAGCACGCGGTCAAACTCTTTAAAACCGGTGGAAAAACGCGGCAGCTCTTCAAGGCTGATATCTGAAAGCTTTTGAACACGGTTGACGCCCGCGCTCCCGGCGTAGCCGGAAAGACGCTCGTTGCGGGCAACCTGAGGAGAAGCGGCGATGCGCACTTCGGTAATGGTATTCCACGCGTGACAGGCGCTGCACTGCCCCTGCCAGCGCGGGTAATCCGCACCACACTCGTTACAAACAAATGCGCGTTTTGGAGCTTTCGCCACCTTTATACCTCTTGTTAGCGTTCTTCCTGAATCAGGCTGCCGGAAAGGATGCAGAACACGCCCATCAGATCCGCGTGGCGGATGCTGACTTCGCTCTTCTCATTCACCTTCGGCTTAGCGTGATAGGCAATGCCCAGGCCTGCGGCATGGATCATCGGTAAGTCATTGGCCCCGTCGCCAACCGCTACGGTCTGCGCGGCGGGAATTTCATATTTTTCGGCCAGCCGCTTCAGGGTTACCGCTTTAAATTTAGCGTCCACAATCTGCCCCAGCACTTCGCCGGTCAGCTTGCCGTCGCAAATTTCAAGTTCGTTGGCAACCACCGTCGTCAGGTTCAGCGTATCGCGCAGGTATTCCGCAAAGAAGGTGAACCCGCCGGAAGCAATCGCCACTTTCCAGCCCAGGATATCCAGGTTTTGCACCAGAGATTTCAGCCCCGGCATCAGCGGCAGTTCATCACGAACCTGGCGCAGAATATTGGCATCGGCACCTTTGAGGGTCGCCACGCGCTGGCGCAGGCTGGCGGTAAAGTCCAGCTCGCCGCGCATTGCGCGTTCGGTGACTTCGGCCACCATTTCACCCGTTCCCGCCAGTTTGGCAATCTCGTCGATGCACTCGATCTGAATGGCGGTAGAGTCCATGTCCATGACCAGCAGGCCAGGCGTTTTTAAATGCGGGATTTTGCCCAGTGGCGCAACGTCGAGCCCGGCCTCATGCGCAAGTTTGGTCGCGCGCGGCGTTAAAGAGCCAGCCAGGCGAATAACCTGGTAATCTTCCACGCACCAGGCGGTCACAATCACCATCGCCGCGCCCAGCTTACGCTGGTATTTGTTCAGGCACTGCTTGTCCAGATTACGTCCGTACAGGAGCCAGCCGCTGCGGCCGGCGCGGTAGTCCAGCGGCATCACTTCGTCACCGCTCAGGGAAAGCGGCAACCCAGGCCAAAGTGAAACATCGTTAGGCAAATCGCACCAGGTCAAACTGTTTGGCATTGCGGCTCCAGAATCAAGTAAACATACCCTTGCGCCGTCGGAATCCGGGAAAATGGCAGAAAGGTATCCGGGTAAAAACAACGCATGAGGCTACCTTGTCCGCCTTGCTTCTGGCAACATTAAAGTACGCAATTTTCCAAAGGTGCATCATGGTTCGGGTAAAATTTAAATTTCGGCTCCACCGCGCAGTGATTGTGCTGTCCTGCCTCGCACTTTTAGTCGCGCTGATGCAGGGTGCCTCCTGGTTTAGCCGGGGCAGCCAGCAGGCGCGAAACGTTCAGATGGAAGAGCTGGCCCGCACCCTCTCCCGCCAGGTAGCGTTTAATCTGGTGCCGGTCATGAAAACCGAAAACCCTGATGAAAAACGCATCTCGACCGTGCTCAACCTGCTGACCAGGGATAGCCGCGTGCTTGATGCCGCCGTGTATGACAGCGAAGGCGATCAAATTGCGCGTGCGGGGGAAAATATCGAGGTTCGCGACCGCCTGGCGCTGGATGGCCAAAAAGCCGGCAGCTACTTCAACCAGCAAATCGTCGAACCTATCGCGGATAAAAGCGGCCCCATCGGCTACCTGCGAATTACGCTGGATACGCATACTCTCGCCACCGAAGCCAAGCAGGTGGACAACACCACTAATATTCTGCGCCTGATGCTGCTGCTCGCGGTCGCGATCGGCATCGTTCTCACCCGCACGCTGCTGCACGGCAAGCGCACCCGCTGGCAGCAATCACCGTTCCTGCTGACCGCCAATAAGAAGGTAACGGAGGAAGACGAGTCTAAGTAAAGCTCCCACGGTAAATGCTCGGTGATGGCGTCATGCTAAGATGGCGCCATTCTTCTGGGAAAAGGATCTTTGCTATGTCGACTTTGCGTTTGCTTATATCTGACTCTTACGACCCGTGGTTTAACCTGGCCGTTGAAGAGACAATTTTTCGGCAGATGCCCGCCACTCAGCGGGTTCTGTTCCTGTGGCGTAATGCGGACACGGTGGTTATTGGCCGCGCCCAAAACCCCTGGAAAGAGTGTAATACCGGGCGAATGGAGCAGGACAACGTTCGGCTGGCAAGACGCAGCAGCGGCGGCGGTGCGGTGTTCCACGACCTCGGCAATACCTGCTTCACTTTTATGGCCGGCAAGCCGGAATACGACAAGAGTATTTCCACGTCTATCGTGTTGAGCGCGCTGGAAAGCCTTGGCCTGAATGCCACCGCTTCCGGGCGTAACGATCTTGAGGTCGAAACCACTGAGGGAACGCGTAAAATTTCCGGATCGGCCTACCGCGAAACCATGGATCGCGGCTTCCACCACGGTACCCTGCTGCTGAATGCCGACCTTAGCCGCCTGGCAAACTACCTCAATCCCGATCCGAAAAAACTGCAGGCTAAGGGCATTACCTCGGTGAGAGGCCGCGTCGCAAACCTCAGCGATATCAAGCCGGGACTGACCCACGAGCAGATAGCCGAGGCGATAACGGAGGCTTTCTTCGCCCACTATGGCGAACGCGTTGAAGCAGAGCATATCTCGCCCGAGGCGCTGCCTGACCTGCCGGGTTTTGCCGATACTTTTGCACGCCAGAGCAGCTGGGAATGGAACTTTGGCCAGGCGCCAGCCTTTACGCATCTGCTGGATAACCGCTTTAGCTGGGGCGGCGTCGAACTCCATTTTGACGTTGAGAAAGGGCATATCACCCGCGCCCAGGTGTTCACCGATAGCCTTAATCCTGCCCCGCTTGAAGCGCTGGCAGCCCGGCTAAAAGGCTGCCTGTATCGCAGTATTTTACTGCAGCAGGAGTGCGAAACGCTGATCTACAGCTTCCCGGAACAGGAAGCCGAACTGAAAGAGCTTTCGGCGTGGATTGCCCAGGCGGTTCGTTAAGCGAGACGTTTAAGCCGCTCGCTTAACTGGCCTACTTGCCCGGCCATTCCTGCCGCTATTTGCCGGAATGGCTCGCTTATTTTCAAATTAAGGCTTAGCTCACGCCAGTAACGCTGTGCCCACGGCTGCATCTCCAGCCATATTTCGCCGGGAACTTCGGCATCAATATTAATTTCAATGCCGCCCTCCCGCATATTGCCCGAACTGCCCGGCGCCCAGGCCATAGGCAGCATATCGTAGACCGGCGTTAGCTCGAGCGGACGGTCGGACAAAAAGAAGGAGAGATTCCCGGCATGCATATCGCTGTTACCTGTCAGCCGGCCAAAAGCCCAAATTCGCTGCACCTGCCGAAGCGTGGCGGCCTCAACCATACCCTCTTCTTTTAGACGTGCGACGGCCTTAGGCCAGCTAAGTACGCCCGCGGCATATTCACTTTGCACGCTTTCAAGAGACACGATGCTACGTCGTCCGAAAGTACCGGCACAGTCAAAGCGTTCAACCTCAAGGAAGACCTGCCCGCTTTCAGCCGAGAGCAGGTCACACCGGGCGGCAGGGATACCCATTTGATTTAATAGCGCTAAAGCACTGCACTCGGAGGTCAGTAAATCTACCCAGCGGCGCTGGTTATCGTTTCGTATGGGCGAGGTGAACTTGACGATGACATGCCGTGGCCCGCAAAGCGTTTCACTGTAGCAGGAGAATTTAGGCTGCTCTCCTCCGGCAGTTGAACCTACAATTTCGCCGTCTATTGCCCGGTGAGCAAGCTCAGCGTAAGCCTCAAGGCGCTCATCGAGAGCAATAGGCTTGAGACCGACTGTTTGTGTCCAGCGGCGGTAGCTCTCTTCGCCGACCAGCCATCCGCCCAGGTTTTCCAGCCGCTGCGCAGAGAGGGCAAAAAGCACGTCTTCTTCCCGCCACAGCCGGATATCCTCGGGCAGATCGCTATTTTTAGCCAGCTCGCGTCCCCAGGCTCGCCCCAAAAAACCCTGCGGGCGGAGATCGTTGAGATACCACGGCAAACCGTCAAACCATCGGCTATCCCCGTTGTTATGCACAACCAGGCAGCTTCCCCTCGGCCACACAGGATAAAGCACGCCAAAGTCCCACGCTTTACCGGCGTCATCAATCTGCCACAGCTGAAATTCCCGATGCTGCCTTACCGGATGCCTCAGTCCATAAAGCGTCGCTCGGGCCTGGCCAAACTTTATGACGTCCGGCTCAAGTAAAACCCGGCGAGAGAAGGTCGCCTGACTGATACCCAGCCGTTGGGCCAGCGCCCTGCCAGGAAGTGGACCGGTAAGAAGGAGGTCGGTTAGCTCGCTCATATGAATAGATTCATGAATAGATACTTGAATTGATTTATAGCCAAAATACCCTGTCTGGTAAAGGCTATTCGCTAAAGATGAGAAATAAAATGAATAGATACCAGACATAAAAAAGGCGCCCTCAGGCGCCTTTGAAACGAGAAGAAAAACTTACTCTTTGTCGCCCAGCAGGACGGATTCCAGAGCAATTTTGATCATGTCGTTGAAGGTGGTCTGACGCTCAGCGGCGGTGGTCTGCTCGTGAGTACGGATGTGGTCAGACACGGTACAGATGGTCAGCGCTTTAGCACCGAACTCTGCGGCAACGCCGTAAATACCGGCCGCTTCCATTTCCACGCCCAGGATACCGTATTTTTCCATCACGTCGAACATGGACGGATCTGGCGTGTAGAACAGGTCTGCAGAGAAGATGTTGCCCACGCGAGCGTCAACGCCCAGCGCTTTAGCCGCGTCAACCGCGTTACGAACCATATCGAAGTCCGCGATAGCCGCGAAGTCGTGATCCTTGAAGCGCAGACGGTTTACTTTGGAGTCAGTACACGCGCCCATGCCAATAACCACGTCGCGCAGCTTAACGTCTGCACGTACCGCGCCGCAGGAGCCTACGCGAATAATTTTCTTCACGCCGAAGTCGGTGATCAGCTCTTTAGCGTAGATAGAGCAGGATGGAATGCCCATGCCGTGGCCCATCACGGAGATCTTACGGCCTTTGTAAGTCCCGGTGAAACCGAGCATGCCGCGCACGTTGTTCACTTCACGCACGTCTTCCAGGAAGGTTTCCGCGATGTGCTTAGCGCGCAGCGGGTCACCCGGCATCAGTACTACGTCAGCGAAATCGCCCATTTCCGCATTAATGTGTGGCGTAGCCATTGTGTATTCCTTGATTTAAAAAGTTAGCAATCAGGCGGGCAAACGCCCGCCCAAAGGGATCACAGCATGTTTTTGCCGTAGTCCATGTCGGAAAGACCGAAGTACTTCGCTACCGTCTGGCCGATGTCCGCGAAGGTTTCGCGGTGCCCCAGAGAACCGGCTTTCACTTTCGGGCCGTAGATCAGCACCGGAATGTGTTCGCGAGTGTGGTCGGTACCTTGCCAGGTCGGGTCACAGCCGTGGTCCGCGGTGAGGATCAGAATATCGTCCTCTTTCAGCAGCGACATCAGCTCTGGCAAACGACGATCGAACAGCTCAAGGCCGTCCGCGTAGCCTGCCACATCGCGACGGTGGCCCCAGGAGGAGTCGAAGTCAACGAAGTTGGTGAAAACGATAGTCTCGTCACCGGCTTCTTTCATCTCTTTGATGGTCGCGTCAAACAGCGCGTCCAGGCCGGTTGCCTTCACTTTTTTGGTGATACCGCAGTTGGCGTAGATGTCCGCAATTTTACCCACGGAAACCACCTGGCCCTGCTTCTCATCAACCAATTTCTGCAGCACGGTTGCGGCAGGCGGCTCAACGGCTAAATCGTGACGGTTGCCGGTACGCTGGAAGTTGCCAGCTTTATCGCCAACAAACGGACGAGCGATAACGCGGCCAATGTTGTAGCCGCCTTCGGTCAGCTCTTCACGCGCGATTTCGCACAGCTCATAAAGCTTATCCAGGCCGTAGGTTTCTTCGTGGCAGGCAATCTGGAACACGGAGTCAGCGGAGGTGTAGAAAATCGGTTTCCCGGTTTTCATGTGCTCTTCGCCCAGTTCGTCCAGAATCACGGTCCCGGAAGAGTGGCAGTTACCGAGGTAGCCCGGCAGATTGGCACGCTTGACCAGTTTGTCCAGCAGCTCCTGCGGGAAGCTGTTTTCGTGGTCGCTGAAGTAGCCCCAGTCAAACAGCACCGGCACGCCGGCGATTTCCCAGTGGCCAGACGGGGTGTCTTTGCCGGAGGAAAGCTCATGTGCCCAGGCGTACGCACCGATAACTTCTGCGTCAGGGTCCATGCCTGCGGCAACTTTCCCGGTAGAGCCCTCGTGGGCTTTAACCAGGCCAAGACGAGTCAGGTTAGGCAGGGTCAGAGGCCCTTTACGGCCTTTGTCAGCTTCGCCTTTGGCGCAAGCTTCCGCGATGTGACCGAAAGTATCAGAGCCGACATCTCCGAAGCGCTCAGCGTCTTCGGTAGCACCGATGCCGAACGAGTCCAGCACCATAATAAACGCACGTTTCATATTATTCTCCGTACCTTGTGCTCTATAAAATAGGGATCAGATCAGTATACCGTTATTCGGTGATTCGACGATAGACCGTTGGTGTTTCCAGCGGTGCTTTTTCGTCAATCCTGATTGCCGCTTTCACCGCCTTCGCCGCTTCCTGCCAGCTGGCTTCGTCTTTCGCATGGATAACGGCCAGCGGGCGCTCAGCGTCGATAGATTCACCCAGACGGGCCATATCGGTAAAGCCGACGCTGTAATCGATAGTATCGGAAGCCTGACGACGACCGCCGCCCATCGACACCACCGCCATACCCAGCGCGCGGGTATCCATCGCCGAGACAAAACCGGACGCTTCGGCATATACCGCCTTGCTCAGCATCGCCGTTGGCAGGTACTTCGCATAGTTTTCAACGAAGTCGCTCGGGCCTTTCTGCGCGGCAACCATCCGGCCAAACACCTCAGCCGCTTTACCGTTATCCAGCACGGACTGAAGCTTCGCGCGAGCTTCCGTATCGTCTTTGGCAAGCTTGCCGGAAATTAGCATTTCCACGCACAGCGCCATCGTGACGTCGAACAGACGCGGGTTGCGGTATTCACCAGTCAGGAACTGCACCGCTTCACGGACTTCCACGGCGTTACCCGCGCTGGAAGCCAGCACCTGATTCATGTCCGTCAGCAAGGCGGTAGTCTTCACGCCAGCGCCGTTGGCAACGCCAACGATAGCTTCGGCCAGCTGCTCTGAAAGCTCGTAGGTCGGCATAAATGCGCCGCTGCCTACCTTCACATCCATCACCAGCGCATCCAACCCTTCGGCCAGTTTCTTCGCCAGGATTGAAGCGGTAATAAGAGGAATAGAGTCCACCGTCGCGGTAATGTCACGGGTAGCATAGAAACGTTTGTCCGCCGGTGCCAGAGAGCTGGTCTGGCCGATGATGGCCACGCCGACGTCCTTAATAATGTCGCGGAAGCGGTTATCGTCCGGGAAGATATCAAAACCCGGAATCGCCTCCAGCTTATCCAGCGTCCCGCCGGTGTGTCCCAGGCCGCGGCCTGAAATCATAGGTACATAACCGCCACAGGCTGCCACCATAGGGCCAAGCATCAGCGAGGTCACGTCACCCACGCCGCCGGTGGAGTGTTTATCCACAATCGGGCCGTTGAGATTAAGGCTTTTCCAGTCCAGCACGGTACCGGAATCCCGCATCGCCATCGTCAGCGAGACCCTTTCCGGCATGGTCATGTCGTGGAAGAAAATGGTCATCGCCAGAGCAGCAATTTGCCCTTCAGAGACGGTGTTGTCGCGAATGCCGTTGATAAAGAAACGAATCTCTTCGTCGCTCAGTACCAGGCCATCACGTTTTTTACGAATAATTTCTTGTGCGAGAAACACGGCAACCCCCTGGGAAATGCGGGTAAGGAGCGGCGGAAAACCCGCCGCAATTAAAGATTACTCTAGATAATTCGAGTCGCAGGAAGGCAGCAAAAGAGCTCATCCCCAGGAGCTTACTGAAGTAAGTGACTGGGGTGAGGGAGTGCAGCTTACGCACCTGCGGCTTGAAGTATGACGAGCAATTAGTAGCTGCTGGCGCTTTTACCGTCCCCGTGGCCCAGCGCTTTCAGCAGGCTGGCCAACAGGCTGGAAGCCCCGAAGCGGTAGTGGCGGGAGTCGGCCCAGTCGGCACCGAACAGATCGTCCGCGATAGCCAGGAACTGCGCGGCATCTTCAGCGGAGCGAACGCCACCGGCCGGTTTGAAGCCCACGTTTTTTTCCACGCCCATATCGCGGATCACTTCCATCATGATGCGGGCGCTTTCAGGGGTCGCGTTAACCGGCACTTTACCGGTAGAGGTTTTGATGAAGTCTGCGCCCGCTTTAATGGCGATAGCAGAAGCTTTGCGGATCAGTTCTTCGGTTTTCAGCTCGCCGGTTTCGATGATCACTTTCAGCAGCACGTTAGCGCTGGCACAGGCGTCTTTACACGCTTTCACCAGGTCAAAGCCAACCTGCTCATTACCGGCAATCAGCGCACGGTAAGGGAAAACTACGTCCACTTCGTCAGCACCGTAGGCGATAGCGGCGCGGGTTTCTGCCAGCGCGATGTCGATATCGTCGTTACCGTGCGGGAAGTTAGTCACGGTCGCAATGCGGATGTCCGGCGTGCCCTGCTCTTTGAGGGTCTTGCGGGCGATTGGGATAAAGCGCGGGTAGATACAAATCGCAGCTGTGTTACCGACTGGGGTTTTTGCCTGATGGCACAGAGCGATGACTTTCTCGTTAGTGTCATCGTCGTTCAGGGTAGTCAGATCCATCAGTTTCAGCGCACGCAGGCTGCTTTGGGTTAAATCGGTCATAACGCTCTCCAACAAAAGGTAAAAAAGTCTCCGGCCCGGAAACTCAACACGTTGGAGCGGACTTGGTTCCTTGAAGAAGAGTGGTCACCTCGGTCACCCTCACGTTGAGATCCTTCTCACCGCACATTGCCGGTTGCAATGTTAGAATTCTAACACCCACCACCGATGCAATTTTGTGTCTCGCCTCACAAAAGCCAAAGAGTGAATTGCAAGCTTTCAGAGAGTATATGTGATTAAAGAAACAAAATAACGCGCTAAATTGCGCCTGGTCGCAAGAAAATGGCCGGCAGGGCGCCAGCCATTGGTTACCGCGCAATGTTATTATTATAACATTTTTATTGCACCTTACAGCGCCAGGAAAAGCCCGGCGATGGTGGCGCTCATCAGGTTAGACAGCGTCCCCGCCGCCACGGCCTTCATGCCCAGCTGGGCCACATCATGCCGACGGGCTGGTGCCATGCTGCCCAGGCCGCCAATCAGGATGGCGATAGAAGAAAGGTTAGCAAATCCACATAGCGCGAAGGAGATAATCGCCTTGGTGTGACCAGAAAGTACCTGCAGGCCCGCCGCCGCAACCTCGGCGTCATCTTTCAGGTAAGCGCCAAAGTTCAGGTAGGCGACAAACTCGTTGATGATAAGCTTCTGACCGATAAACGATCCAGCCACGTTGGCTTCGCTCCACGGCACGCCAATCAGCCAGGCCACCGGAGAGAACACCCAGCCGAGCATCAGCTCCAGAGAAAGCTGTGGATAATTGAACCAGCCGCCAATCCCGGAAAGCATCCCGTTCAGCAGGGCAATCAGCGCAACAAACGCCAGCAGCATCGCCCCCACGTTCAGCGCCAGCTGCATCCCGGAGGCTGCGCCAGACGCCGCCGCGTCCAGCACGTTAGCCGGGCGATCCGGATCGTTTTTCATCGACTCCAGCTCCGGCGTGTCGTTCGGAGTTTCCGTCTCAGGCAGCATGATCTTGGCAAACAGCAGCCCGCCCGGCGCGGCCATAAAGGACGCGGCGATCAGGTATTCCAGCGGCACGCCCATTTGCGCATAACCCGCCAGCACGGAGCCTGCAACAGAGGCCAGGCCCCCGCACATCACGGCAAACAGTTCAGAGCGGGTCATGGTGGCGATATAAGGACGTACCACCAGCGGCGCTTCGGTTTGGCCGACGAAAATGTTCGCCGTCGCCGACAGCGATTCGGTCCGGGACGTTTTCAGTACCTTGCGCAGGCCGCCGCCAAGCACGCGGATCACCAGCTGCATTACGCCCAGGTAGTAAAGCACGGCGATAAGCGAGGAGAAGAAGACGATGATCGGCAGGACGCGCAGCGCGAAAATAAAGCCGCCGCCGCCGAAGACTTCAAACATTTTGTCAGAAACCAGCCCGCCAAACAGGAAGGAAATCCCTGAATTGCCGTAGGCGATGACGTTAGCCACCCCTTCTGACATCGCGAGCAGAACTTTACGTCCGACGGGTACGTAAAGGATCAGCGCCCCGATGCCGATTTGAATCAGCCACGCGCCAATGACGGTACGCAGGTTAATCGCTTTACGGTTGCTGGACAGTAAAACGGCGATCAGCATCAGCGAGGCCATGCCGACCAATCCCATGAGTATTTGCATACAGTATCCCTGTGTATCAACTGGAAGATTCGGGCTTTGCCAGCCCGCTTTTTAGCGCGCGGATTATAACCACAGGGGGGTGAAAAGTGCGGGAGCAATCACGTACAGGAGGAAATATATAGAAACATTTACACAGCAAGGTGACTAACATCACGCTTTCAGGCAGCTAATTAGAAAGCGAATAATTCGTCTGCGTTTTTTTTCAAGGCGTTAGCGATGATTTCAGGCGGCTCCGGTCGGAGTTCACACAAGGATTCGAAGACTTTTGCCACACGTTCGGGGCGGTTTGGCTGCCCCTGCCAGCCGTTAAGTGGCATATCAGGCGCGTCCGTTTCCAGCAGCAGCGATGAAAGCGGCAGGCGGGCCATCACATCCCGGGTTTTGCTGGCTCGCGGATAGGTGATAGTGCCGCCTACCCCGATGCGGTACCCCATCGCTATGAAGCGCTCAGCTTGCTGCAGACTACCGGCAAAACCGTGAACCACGCCGGTTCTCGGTAAATTGTGGCGTTTCAGGTGCAGCGCCAGCTTGTCATGGGTACGGCGAGAATGTAGCAGCACAGGGAGATCGTAGCGCTTCGCCAGCTTTAGCTGCTCGTCGAGGATAAATTCCTGTCTGTCGAACTGCGGATCCTCGCGATAAAGATCCAGCCCAATTTCGCCGATCGCGATCAGCTTCTCCGGTTTTTGCCGCAGACGATCCTCCAGCGCCGCCAGCCCGACTTCATCATGTTTTTCAATCACTATCGGATGCAGGCCGATAGCGGCATAAAGCGCCGGGTAGTTCTGCGCCAGCGCAAGTACGCGATCGAAACGCCCTGCTTCAACTGCGGGCACAATGATTTTACGAACCCCGGCCTCGGCGGCAAGCTCGAGGCTGTGGGCTTCATCACCGGTAAACGGGGGGAAATCAAAGTGGCAATGGGTGTCGTAGAACGTAAAACTCACGCAAGATCCTCATTATCAAACGCGGCATCATTTGCCTGCAGGCCTGAGCCAATCGGTTTGACCAGGGATTCGTTTGCCGCCGCCGCCGGAGGAATGACCAATGGCCCCGGCGTATTCACACGCGGCAAATGCCGCCTTAACGGTGGCTTCGCGACCAGCAGCTTGCCGATGGTTGCGAGGAAATAACGCCCGCACAGGCGGCCCGTTTGGTAATCTGCCGTCAGCGAGGACAGGCGGCTTCCGAGCGCGCTACTCAGCAGCGCCTTCGGCGGGTAAATCTCAAAAATTCGCAGCTTGCCGGGCGGTTTCTCAATAAAACTCTGGATATCACGATAGCTCTCTTCGTGATGCTGCACCAGATTCAAAAGCGGCTGCAGGCTGCTGTCACCGAGCCAGCGTTCCATGCGTTTGAACCACTGCGGCGTGTAGTACATCTGTGAAGGCACGGTGCGAATGACCACCAGCGTGTCAGCCCCGCGATTAGCGGCTTCCCGCACCGGCACCGCATCGCTTATGCCCCCGTCCTGATAGCTGACGCCGTCAATCTCGACGCCAGCGCGGTAGAAGCCCGGAATAGCGCTTGAGGCTTTCAGTAAATTTAGCCACGTATCCGCATTCGGTGAAAAGTAATTCGCCGCATAGTCATCGCTGCGGCAGGCGCACATAAAGAACTCTTTTCCTTGCTCAAAAAGCGGGTCCGCGCTGGACATCGAAAGCGGCAGCCTCGTGGAGGTGGACTCTATCAGCCAGTCGAGGTCGATCAGGTGCCCTCCACGCGCAAAGCGTAGCGGGTTAAAGAAATCCCTGGTCGTGGTAAAACGCGTAATCACGCGGCGCGCATACCCCGGCTGGTTACAGACATAGGCAGAAAGGTTCTGTGCACCGGCAGAGGTGCCAAAGAACAGATCAAAGGGGTTGAATTCCGCGCGCATAAATTCGTCCAGAACCCCGGCCGTAAAGATCCCGCGCTGCCCGCCCCCTTCACAAATCAGAGCGAGTTTTCCAGGACGAAAAGGTTTGATCGCCAGCGGCGCAATATTGCCGAGCGTAACGGGTATACGATGTCCCACCCTGCTTTCCTGAATTTCTGTTGTTGTGAGTTTCTACCCTATACCCATAGCGCGCTAAGTAAAACGGCGAAAGCCAGTCACGAGGACTGGCTTTTGTATCGGTATGTTACTTAATGAGCGTCGCTAAGGACGTTTGCGTCCCATAAACAGGCTGACCAGGAACAGAATGATACCGACTATAAAGACGATTTTTGCAGCACCTGCAGCGGTACCAGCCAGACCACCGAAGCCCAGGGCCGCAGCGATCAACGCAATAACCAGAAAAATAATGCCCCAACGAAACATAGACTCTCCTTAACCATAGTGAATCTTATCGCTTCTTCACGGGCGCCGGATGGCTAACCCGCAGGCGATAATGTGTAATGGTGGTACTTATCGTCTCCCGGGCTAACCGGGGAAGACGTTTCGGGTGCTGCCGTTACTTCACTTTCAGATCGTTTTTAACGCTTTTCACGCCTTCAACCGATTTGGCAATGCTTTCAGCCTTCTCGGACTGGGCGCTGGACTTCACTTCACCGGACAGCTGAACCACCCCATCGGTGGTTTCCACTTTTACGTGACGGGAAGGCACAATGCTGTCGGCCAGTAATTTCGCTTTGATCTCGCTGGTCGTTGCCGCATCACCGGCATAGCCTTTCACCGACTGCTCTTTAGCGTCACGGACATGAAGTTTGTCGCTAACCGAGGTCACACCTTCCACTTTTTTCGCCGTGGCAACGGCCTGCTCGGCCTGAGCCTGGCTCTCAACAAAACCGCTCAGGGTGACCACTTTGCTTTCGGTTTTCACCGAAATGTCGGTGCTTTTAATATTTTTGTCGTCTACAAGTGCTGCTTTAACTTTCGCTGTGATGCCGCTGTCGTCCATGAAATTACCGACTTTAGTCATAGAGCTATCGATTTTTTTCCCTGCGCTATCGGCGGTAGACTCCGTTTTATTGAGCATAGTGTCTTCGGCAAAGGCACTGGTGCTTGCCAGTACTGAGCCCAACACAACCGCCAGCAGAGTTTTTGAAATCTTAGTCGTAGTCATCGATTAATTCCTGTAGGTTTGCTCATCATTTGAGCTTTCTCGTTTCCCGTAAGCCGAAAAAAATCAGCTGTTAATATTGAGATGACCGGGGAAACGCTAACAAGACACCAGGAAATGATTAATTCCCGGAGCTTTCGTCCAATAAAATTGTCATCGCTTTGTTAAATATAGATCACAATCTTAAAACTGCATGGCGAACTGATGGAAAAAGCAGCGATAACGCAGGATTAGCGTGAAATTAAGAGGATTCCGCAAGGGATTCAAAAGACAGGGAAAGTGAAAAGAACGCGGCGAACGCCGCGTTCTGTCAGGCAATTAGTGCTCGCGGGTTTTACGGAAGGTAACGTCAGGATAACGTTCCTGAGTAATGTTCAGGTTCACCATCGTTGGCGCGATGTAGGTCAGGTTATCCCCGCCATCCAGCGCCAGCTGAATTTCGTTTTTACGTTTGAATTCTTCAAACTTCTTCACGTCATTCCCTTCAACCCAACGCGCCGTCGCCACGTTCACCGATTCGTAAATCGCTTCCACGTTATATTCGCTTTTCAGGCGAGCAACGACCACGTCGAACTGCAGAACCCCGACCGCACCAACGATAAGATCGTTGTTGGCAATAGGACGGAACACCTGCACCGCACCTTCTTCAGAAAGCTGAACCAGGCCTTTAAGCAGCTGCTTCTGCTTGAGCGGATCGCGCAGGCGAATGCGGCGGAACAGCTCTGGGGCGAAGTTCGGAATACCGGTGAACTTCATCATCTCACCCTGGGTGAAGGTGTCGCCTATCTGAATCGTGCCGTGGTTATGCAGGCCGATGATGTCGCCAGGGTAAGCCTCTTCCACGTGGGAACGGTCACCGGCCATAAAGGTCAGCGCGTCAGAAATAATGACGTCTTTACCAATACGTACCTGGCGCAGCTTCATGCCTTTTTCATATTTGCCGGAAACGACGCGCATAAAGGCCACGCGGTCACGGTGTTTCGGGTCCATGTTGGCCTGAATCTTAAAGACAAAGCCGGTGAACTTCTCGTCATCAGCTTCAACCAGACGCGTGTCGGTTTTACGCGGCATGGGCGCCGGAGCCCAGTCCACCAGGCCATCCAGCATATGGTCTACGCCGAAGTTACCCAGCGCAGTCCCGAAGAACACAGGCGTTATCTCACCGGCCAGGAACAGCTCGTGATCGAATTCGTTAGAAGCACCCAGCACCAGCTCCAGTTCGTCACGCAGCTGCAGAGCGAGATCTTCACCCACGGCAGCGTCGAGTTCCGGGTTATTCAACCCTTTCACGATGCGTACTTCCTGAATGGTGTGGCCTTTACCGGTTTGGTAGAGGTAGGTTTCATCTTTATAAAGATGATAAACCCCTTTGAACAGCTTGCCGCAGCCAATTGGCCAGGTGATTGGCGCACAGCCAATCTTCAGCTCGCGCTCAACCTCATCCAGCACTTCCATCGGGTCGCGGATGTCGCGGTCGAGCTTGTTCATAAAGGTGATGATCGGCGTATCGCGCAGGCGGGTCACTTCCATCAGCTTGCGGGTACGATCTTCTACACCTTTCGCGGCGTCGATAACCATCAGGCAGCAGTCAACGGCGGTCAGGGTACGGTAGGTATCTTCGGAGAAGTCCTCGTGCCCTGGGGTATCCAGCAGGTTAACCAGGCTGTCGCGGTACGGGAACTGCATCACCGAGGTGGTGATCGAGATCCCACGCTGTTTTTCCATCTCCATCCAGTCGGATTTAGCGTGCTGGCTTGAGCCACGGCCTTTTACCGTCCCGGCGGTCTGAATCGCCTGTCCGAACAGCAGAACCTTTTCGGTGATGGTCGTTTTACCGGCATCCGGGTGGGAGATAATGGCAAAAGTGCGGCGTTTCGCCACCTCTTGCAAATAAGGAGACAAAGTCATAATTACATCTTCTTTAAGTGCGCACGGCCTTGAGCCACGCGCCGAGTGAACGTTATTTGGCGGCTATTTTACCCATCATTGCGGGTTTAACAATCAACAATCATGGCTTACACAGCAGTTGCTCCAGTTCACTTAACGAGGTGACCTGCCAGGTCGGTTCTATCCCTTCCGGCGCGGTACGTCCGTGGGCGTTAAGCCAGCAGGTTGCTATCCCGGCGTTAATGCCGCCAAGAATGTCGGATTCCGCGGTGTCGCCCACCATTAATACGCGGTCACGCGAAGGCTGATTCATCTGCTCAAAGGTATAGTCGAAAATACGGCGATCGGGTTTTGCCACGCCCACCTGCTCGGAAATAACCAGCAGGTCGAAATAGTCTCGCAGGCCGGTACGCTCCAGGCGGATTTGCTGCAGCGCGGTGAAGCCGTTGGTGATAATGCCGAGTTTAGCCTTACCCTTCAGCGCATTAAGCAAAGAAACGGCCCCCGGCAGCGGGGAGCAAATTTCCGCCATCGCGGATAAAAAGGCGGTGTTAAGTTCAGCCGAAGGAACACTAAGCCGCTCGGCCCAGTCCTCAAAACGCCTGAGCTGAAGCTGAAGCGCGGTAATCGCGCCGTTCTGGTAATCCACCCACAGCGGCTTGTTCACCGCCTGGTATTCCTGGAAATCATCTGCGGTAAAGGTCACGCTATAGTCGAGAAACATCCGCTGTAAACCGCCAAACGCGTCAAAAGTAAACAGCGTTTCGTCCGCATCAAATAAAATCCAGTCCCAGTTCATCCACACACCTTTTCAATATTAACCGAGGGGAAGCGCCATCACGATTGCGTCTTCCCGACCTTCTTTTGCAGGATAATAGTTACGACGCACCGTCGCTTCGTTAAAGCCCAGACTTTCGTACAGCGTTCTTGCCGCAACGTTGGAGGCACGTACCTCCAGCCACAGCGTAAAGACATCCCGCTTCTCAAGCTCCTCGATAAGGTACTCAAGCAGCGCTTTTCCAAGCCCCTGCCGCTGGTATGCCGGATCGACCGCGATGTTAAACAACGTGGCTTCGTCGAGAATGACCTGCGTCACCGCAAAAGCGGCAAGCTTGCCGTCAACGTCCAGCCGTAAATTGAAGTAGCGTTCGCCCTGATTACTGGCAAACGTTTTTTCACTCCAGGGAAAAGCATGACTGCGTAGCTCGATGGCGTACGCCGCCGCTAAATCATTCGGCGTCAGGGAAGATATCGTGTTCATGTTCGCAAATTTGTTGCCACAGCGCCTGTCGCGCGTTGCCATTGTGATAAAGCTCATCCAGCACGGGGGAAGTCAGCTGCGCGCCGTCCAGCGTCAGCGGCTGCTCCACGCCCAGACGCCAGCTATTGCAGCGGCTGTCGGGCGGTATCATCGCAACGCGCTCTGGGGTCAGCTGCATCACTTGCTCAGGGCTTAACGCCATGCTGCGTAAAATGTCCTTCACCAGCGGATCGTTCAGCGCCGGCAGCGCCTCGGCGACCATCACCAAACGCACGCCAGCAGGCAAAGAAACCGCAATTTCACCCTGCAAAGCCGTCGGACGGCACAGCACCCACTGGGTAATACCCAGCTGCTGTAACTGCCAGTCGCGTCGGGAAGGGGAAGTCATAGCGAAACCTATCTGGAGCGTAATTAGGGCGGCAAATATAGCAAATTCATCGAATCCACGCCATTAAAGCTCTATAATCCACGCTCTGATTTTCCAGGAGCAATTTGATGAGTGCGTTTACCCCGGCGAGTGAAGTACTGCTGCGCCACAGCGATGATTTTACCGAGAGCCGTGTGTTGTTTGCCGGTGACATGCAAGACGACCTGCCGGCGCGTTTCGACACCGCCGCCAGCCGCGCCCACACCCAGCAATTCCACCACTGGCAGGTACTCAGCGCGCAGATGGGTGAGAACGCACAGTACGGCCTCGTGGCCGGTGCGGACATCGTTGCTGACAGCAATACGCTGATTTATTACTGGCCGAAGAACAAGCCAGAAGCCCAGTTCCAGCTGATGAACATTCTGTCGCTGATGCCGATTGGCACCGACGTTTTCGTCGTGGGCGAAAACCGTTCCGGCGTGCGCAGCGCCGAGCAGATGCTGGCTGACATTTGCCCGCTGACCAAAATCGACAGCGCTCGCCGCTGTGGCCTGTACCACGGCCGCCTTGAGCAGCAGCCAGCGTTTGATGAAAACGGCTGGTGGGACGAATATCCACATGACGAGATGACGGTGAAAACCCTGCCGGGTGTCTTCAGCCGTGACGGCCTGGATACCGGCAGCAAGCTGCTGCTTTCCACGCTGACGCCGCACACCAAAGGCAAAGTGCTGGACGTAGGTTGCGGCGCGGGCGTACTGGCCATCACCCTGGCCAGCCACTCGCCAAAAGTTCGCCTCACGCTGAGCGACGTCAGCGCGCCTGCAGTAGCTGCCAGCCGTGCAACCCTTGCGGCAAACGGCATTGAAGGCGAAGTCATCGCCAGTAACGTTTACTCGGAGATCAACGGTCGTTTCGACATGATTATCTCCAACCCGCCGTTCCACGACGGTATGCAAACCAGCCTTGATGCGGCTCACCAGCTTATTCGCGGTGCAGCACGCCATCTGAACATGGGCGGCGAGCTGCGCATCGTGGCGAACGCCTTCCTGGCCTACCCTAACGTGCTGGACGAAGTGTTTGGCAGCCATGAAGTTATTGCCCAAACCGGCCGCTTCAAGGTCTACCGTGCCGTTCTGACCCGCGCGGGTAAAAAACGCTAAACACGCTTCGTGTGCCGCTTTTTGCATCAGTCAGAAAAGCGGCACCAAATTAAGTGTTGACGAAGCTCAGAAAACATCTAGAATGCGCCTCCGTGGTTGTGATACTTCGGTATGACAGGTATGCGAAGGTGGCGGAATTGGTAGACGCGCTAGCTTCAGGTGTTAGTGTTCTTACGGACGTGAGGGTTCAAGTCCCTCTCTTCGCACCAACACAACCACGAAAGATATCGTTCGCACTGCGCGAAGGTGGCGGAATTGGTAGACGCGCTAGCTTCAGGTGTTAGTGTTCTTACGGACGTGAGGGTTCAAGTCCCTCTCTTCGCACCAATGCGAAGGCGATATCAAAACTCTTCAGGTGCAAACCTGAAAACTGTGCGAAGGTGGCGGAATTGGTAGACGCGCTAGCTTCAGGTGTTAGTGTCCTTACGGACGTGAGGGTTCAAGTCCCTCTCTTCGCACCACTTCTTACGAAGTGACCCTCTTTTTTATCCCCTATTGTTTATCTCATCGTTCCCAAATTCATCACAATCAGCAGCAATCCGCTGGCAAATGCTACGCATGATGGCAGTAAAACAAAGTGCCGTAACGTCTTGTGATATAGCATCAGCGCCGTTGCCAACAGCCCGACGACCACCAGCACTCGCCACTGGCTGAAAGACAGATCCATACAGGCAAGCAGCGCGACGGCAAGGCCCGCCACCATTACACTCCAGCCACCTTCGAGTCGTCGTTGCAGCATCTTCGCGCCTCAATCATGATAATGATAACCAATATCATATGATAAAATTTCTCAATTGTCAGCGTGAAAACGTGCGAGAGCTATCGCTGAAATAGCCAGGGTTGACGCGTCATTTAATGACAGATTTTCAGTAAGGTGATAGATTGACCGCCGGCTTTAGTTTGCCTCATAAAAATTCCAATAGTTGCCAGAAAAGCAAATAACCCGCTTTTCATTGATACGACACACACACAACACCTGACGCACTTACCCAAGACATAACCGTTCTATGACAGCCCAAACCTGGCGAGCCTTACTCAAAGCAAAGCACCAGCTTTCTTTACGTTTATTTTTGCTGCTCAACGCCCTGGCAGCCGCTTTTGCTATGCTCTTCCCGATCCATTCGGCCATGCGCGTAACGCTGCCCGCTATCACCATTCTGCTCGCCAGCCTGGCGCTGTTGGCCTGGCAGGTTATCAATAAAAAGCGATTGATTAACCTGAATATTGTCTCGTTATCTCTCGGATTATTATGGGCGCTGCACATTTTTATTAAGCACGAGGCTATCGGCTATCTGGATACTTCATTTCTGGTTATCAGCCTGATGTCGGTGCTCTTTATTGGCGCCATTTCGTTTATTAATAATATCGTGGCCTTCCTGCTACAAAGCCTGCCCGTCGCGCTGGTGGTGCTTTGGCTGGGGGATGTCGATCAGTGGTTACGGGTGCTCTACTCTATTGCGCTGCCCGCCATCGGCATCACCATTCAGCATATTATTCAAAAGCGTAACGAGCGTTTTACCCAGCGGCTGATGAATAAGCTTCTCGAAGAGAAAGAGACGCTGAACGACCTCAGCATGCTCGATCCTTTAACCGGACTGTATAACCGCCGTGGCTTTCAAAACCGCCTCGAACATATTCAGGCCTCCGGCAGCGGCAGCCATTACGTTTTGCTGCTGGATATCGACTACTTCAAGTCCTACAACGATCACTACGGCCATGCGATGGGCGATCAGGCGCTGATCCGCGTGTCGGCCGCCATCCGCGATGCCGTGCGTTCAAGAGATATCGTCACGCGCTACGGCGGCGAAGAGTTCATGGTGATGCTCACCAACATCGACGGCGAGCGCGCACTGCAGTCAGCCGAAAGGATCCGCCAGCGCGTTTTCGATCTGGAGATTCCCCATATGTTTAATAACCAGGTCGCGACCAACGTCACCGTCAGTATCGGCCTGGCGCCCTTTACCGGAGGCAGCATTGATGACGCTCTGAGCCAGGCGGACAAGGCGCTGTATCAGGCAAAAAATCGCGGACGAAACAGCATTCTGACCAACGAAATGGCCACCGCAGGTTAGCCTTTTCCTCAGAAATAATGTGGTTGCGTACCGGCAGCATATTGTTCATATTTCAGACAATAAAAACATGCCGCTTACGGCAATACTTTGTATCTCTGAGGAATAATAATGGCTAACGTTTTTCCTGCGCTCGTCGTACTTCCCGTACTTCTTCTCACCGCCTGTGCCAACAATAACGCCGGCAGACTGCAGGTCAAAGGCCAGCCGCTGACCAGCGATCCAGCCTATGTTTTGCAGCACCTTATCCCGATGCTGCCTATCACCAGCGGCTGCCGGGACAAACCAGAATCCGTCTCCGTAGCCCTGGTCAGTAAATCGGATGATATCCGCACTAATGCCGCCGGAACGGCGCTGATTTCAGGTTCAGCGAAAGAAGCCTGGAAGTTTGACGCCTGCGGCCGCACAATCCCAATGTACGTGACCTACGCATTCTTCCCTGACGGCAAAACGGCTTACAAATTCGCCTCAAAATAGCCTGCCGATAAGCCGCGCCAGATCGCAAAAGCCGCCTTCAATTTGCGATGGCGGCGAAATCATCTTGCCAGAGGAAGCACGCATAGTTAGGATTGCTAATCATTATCATTTAGATTACTTCTTGACGAGAGTATGGCGCTTCAATCCCTTCAGCTCAGCGACGACAGCGGGTGTTTTGTGCTCCCCTGGTCTCCGGCGGCGCGTCCGCTGGCCGATTCTCTGCGGGAACATTTCGCCACCCACCGGCCTTACTTCAACGACATCATCAAATTAAACGAGCCCGTGCCTGCCTCAGCGATGACGCTAAGCGAGTGGCGAAAACCTGCCGTGCTGACTTCACTGATGGCGGCCTACGGCGACCATATTTATCGTAACCAGCCTCAACTTTCCCGCGAGCACAAGCCGCTGAAGTCCCTGTGGGCGCAGTGGTACATTGGCCTGCTGGTGCCGCCGATGATGATGGCCTTGCTGACCCAACCTAAAGCGCTGAACATTGCTCCCCAACACATCCGCGTTGAGTTCCATGAAACGGGGCGAGCCAAATGCTTCTGGATTAACGTGGAAGAAGACAGCCAGGCAAACGAGCTACCGCTACGCCTGCGCCTGGAGCAGTTCATTACCCACGGCCTGATACCCGTTGTAGCGGCGTTGGAAGCCAGCGAAGACATCAACGCCCGGCTTATCTGGAGCAACACCGGCTACCTGGTGAACTGGTTCTTCGGCGAGCTGAAACCGCTGCTGGATGAGCAGAGCCTGGCAGCGCTGGTGAATGCCTGTTTCTTTGAAAAGCAGCTCTCATGCGGCAGGGAAAACCCGCTTTACCGCACCGTGATCCCACGTGATGGCGTTTTGGTTCGCCGCACCTGCTGCCAGCGCTACAAGCTGCCCGACGTCCAACGCTGCGGCGACTGTACTCTGAAATAGCAAACGGCGGGTTTCCCCGCCGTTCGTTCTCTCTATCTAAGCTATTAAGCCAGCTGTTGGTTTCCTTCCTCGCTCGCTCTTTGCGCCTCTTCTTTCTCCTGCTCCAGCAGCTGCTTCTCGTACACTTTGAAGAACGGGAAGTAGATAATCGACGAGACGCAGGCCAGCAGAATCACCAGAATCGCCGCACGGAAGTCCCAGCCCAGCGCCCAGGCAGCGCCAATTGGCGCAGGTGCCGTCCACGGCACAACGGAAATTACGCGGCCAATCAGATCCAGCTTCATCGCGCCCCAGGCCAGCACGGCGTTAACCATTGGCGCCAGCAGGAACGGAATGAAGAACACCGGGTTCATCACAATCGGTGTCCCGAAGATAACCGGCTCGTTAATGTTAAAGCAGGTTGGCACGATGCTAAGCCGGCCAATAGAACGCAGGTGAGCAGATTTACTGCGCAGATAGCAGACAACCAGGCCCATCGTCGCCCCGGAACCACCGACCACGATAAAGAAGGTCCAGAACGCTTCCATAAAGATATGCGGCAGCGGTGCACCGGCGGCCAGTGCGCCCTGGTTCAGGCCCAGGTTAGTCAGCCAGAACATCTGCAGCATCCCGGAGACAATCGCCGCCCCGTGGATTCCCGCGAACCACAGCAGGTGGGCAATCAGCACCGCCAGCAGAATCGCAGGCAGGGAATCCGCAGCCGACACCAGCGGTTTAAACAGCGCCATAATGGCCTGAGGGATCAGCATATCGAACTGGGACTGGATAAACAGGCTCAGCGGATACAGCGTCAGCACAACCACCAGCACCGGGATCAGCAGGTCAAAAGAGTTTTTGATCATCGGCGGCACCTGGTCCGGCAGCTTAATGCCGATGTTGTGTGCCTTCAGGAAACGCATCATCTCTACGCAGTAAATCGCCACCAGAATCGCGGTGAAGATCCCGGTACCGCCGAGGCTATCCACCGGCAGCGTCCCTTTGGTTTTCGGGGCTGCAACCACCAGGAAAGCCATCAGCGACAGCATCGCGCACATGAAGGGATCCAGCCCGTGCGATTTGACGTAATGTTTGCCCAGGTTGTAGGCAATCGCCGCACAAATGTAGATAGACATAATGCCCATCGTCATATCAAACGGCGTCAGGATTTGCCCCTCGAACTGCTTCGCCAAATCGAGCCAGGCGCGAGCAAAACCCCAGGTTGTGGTGGGCGAAAACGGCGGATAAGCAAAGACCAGCAGGAACGATCCGACAATCATGAACGGCATCGCGGAAATAAAGCCGTCGCGAATGGCCATGACGTGACGCTGTGAGGAAATACGCCCGGCAACAGGGCTGACGTAGTTTTCAACAAAGCGGAAAATTAAATTAAATGCAGCGTGGTTGGAAGACATATTGGCTCTCCTGTCAGGCTATCAACGCGAGTGCGTCGGCGAGAATTCTGTCGCCGCGCATCATTCCGTAATCCATAGAGTTAATGACCGTGACCGGGATCCGTTTGGGAGCGGCCTGAGCCTTAAAATCTTCCAGACGGTATTTGATCTGCGGACCGAGTAAACAGCAATCAAATTCAGGCAAAGCATCCGTGAACTCTTCGATACCCACCGCCTTAATCTCAACCTCAATCTGTTGATCCTGGGCGGCCTGTTTCATCCTGTTCACGACCATACTGGTAGACATACCAGCGGCACAGCATAAAAGGATACGTTTCATAGACGACTCTTATTATTAGGTACAGGGGTGGTTACGGGATTCAGTATTCCTCGCGGAATTTATTACTGCAACCGGTTACTGCAACCGGTTTCATTGATTGTGAAGGAGATCCAGAAATTTCTGACAAGGCGGGTATGAGATAAGTATAAGCGGTTTACAGAAAGCACAAGCTTATGCGAAATTATTTGCCACCTGGATCAGGAGAAAATCATGAGTTTGCAGTCCGTGCGGCAATTCTTCGCCGATCATGCCCCAGATATAGATATCATCGAGCTAAGCCAAAGCACCGCTACCGTCGCGCTTGCCGCTGCGGCCCACAATGTGGCCCCCGGGCAAATAGCCAAAACGCTCTCATTAAAAGTCAAAAACGACATTATTCTGATCGTCGCGAAAGGCGATGCTCGTCTTGATAATAAGAAACTTAAAGAAGCTTTTGGCGCTAAAGCGCGCATGCTCAGCAGCGATGAAGTAGTGAACTGGACCGGGCATCCGGTCGGCGGCGTTTGCCCGTTTGGGCTGGAAAACCCGCTGGCGGTATTCTGCGACATTTCGCTGCGCCAGTACGATGAAGTATTGCCCGCCGCAGGCGCTATCCACAGCGCCGTCCGCATCTCCCCTGAACGTATGGCCGAATTAACTCAGGCTAAATGGGTGGACGTCTGCCTGTAATTGCGGCTTAAGTGACTCAAAGCTTGATCTGACGCGACTAATGAAGCGATGCGCTCATGTTAAATGGATAAACGTTAAGCGCATTTCATTCTCTTTCGTCAGGATAAGCATGCAGCCAGATGTTGTTCCCCAACGGGACGTCACTCGTTTATGTATTCAGTGTGCGCTCTTTTTGCTGCAGCACGGGGCAGAAAGCGCGCTGGTAGAAGAGCTTTCAACCCGCCTCGGCAAAGCGCTGGGCATGGACAGCGTGGAAAGCTCAATCTCCGCTAACGCCATTGTGCTCAGCACCATCAAAGACAACCAATGCCTGACGACCACGCGTAAAAATGTCGATCGCGGGATCAATATGCATGTTGTGACCGAAGTGCAGCACATCGTGATCCTCGCCGAACACAAACTGCTCGATGCAGGGGACGTTCATAAGCGCTTCGAACACATCAAACCGCTGCGCTACCCGCGCTGGATGGTGATGCTGATGGTCGGTCTTTCCTGCGGCTGCTTCTGCAAACTGAATAACGGCGGCTGGGACGGCGCGCTGGTCACCTTTATTGCCAGCTCGCTGGCGATGTATGTACGCCAGCTGCTCACGCATCGCCAGCTTCACCCACAGATAAACTTCTGCATCACCGCGTTTGTCGCCACCAGCGTCTCCGGGCTGCTGATCGCCAAGGGCCCGTTTGCCGCTACCTCCAACATTGCGATGGCCGCAAGCGTACTGCTGCTGGTTCCCGGTTTCCCGCTGATTAACGCCGTAGCCGATATGTTCAAAGGCCACGTCAACACCGGCCTGGCCCGCTGGGCGATGGCCAGCCTGCTCACGCTTGCCACCTGCATCGGCGTGGTGATGGCGATGTCGGTATGGGGGCTGCGAGGATGGGCATAATCGAATTTATTCTGGCTTTGCTTCAGGATATGGCGCTGTCCGCCGTGCCGGCGGCAGGTTTTGCGCTGGTGTTTAACGTACCCCAGCGCGCCCTGCCCTACTGCGCCCTGCTCGGCGGCATCGGCCACGGTTCGCGTATGGCGATGATGAGCGCAGGCCTGAACATCGAATGGAGCACTTTTCTGGCTTCGATTCTGGTCGGCATCATTGGTATTCAGTGGTCACGCTGGTATCTTGCTCATCCAAAAGTTTTCACCGTTGCGGCCGTTATTCCCATGTTCCCAGGGATCTACGCCTACACCGCCATGATCTCGGCGGTAAAATTGACGCACTTCGGCTACAGCGATCCGCTGATGATCCAGCTGGTGACTAATTTTCTGAAGGCTTCGTTTATCGTAGGCGCGCTGTCGATTGGCCTCTCGCTGCCGGGGCTTTGGCTGTATCGCAAAAAACCTCGGGTCTGATGATGAGCGGGCAGAGAAGCCGCCGCAAAATAAAATTTGCTATTTAATAGCGCACTATCTATATTGAGAACCATGAAGAAGACATCGACCGAAACGAACGCCCTGCTGCTGGACAACCAGCTTTGCTTCGCGCTCTACTCCGCCAACCTGGCGGTGAACAAGCTCTACCGCCAGCTGCTCGCGCCGCTGCAGCTTACCTATCCGCAATATCTGGTGATGCTGGTGCTGTGGGAGCAGGACGATGTCACGGTGTCGCAAATTGGCGAGCGTCTGTTTTTAGACTCGGCCACCCTGACTCCGCTGCTGAAACGCCTGGAAAACGCGGGGCTGCTGTTACGTCAGCGTTCACGCGAAGATGAGCGCCAGGTAGCCGTGACGCTGACCCAGGAAGGGAAAGCGCTGCAGGAAAAAGCGCTGGGTATTCCAGATTCCGTCCGCTGTGCTTCGGCCTGCAGCGTGGACAGCATGCTGGCGCTCAAAACACAGCTGGAAACCTTGCGCAGTAATTTAAATACGTAATAATTAACCGTCGATATTGTCGGCGGTTTTTAAAACACCACATAAATCGCACGCTATTTTATAGCGTAAATGCAATGTAAGATGAGGAACCTGCCATGTCTTTAGAAAAAGTCGTTTATACCGCAAAAGCCAAAGCTACCGGTGGCCGTGAAGGCCGCGCAATCTCTTCCGACGGCGTGCTGGACGTCAAGCTGGGCCTGCCAAAAGAGATGGGCGGCGCGGGTGGCGAAGTCACTAACCCTGAGCAGTTGTTCGCCGCAGGCTATTCTGCCTGCTTCCTGGGCGCGATGAAGTTCGTCTCCGGCCGTGACAAAGTCTCCATGCCGTCTGAAGCTTTCATTGAAGGTGAAGTCGGCATCGGGCCACTGCCGACCGGTTTCGGCATCGAAGCTAAGCTGAACATCCACCTGCCTGGTATGGACGCTGCCGAAGCGAAAAAACTGGTCGACGCAGCACACATCGTTTGCCCTTACTCCAACGCGACCCGCGGCAACATCGACGTGACCCTGAACATCATCAACTGATGTGAACTGATGTAACGAGCCGGGGAAACCCGGCTTTTTCACCTGAATCCCCGGTTTAAGACAACTCTCAATCCCCCTGCTTGCGGCCAAAGCGCTATACTCTCGCCTGAAATCTCCTGCACTGCAGGCAAACAAAGCGAGTATCACAAGATGAAAGCAAGGAATAAAACTCTCTGCGCCATGGCTCTGGCAGCGGCCTTTTTCACCGGCGAGGCAACTGCTGCAAGCTGGCAGGATCAGCTTTCCAGCGCCGCAAGCGAGCTGAGCAAAAGCAACGGCACGACCGCCAGCAACGGCGCTCAAAGTGGCGGTCTTTCTCTCTCTTCATTGACCAGCCTGCTTAACGGCAACAGCAAGTCACTTAGCTCAAGCACGATGACCAATGCGGCCGGCGTAATGGAATACTGCGCGAAGAATAAACTGGCTTCCGTCACCAATACCGACAATATCAAAAACCAGCTGATGACTAAGCTGGGGCTGGAAAGCAGCACCAAGCCTGCCGACAAGCAGGACTACAACCAGGGTCTGATGGGCCTGCTGAATACGGCCAACGGTCAGAAGCTGGATCTGAACAGCATCGGCAACTCGCCGCTAGCCGAAAAAGTGAAAACTAAAGCCTGCGACCTGGTACTCAAACAGGGCATGAATTACCTGTCGTAACGGCAGCAAAGAAACGGCCTCTCGAAGAGGCCGTTTTTATTTAGTTTGCCAGCGAGCAGCTGTAGTCCAGCATCTCTTCCGCCGAGCCCTGATTCCCGCCCAGCAGCTGGCGAGGATTGGCTAACAGCACCACATCCCCTTTCGCTGTCACCACGCGCGCCAGGCCAAAGTTCTCCATTTCGTCATCCTGCGCCTTCACATACTCCGCCAGCACGGTAAACGGATTAGCATCTGCAGGGACTTTTATTGCCAGATATTTATGCCCGAGGATCTCCGCGCCAAACGGCTGCCACTGGGTATCCACTTTATCGGCAAGCTGGTTAATGGACTGGTACACCTCAGGACGCAGGCAGGAGAGATGAATATGTAGCTGGTTCTGGGAGCGCCCGTAACGGGAATTGATTGCCAGCACTAAATCGTCATCTCGCACCGCTTTTGTGGTTTCATCCAGCAGGAAATGGCGGTTATCCCACGCGTCCTGGAAATAGTTTGGCGCGCCGTTTTCGAGAATTTTCGGGCTTTCAATGCCGGTAATTTTGTCCGTCGGCATCAGCAGAGTATGCAGCGGGCCCTTCGCATCTTTGAACACCAGGTAGCGCTGCGCCAGGTCGACCTTCAGGCAAGGCGCCGGTGAGTTATTCTGCTGCTGGTTAGGAATGCACTGCTGGCTGATGATATTCCAGAGAGCATCACTGTGGCGATGCAGCAGCCACAGGCGGATTGCGACGGCGGCCAGCAGCAAAATCAGCAGCACAACCACCACGCGCAGGATCTTTTTCATGTCAGGTTTTCCTTGTGAAATCAGGGTGCTTTTCGTTGTTGTAATACGCGAACAATAAGCTGGAAGCAGGCTTCAATTTGCGGCGCAAACGGTTCGGTGCTTCGCATCAGCGCCACGGTGCGGCTGAGCGAAGGCTGCTGCAAATGAATCACTTTCAGCTCGGGGTCCTGCAAAAAGGTGGTGTAAAGCTGCGGCAAAATCGCCACCGCCAGCTGCGAGCGCACCAGCCCGTAAAGCGTTTCAATAAAATCGACCTGATAGCGTGCATTTAGCGTCAGACGCTGGCTTTCGGCCATTGCCGCCACCAGCCGGCTGATATTGCCTTTTGAAAATACGGCGATGTCCCGCTTCACCAGGCTCCGCCACGGCGCATGGCTGGATTCTGCCAGAGGATCGTGACAGTTGACTACCGCCACAAAGGGATCCTCCTGCAGCGGATGGATTTCCAGCGTTTTAGGCACCGAACTGTCCAGCGCGCCCAGGCCAAAGTCCAGCTGACCGCTTTCCAGTTGGGCTATCAGCGCATCGTTGGTGCGATCGTGAAACTCTACGCGCAGGCGAGGAAAAGCTTCGGCGATCAATTGGGGAATATCGGGGAACAGCAGGCTACCTACCGACGGTACCAGGCCTATGCGAAGCGTGCCGTCGCCTCCGTCCTGCACAATACGCTGCATATCGTCAAAGGAGCGCTGCGCAACGTTGAGCACGCGTTCGGCATGAGGCAGCAGCGCCGCGCCTAAGTCCGTTAACGTCACTGCGGCCGCGGTACGATTTACCAGCTTGCCGCCCAGTACGGACTCAATCTGCCGTAGCGCGCTGCTCAGCGCGGGTTGACTGATCGCCAGCCGGCTGGCGGTATCGGTGAAATGACGAAGTTTCGCCAGCGTCACAAAATACTGGATCTGTTTTAACGAGAGTGCGGGAAGGCGCTGCCAGGGTTCAGCCATTGGGGTATCAGGGTTGCCAGGTAAACGTTTGCCACAGGATAAACGTTTCTTATCGGCTGATAAATTAAATCATCTGGGCAAAGCGTATTCCCCTGCCTAGAGTAGCCGCCAGAGCCTCTTTTTTGGAACCCTGCCATGACCTCTGCTGATTTACGACGCCGGGCGGTAAAAGCCGCCCTCGGTGAAGCGCCTTTCGACCTGCTGCTCATTAATGGCAGAGTCGTTGATATGGCAACCGGAGAAACACGTGAAGCCGATGTCGGTATAGTTGGCACGCTTATCGCCAGCGTACATCCTCGCGGCAGCCGCGAAGATGCCGCCCAGACCCACGATCTTGCCGGCAATTACCTCAGCCCAGGGCTGATGGATACCCACGTTCACGTTGAAAGTTCCCACCTGCCGCCCGCCCGCTATGCCGAAATCGTCGTTGCCCAGGGCACCACAACTATTTTTTGGGATCCGCACGAGCTGGCGAACGTGCTCGGCATTGAAGGTGTGCGCTACGCCGTTGACGCCAGCCGCAACCTGCCGCTGCGCGTGATCTGCGCGGCGCCGTCCAGCGTGCCTTCAACGCCGGGGCTGGAGATGTCCGGCGCAGATTTTGCCGGGAAAGAGATGGAAACCCTGCTCTCCTGGCCTGAAGTGGCAGGCGTAGCCGAAGTGATGGATATGCACGGCGTGCTCAACGGCAGCGAGAGAATGCTGGAAATTCTTAACGCTGGCCTGGAGAGCGGCAAGCTGATTGAAGGGCATGCGCGCGGCCTCAGCGGCGCCGGACTGCAGGCCTACCTGGCGGCTGGCGTAACGTCCGACCATGAACTTACCTCCGCGGCAGATGCGCTGGAAAAACTGCGCGCCGGGCTGACTTTGGAAATTCGTGGTTCACACCCGTATCTGCTGCCGGAGATCGTCGCCGCGCTGAACGGCCTGCCGCATCTTTCCTCGCAGGTCACCGTCTGCACCGACGACGTGCCGCCGGACATGCTGCTGGCAAAAGGCGGTATCGTGGCGCTGCTTAACCTGCTGATTGAGCACGGCATGAAGGCCACGGATGCTTTGCGCCTGGCCACGCTTAACGCCTCGCTGCGTCTGCAGCGTCCGGATCTCGGCCTGATTGCCGCAGGGCGCACCGCCGATCTGGTGGTGTTTGATTCACTGGAAAAACTGAGCGCCAAAACCGTTTACGTTGCCGGGAAGCTTGTAGCCGAACAGGGGAAAATGCTGGAGCCCGTCGCGGCGCCGTCTATCGTTCCTCCGCGAGATACCGTTCAGCTGCAGCCGCTAAACCCAAACGATTTTGTACTCAAAGTGCCGGTCAACAATGGCCGCGCACGCCTGCGCCACATCAAGGGCGCTCGCTTCACCCAATGGAGCGAAGTCGAGGTAGAAGTCCGGCACGGTGAAGTCCAGCTGCCAGAAGGTTTCAGCCTGATTTGGGTTCAGCATCGTCACGGCCGCCACGAAGCAAAACCTCAGCTGGCGCTGCTCGAAGGCTGGGGAGAACTTCGCGGGGCCATTGCCACAACCTATTCGCACGACTCGCACAATCTGGTGGTGCTGGGCAGAGATCCGCACGATATGGCGCTGGCCGCCAACGAGCTTATCGCCTGCGGGGGCGGGATGGCGCTGAGCCAAAACGGGCAGATGCTGGCGAAGGTAGAAATGCCGATTGCCGGAATGCTCTCCGATCTTCCCACCGCCGAGCTGGCGCAGCAGTTTGCTCAATTACGCGAATTGAGCAATAAAGTCGCCGACTGGGAGCCGCCGTACCGCGTGTTCAAGGCTATCGAAGGCACCTGCCTCGCCTGTAACGCCGGACCACATTTGACCGATCTGGGCCTGACGGATGGCAGCACTCGCCAGATTGTCGACCCGCTTATTGAATGCCACGAACATCCGGCAGACGCACACACAACACATTAATCCGGAGAGCCAAATAATGGCCGAAAATTCAGTGTCTCAGGCCGCCAGTGAAAGCTGGCTGGAGCGGCGATTCCAGCTCCGCAGCCGCCAAAGCAAAGTGAAAACCGAATGCCTCGCGGGCGTGACCGGCTTTCTCGCTGCAGCTTATCTTTTAGTGGTTATCCCCGGCCTGCTTGCCGTAGGCGGCATGGATAAAGGCGCGGCAACTACCGGGACAATCATCGTCTTCGTCATCGGCACCCTGCTGATGGCGTTTTACGGCAACCTGCCGTTTATTGTCGGGCCAGGTATCGGCGGCTCGGTGCTGGTGGGCGTTACGCTCGCCGGGAGCGAGCATATTGGCTGGCAGATTGGCCTCGGCATTGCCTGCTGGTCAGGCATTCTGTTCTTTGCGCTTACCCGCCTCGGCCTGCGCGAGGTCGTTACGCGCTCGGTGCCGCAGTCGATAAAGCTCGGGCTTACGGCCTCCATCGGGCTGTTCGTCGCGGTGCTGGGCTTCCGCAACGCTGGCCTGGTGCTGGCAAACGCGAAAACCAACGCTCTGGCGCTCGGCGACTTTACCTCTGCTGGCGCGATGGTTGCGCTGTGTGGCCTGTTCCTGGCGATTGCCCTTCAGGCTCGCCGCATACCGGGCGCCATTTTGTGGGCTATCCTGTTTGCCACGCTGGTCGGCATTCCGCTGGGCGTCACCCATCTGCCGCAAAGCTTTATCGCTATGCCGCACTCGCTGGCACCGGTCTTGGGCCACGTTGATATGCTCGGCGCGCTGAACATCGCCTTCCTGCCGTTCCTGTTTGTGTTCTTTGCTTCAGAGTTTTTCTCCACCATGGGCACCACGCTGGCGGTGGGCGGCGAAGCCGGGCTGCTGGACGAACATGGCAACATGCAGCACATCAACCGTCCGTTTATGGTGGATTCCATTGCCGCAGCGCTGGGCCCGTGGGTCGGCATTCCGGCCGCCACCGCGCTGATTGAGTCTTCGGCGGCGGCAGAAGCTGGCGGTAAAACCGGCCTGACCGCGCTGGCGGCGGCGGTGATGTTCCTGCTGATGCTGCTGTTTACGCCGATCGCACTGATGATCCCTAAAGAAGCGACTGCACCCGCGCTGATCCTTATCGGCCTGAACATGTTCAGCGGCCTGCGAAAAGTGGATCTGGGGAACTTTACCGACGGCCTGCCGGTACTGATGATGGTGATGATCACGCTTATCGCCAACAGCTTCGGCACCGGGATCGCCGGCGGTCTGCTGTTCTACATCATCATTAAAGTGATTGCCGGTAAGTGGCGTGAAATTCCGGTGGGGCTGTACCTGCTGGCGATTCCGCTGGTCTATTACTTCGCCACGTTAGTGAAGCACTAGAAACAAAAATGCCCTCGGAAGAGGGCATTTTTCTTCAGGCGGCTGGATTTAGCCGTTGGTCTGGATCTTCTTGATGATATTGGTGGTAGAGCAGCCATCTTCGAAGTTCAGTACCATCACTTCCCCGCCGTTGGCCCAAACTTCTTTGCTGCCGGCAATCTGTTCTGGTTTGTAGTCGCCGCCCTTCACTAAACGATCCGGCAGAACCTCACCAATCAGGCGCTGCGGCGTGTCTTCTTCAAACAGCACAACCCAGTCCACGGCTTCCAGCGCCGCCAGCACGATCATGCGCTGATCCTGCGGGTTGACCGGGCGAGTTTCGCCTTTCAGGCGTTTGGTAGAAGCATCGCTGTTCACCGCCACAATCAAACGGTCACCCAGCTTGCGGGCGTTCGCCAGGTAAGATACGTGGCCCGCATGCAGAATATCGAACACGCCGTTGGTCATCACTACACGCTCACCGCGCTTGCGCGCAGCGGCGACGGCAACTTTCAGCTCGGCTTCGGTCATGACGCCAAAGCCCGTTTCTGCGCGACCACGTACCGCGTTTTCCAGCTCGACCGGAGAAACGGTTGACGTTCCCAGCTTGCCAACGACCACGCCCGCCGCAGCGTTGGCGAAGTAGCAAGCTTCTTCCAGAGAGTTTCCCGCCGCAAGCGTCGCCGCCAGCACGCCGATCACCGTATCACCGGCCCCGGTCACGTCGTAGACTTCCTGCGCCTGGGTTGGCAGATGGAATGGCTCAATGCCCGGCTGCAGCAGCGTCATGCCCTGCTCGGAACGTGTCACCAGCAGCGCCGACAGTTCATAGTCGGCAATCAGCTTCATGCCTCGTTCCACCAGCTCGGCTTCGGTTTTGCATTTGCCGACCACGGCCTCGAACTCGGAAAGGTTCGGGGTCAGCAGCGTGGCACCACGGTAACGCTCAAAGTCCGTACCTTTCGGGTCGATCAGCACCGGCACTTTGGCTTCACGCGCGAGGCGAATCATCTGTTGCACGGTTGCCAACGCGCCTTTGGCGTAGTCGGAAAGCACCAGCGCGCCAATCTGCGGCAGCGCCTGGCTGATACGCTCGTGCAAGGGTTCTGGATCTACGCCCTCAAACCCTTCTTCAAAGTCGAGGCGAATCAGCTGCTGGTTACGGGAAAGCACGCGCAGCTTGGTAATCGTTGGGTGAGTCGGGACGGACACGAAGTCGCACTTCACGTTGACGCCGGCCAGGCTTTGGCTGAGCGCACGAGCCGCATCGTCAATACCGGTCAGGCCGACCAGGCGAGAATTAGCGCCAAGCGAAGCAATGTTCATCGCCACGTTAGCCGCACCGCCAGGGCGTTCTTCAATGGTATCCACCTTCACCACCGGCACCGGGGCTTCCGGCGAGATACGGCTGGTTGGGCCGTACCAGTAGCGATCCAGCATCACATCACCAACCACCATGACGCCTGCACGGCTGTATTCGGGCAGCGTTACTTTCATTCCTGACTCTCCAGCGAGGGATAAAATTTTGCGCGGGATGATAACATAATTACGCCCCGGAGTGCGTTTGCGGCTCGCCAAGCCAGGTTTGCCAGCTGCGGCGCACCTGCTCACGTTCTTCAACGAAAGCGTCCAGCGCAACGTTCCCAGGCAATTCCTGTAACGCCAGATGGTGCAATTCATCGCGCAGCGTGACATAGGCGTGGGTCAGAGCTTTGGCCTCGCTTTCGTCCATAATGTCGTTCTGCGCCATCAGCTCCAGAATGCGGACATTATCAGACCAGCGGGTAAGCTTCGGCGCTTCGCTGGCATAGCGCAGCACCAGATATTGCGTAATAAATTCGATGTCAGTGATACCGCCTTCATCGGCTTTAATATCAAAACGATCGCGGTGTTTATTGCCCAGATGCGCGCGCATTTTTTCACGCATCTCGCGCACTTCAACCTGCAGCGCCTGCCCTTCTCGTGGCGTGCAAAGGATCTCGCGACGAATGGCATCAAACTGGCGGTTAAGCGCCGGGTCACCGTAAACAACGCGGGCCCGGACCAGCGCCTGATGCTCCCAGGTCCAGGCTTCATTTTTCTGATAATCGGCAAAGGATTCTGCCGTAGTCACCAGCATTCCTGCCGCACCGGATGGCCTGAGACGAGCATCGACTTCGTACAGAATACCGGTCGAGGTTCGCGTGCTGAACAGGTGCATAATGCGCTGGGCAAGGCGCAGGTAGAACTGGCGACCATCGATTTCCCGCTCGCCGTCCGTCATGACTTCCATCGGGCAATCGTGCAGGAAGACCAAATCCAGATCGGAACTGTAGCCCAGTTCCCAGCCGCCCAGTTTTCCGTATCCCAGCACGGCAAAGCCACGGCCTTCTCTGTCCTGCAGATGCCGGGGCTGACCGTAGCGCGCCACCATTTGCGTCCAGGCTCGCTGAACCACCGCATCCAGAATAGCCTCGGCAAGCCAGGTCAAATGGTCGCTAACCTTCATGACCGGCAAGGTTCCGGCGATATCGGCTGCCGCCACGCGCAGCATCTGGGCCTGTTTGAACTGGCGTAACGCTTCGAGCTGCTGCTCTTCGTCTTCGTCCGGCACTCGCAGCAGGTACTGACGGAGTTCGTCGCGATAAGCATCCATTGCCGTTGGCTGGTACAGCGTGTTGGGATCGAGCAATTCATCAAGCAGCAGCGGGTAGCTGGCAAGCTGCGCGGCAATCATCGGCGAGGCCGCACAGAGTGTGATCAGGTGCTTGAGCGCGCCGGGGAATTCGCTGAGCAGCTCCAGATAGGTCGTGCGGGTGAGAATGCCAAACAGCAACGGCGTTAAGCGGGAAAACGTCAACGGCGCGTCGGCCCGGGAACAGACTTCGCTCAGCAGGTGCGGCAGCAGCTGATCCAGCACCTGGCGGCCACGTGGGCCAATAGTGCGCTTGTCGATCTCCTGACGGAAATGGCTAACTTGCTTGAGTAATTCGGCCCGTGCCTCAGCAGTTAAATGACTTAGCACCGCCGTATTTTCATCGGCGTCCAGGGCGTCAATCCACAGTTCACGCCATGCCTCAGAGACTTTATCCTCCCCGGCTTCGGGCTCATCGTCGCCAATCAGGTCATTAAAGACCTGGCGCACGTCGTTCATATGCAGCAGCAGCGTCTGCTGAAGCGCATTCCAGTCTGCGGCCTGCATCGCCCAGGCCAGGCGAGCGCGATTAAGATCGTCCCCCGGCAAGGTTTGCGTCTGCTCGTCGTTGATACTTTGCAGCAGGTTTTCCAGCCGACGCAAATAGAGGTAGGCCGCGCGGAGTTTCTGTGCATCCTCTTCCGGGAGCAAATGAAGCTGCTGGATGGCGTCGAGGGTAGGCAGCAGAGAGCGGGACTGCAGCGAAGGCTCTCGCCCGCCGCGGATGAGCTGGAAGACCTGAACGATAAACTCGATTTCACGGATACCGCCCGCGCCGAGCTTAATATTGTCCGTCAGCCCCCGGCGGCGCACTTCGCGGGCAATCATGCCCTTCATGTTACGCAAGGACTGGATCACGCTAAAGTCGATGTAGCGGCGGAACACGAACGGGCGCAGCGTGTTGCGCAGCTCCTGGCTCCACACGTCGTCGTTGTCACCCATAATGCGCGCTTTCACCATCGCGTAGCGCTCCCAGTCGCGCCCCTGCTCCTGGTAATAATCTTCCAGCGCGGCAAAGCTGAGCACCAGCGGGCCGCTGTCGCCAAACGGACGCAGGCGCATATCCACGCGGTAAACAAAACCGTCCTGCGTCGGCTGGTCGAGGACTTTAATCAGGCGCTGCCCCATGCGGGTAAAGAACTGGGCGTTATCGAGCTCGCGCCTCCCGCCCTGGGTTGAACCGTTCTCCGGCCAGGCAAAAATCAGGTCGATATCGGAAGAGAAATTCAGTTCGCCACCGCCGAGCTTGCCCATGCCGAGGATCAGCAGCGGCTGAGGCTCTCCGGCTGCGTTACAGGGCGTGCCCCACTCGCGACAGCAGGCAGCATAGAGCCAGTCGCGGGCGGCCACGATAAGCGTTTCAGCCAGCACGCTGAGCTGTTGCAGCGTGCTTTGGGTATCCACCTGCTCCAGCGCCTGCACCCAGGCAATGCGCACCATAATGCGGCGACGGAAAAAACGCAGCGCTTTCATTAATGCCGCTTCGTCGTGTACATCCTGCAAGTCATGCTGCAGCCAGGCGGCATAATGTTGCCATTCGTCAGCCTTGGGCGCGTCCTGCTGCAACGTTTGCAGCCAGGCGGGATACGCCACTACGCTGTCACCAACAAAATCACTTATCGCCAGCACCGCGCGAGCTTCGTCGCTCAGTGTCAGGGAGTCAATCTCTTGCGGCAGGCGCGGCAAAAACGCCTGCAGGTGCTGCTGTAATAAAGGAGTCAGCGACATCATAGTGGGTATCCGTTGCCAGTCTATTATTTCCCGCTATGCAGCCAGAATGGCGCCTGCGAGATCGCTTCGTTTCGGTAATGCTCTATTTCGATGCGCTGGCGGGTAACGATGGCGTGGCGCAGTCCCTGCCAGTTTTCCAGCCATGGCTGAGTTTGCGCATCGCTGTATACCCCGGCCAGCAGGCGAATAGAATCCGTCTCACGCGCCAGGCGTGGCAGCTGGTCAGCATAGCTGTCTCCCAGCGGGCGCTGGAAGGTCTCTTTCAGCTCGGCCGCGTGGCGGGAAAGGTGAGTATCGGCAAAACGCTTGAAGGAGCCATCCAGCTTAGCGCGCGCTTTTTCATCAACAAACGCCTGCCACTGGCGCTCCACCAGCCAGCGGGTCAACGCCAGTTTGGCGCTGCTTGCCTGCGCGCTGTACACCATTGCCTCGGCTTTTTCATCGTCGGCAAAGCGGGTTTCAAGCGCAATCAGCTGCTCACGCAAGTGAGTGCTCGCTTTTCTTGGAATTATGCCGCCGAAAAGCGCCAGCGCATGACGCACCAGGCCCACGGCATCAATCACCTGCTGTCTGGCCGCTTTCACGCCGCTAAGCCACAGCTCTTCATGGTAGAGCCAGTGAGCGAGCGCCAGCTCCAGGGAACCTTCCAGACCTTGTTCAACGGTGGCTTTAGCTGGTGGGTAGAGCACGGCCAGCGGCTTCACTTCGCGCACCGCATTGCCTTGAGCCAGGTGATAACCGCGCGCCGCTTTGCTCAGGCTGCCCTGACGCAGGCCAGGCTCAGTGACCAGGCTTTCCGCCAGGGCCAGCAGGTCTGACGTTTCACCGGCTAACAGTTCAAGTTCGAGTTCGCAGATCGGCGTCTGGTGCTCCCCGGCTTTCACTTCACCGAGATCCAGCGCCAGCTCAATGCGGCTCGCACCGTGAGTAACCACCCACTTTTCACGCACAAAGTCGGTGCTGAACAGCGGCTTAACCCCGGCCTGCAGCGCCGCCACGTCCAGCCCTTCGGGCCACACTTCCGCCGGCAGCAAAGCGAGATCCAGCTCGGGCTTGCTTAGCTCTACGTTATATTCAGGGCGCTGATGCAGCCCGCCGGTCACGCGTCCGGCGATTTTCATCGTCATTTCATAGCGCCCGGCATCCCCACGAATGCGCAGCCCCATGTCGTGACGACGCAGCTGGTTATCCGCTGTTTCATAATAGATATTGAGCAACTGCCGTGGATCGCTGTGCTCGCCTGGCAGGGCATTCAACTTGTCGCGCAGCGCGTCGAGCGCAGCAGGGTTAACGATGAATTTGAGTTCGATTTCCTGAGCCATGTCTTCTTTACTTTTGTTTACGTCACACCAGGCAACATCCTGGCGAACTAAATAGCGTCGATTAGGTCTGTAATAGTACGACAAAATACCCCTTCGGGTAGCGAATTTGCGGTAGTGCAGGAACGCCTGGTGGTGAAATTGACATCAGGATGATTCTCATTCAGGTTTACGGATTGCACCGTCAGACTGTTGCCACTACTATCGTTCCACACTTTATGAAAATAACGACGAAATAATGCAGAAATTACGCCTGATTTGCCTCACTTTGCTGTCCCTTAGCGTTTCCGTCGTGGCTCATGCCGAAGAAAAACGTTATGTCTCTGATGAATTGAACACCTGGGTCCGCAGTGGCCCGGGCGATAACTACCGCCTGGTTGGCACCGTCAACGCAGGGGAACAAGTCACGCTGCTGCAAAGCAATGAAGAAACGAAATACGGCCAGGTACGCGACAGCAACGGGCGTACTTCCTGGATCCCGCTTGCTCAGCTGAGCACCAATCCAAGCCTGCGTACCCGCGTACCCGATCTGGAAAACCAGGTCAAAACGCTGACCGACAAGCTGAATAACATCGACACAACCTGGAACCAGCGTACCGCTGAAATGCAGCAGAAGGTTGCCCAGAGCGACACCGTGATTAACGGCCTGAAGGACGAGAATCAGCAGCTTAAAAACCAGCTAATCGTCGCCAGGAAAAAGGTGGATGCCGCCAACGTCCAGCTTGACGATAAACAGCGCGCCATCATCATGCAGTGGTTTATGTACGGCGGCGGTGTGGCTGGGTTTGGCCTGCTGATTGGCCTGCTGCTTCCGCACATGATCCCAAGCCGTAAGAAGAAAGACCGCTGGATGAACTAACGGCGACACATTAGCCGTTGCTTCCCCCTCGCATCTACACTTACCATTCGTGGTTCAATAACGGTGCCTGGGGTGTAAAGCGTGAAGATTTATCTGGTCGGTGGTGCAGTTCGTGATGGGTTATTAAAACTACCGGTTAAGGATAAAGACTGGGTTGTGGTTGGGATGACGCCTCAGCAAATGCTGGACGAAGGCTACGAGCAGGTCGGGAAAGACTTTCCTGTGTTCCTGCATCCGCAAACCCACGAAGAGTATGCGCTGGCCCGTACCGAAAGGAAATCAGGCCAGGGCTATACCGGCTTTACCTGCTATTCAGCCCCGGACGTCACGCTTGAACAGGATCTCCTGCGCCGCGACCTGACGATCAACGCCATTGCCCAGGATGAGAACGGCGAGATTATCGATCCGTATAACGGCCTCGCCGACATCGAGCGTCGCCTGCTGCGCCATGTTTCACCGGCTTTCAATGAAGACCCGCTGCGCGTCCTGCGCGTGGCGCGTTTTGCTGCACGCTACGCCCACCTGAATTTCCAGATAGCGCCAGAAACCCTCGCGCTGATGCGTGAAATGACCGACAACGGTGAAATCGCCCATCTCACCGCCGAACGCGTCTGGAAGGAGACGGAAAACGCCCTCACCAGCCGTAATCCGCAGGTCTTTTTTGCCGTGCTGCGCGAATGCGGCGCCCTGAAAGTCCTGTTCCCGGAAATCGACGCGCTATACGGCGTTCCGGCTCCGGCAAAATGGCACCCGGAAATAGACACCGGTATTCATACGCTGATGACCCTGTCTATTGCCGCGCAGCTTAGCCCGGAGGTAGACGTTCGCTTTGCCACGCTGTGTCACGACCTCGGCAAGGGGTTGACGCCAAAAGAAAAATGGCCAAGCCACCACGGCCACGGCCCGGCGGGCGTTAAGCTTGTGGAGCAACTTTGTGCCCGCCTGCGCATCCCGAATGACATTCGTGACCTGGCAAAACTGGTCGCCGAGTTCCACGATCTGATCCACACCTTCCCGATTTTGCAGCCAAAAACGGTGATAAAGCTGTTCGACGCCATCGACGCCTGGCGTAAGCCGCATCGCGTGGAGCAAATCGCCTTAACCAGCGAGGCCGATGCCCGAGGGCGCACCGGTTTTGAGGCCAGTGATTATCCGCAGGGCAGAATGCTGCGCGCGGCCTGGATTGCGGCGCAGAGCGTAACGAACAAAGAAGTGATTGAAGCTGGATTCAGCGGCCCGGCAATCAGGGAAGAGCTGACGAAGCGGAGAATTAAAGCGGTTGCGGTCTGGAAGGAGCAGCACTGCCCCCAGCCGCAAGGCTGAGGGCATCAGAAACTAGGTGAAGATAAAGAACACCACTGCGGCTACCACGAAGCGGTAGATAGCGAACGGAATAAACGAAATTCGCTTAATCAGATGCAGGAAGGTTTTGATGGCGATAAGCGCGACGATAAAGGCGGTAACAAAGCCCACGGCAAACATTGGCAGGTCGCCCATCGTCAGGAAGCCGATACTCTTATAGAGGTCAAGCGCCGTCGCCCCCATCATCATCGGCACCGCCAGCAGGAACGAGAACTCAGAGGCCGCATAGCGGCTAACGCCCATCAGCATCCCGCCGGAAATGGTTGCCCCGGAACGAGAGAAGCCCGGCCAAAGCGCCAGACACTGGAAGCAGCCAATCATAAATGCCTGACGGTAGGTGATGTCGTCCACGCCAACCGCACTCGGCACCTTCGGCTTCAGGCATTCCGCCGCAATAAGCAGCACGCCGCCGACCACCAGGGCATACATCACATTCACCGGGTTAAACAGCGATTTAATGGCATCGTGAAGAACAAGTCCCAGCACCACCGCCGGTATCATGCCGAGCAGAATATGAATCAGTGAAAGACGCCCCGTGCCTACCCCTTCATGCTCGGGAGGACGGCCAAAATGAATGCCAATCAGGCCAAACAGACGACGCCAGAACATCACGACCACGGCGAGAATAGAGCCAAGCTGGATAACCACTTCGAAGGTTTCAGCCGTCTGCCCCTCAAAGCCTAAAAGATGCCCCACAATAATCATGTGCCCGGTAGACGATACCGGTAAAAACTCGGTTAACCCTTCAACAACGCCAAGAATGGCGGCAATTGCCAAGGTTGGTAGATCGCTCATCACTTAACCCTCATCCCCAAAAACAGACACAAAAAAACGGCCTACGCAGGACGTTAGCCGCAAAAGATACGTTGATAAGACCCGCCGGTCACCGTTTGGTTTAACGATCCCGGTAATTATTTGCCTGGTTTCAGATTACTGCCACGCTCGATGATAACCCCAACGTTAGCGGCCTGAGCTACCGCCCCTGGCTTACTCACCTTCAGGCGAATCCACGGCGAGTTAAAGCGGGCCAGCAGCAGTTCCGCTATTTCTTCAGCCACGCGCTCCACCAGGGCAAAGCGTCCGCCGCTGACGTGCTTAATCACGGCTTCGCTCACATCCGCATAGCTGAGGCAATCCTTTACATCATCGCTGCCCGCAGCTTTGCGGTTATCCCAGGCCATTTCGATATCGAACACCAGCTTCTGTTCAATGGTCTGTTCCCAGTCGTAAACACCGATGGTGGTGATTACCGAAAGCTGCTCTATAAATACAATGTCCATCACGCCCTGCCCGGTTTTTAGTCATGCCGGATACCACTTCCGGCGAAATATGCGTATTATCCACAGATGCAAAGAAGACTTCGACACTTTCAACATGGAACAGCGTTATGAGTGCAATCGCGCCTGGTATGATCCTCCTCGCGTATCTTTGCGGCTCGATTTCTAGCGCCATTCTGGTTTGCCGCATTGCCGGTCTCCCCGATCCACGCGAGAGCGGCTCCGGTAACCCAGGAGCAACCAATGTATTACGCATTGGCGGTAAAGGTGCAGCCGCAGCGGTACTGATTTTTGACGTTCTGAAAGGCATGCTGCCCGTTTGGGCGGCGTGGGCGTTGGGTGTGACCCCCTTCTGGCTTGGCCTGATTGCCATCGCCGCCTGCCTCGGCCATATCTGGCCGGTGTTCTTTAAGTTTCGTGGCGGTAAAGGCGTGGCGACGGCATTTGGCGCCATCGCACCCATCGGCTGGGATTTAACCGGCGTGATGGCCGGAACCTGGCTGCTGAGCGTGCTGCTGAGCGGCTACTCTTCTCTCGGTGCGATTATCAGCGCGCTGATCGCCCCGTTTTATGTCTGGTGGTTCAAACCGCAGTTCACCTTCCCGGTCGCCATGCTTTCCTGCCTGATTCTGATGCGTCACCACGACAATATTCAGCGCCTGTGGCGTGGCCAGGAAACAAAGATCTGGGCGCGGTTTAAGAAGAAAAAGAAAAAAACCGAGCAGGAATAACCCGTCTCGCTTGAGACCAGCCAGAAACAACAAAGGAGTGATAAATCACTCCTTTTTTACGCCCGTAACAAGCCTGCTATCCCAGCGGACTTTAGGCGTGGTTTAACAATCGCTCTGCCGTTTACCGGCCAGGGAAAAACATCGCGGCAAGCTCCTGGCCCGGCTCATCTGCCCGCATAAGAGCTTCACCGACAAGGAAGTTATTCACGTTGGCTTCGCGCAGGCGAATCACATGTTCACGCGTGGCAATGCCGGACTCGGTCACCACCATTCGATCCGCCGGAAGCTGAGCTAACAGGCTAATCGTGGTTTCGATCGTTGTTTCGAAGGTGCGCAGATTACGGTTGTTGACGCCAATAAGCGGCGTGGTCAGCCGGAGCGAACGTTCCAGCTCATCGGCATCGTGAACCTCTACCAGCACCGCCATGCCCAGTTCGTGGGCCTGCGCCTCAAGCTCCTGCATCTGGCCGTCTTCAAGCGCGGAGACGATAAGCAGAATGCAATCTGCCCCCATCGCCCTGGCTTCCACAACCTGCCACGGATCGATGATAAAATCTTTGCGTAAAACCGGCAGCTCGCAGGCGGCACGAGCCTGCTGCAGATAAGCCGCGCTGCCCTGGAAGAACTGTTCATCAGTCAGCACCGACAGACAGGCGGCACCGCCCTGTTGATACGATGCCGCTATCTCAGCAGGATTGAAATTCTCACGAATCAACCCTTTCGACGGGCTGGCCTTTTTCACTTCGGCAATCACCCCAGCCAGACCTGCATCACGCTTGTGGCGCAGCGCGGCAACAAAATCACGGTGATTCTGTGCGGCGGCCTGTTCAGCAAGCTGGCTTAGGGAAATTGCTTTTTTAGCGGCGGCAATTTCTTCATGCTTAACGGCGATAATTTTGCTGAGGATATCGGACACAATGTTCTCCAGGTTCAGTCGGGTATCGCGATAGATTGCCGGATTGTGCGCCGAAAGTACCGGGCAAATTCCGCTTTCGTTTGTTGCAGAGTATTACCAGGCAGGATGGGCTGCGGGGACAAAAAAGGAGCGGTTAAACGCTCCTTTTAGTTTGCTTATCAGGCGGCGGGTAACTCTGCCAGCGGCCAACGTGGACGCACGCTAACGCTCAGCTCGCCGGAGGTGCCGGCTTTCAGGCGAATCATCCCGGCATAGGCAATCATTGCGCCATTGTCGGTGCAAAACTCCGGCCGAGCGTAAAACACTTCGCCGCGGCGTTTAGTCATCATCTCGGCCAGTTTTGCGCGCAGGGTACGGTTTGCGCTCACGCCGCCCGCCATCACCAGCCGCTTAAAGCCGGTATGATCGAGCGCGCGTTTACATTTGATTGCCAGCGTGTCCACAACCGCATCTTCGAAAGCGCGGGCGATATCAGCGCGAGTCCGATCGTCAGCGTCGTTATCGCGAATGGTGTTTGCGGCAAAGGTTTTCAGGCCAGAGAAGCTAAAGTCCATCCCCGGACGGTCGGTCATCGGGCGTGGGAAGGTAAAGCGCCCCGCCGTGCCCTGCGCCGCCATTTTGGACAGCAGCGGCCCACCTGGATAGTCGAGCCCCAGCAGCTTGGCGGTTTTATCAAATGCCTCACCGGCCGCATCGTCGATAGACTCGCCCAGCAGTTCATATTTACCAATGCCGGTCACGCTGATGAGCTGGGTATGGCCGCCGGAAACCAGCAGCGCGACAAACGGAAACTCGGGCGGATTGTCTTCCAGCATCGGGGCCAGCAGGTGACCTTCCATATGGTGTACCGGCACGGCTGGCACATCCCAGGCAAACGCCAGCGAGCGGCCAATCGTGGCGCCAACCAGCAGCGCGCCCACCAGACCCGGCCCGGCGGTATAGGCTACGCCGTCGATATCTTTTGCGGTTAATCCGGCTTCTTTCAGCGCGGCCTGGATAAGCGGCACGGTCTTGCGAACGTGATCGCGGGAGGCCAGCTCCGGCACCACGCCGCCGTAGTCAGCGTGCAGTTTCACCTGACTATACAATTGGTTGGCTAATAACCCTTTCTCATCGTCATAAATGGCGATGCCGGTTTCATCACAGGATGTTTCGATTCCCAGTACACGCATGGCTTGTTTTACCTCTTTGGCCCGGCGCGAAGTTTAATCCCGGTGGCTTCCTTTGTAAAACTTTGCTGCCCTATACCCCGCCTGATGGTGTATAATCTGCGGTCCTGGAAGATACCGGCCCTAAAAGCCAGGTTTCTCGTCGTTCGGTGCTTTACAAAGCAGCAAGAGTTGCAGTAAAATTCCGCACCATTTTGAATTAAGCTGGCCTGTATGCCAGCGGCAAACCGAATTATTAAAGGTGAGAGTTACATGCCGGTAATTAAAGTACGTGAAAACGAGCCGTTCGACGTAGCACTGCGTCGCTTCAAGCGTTCATGCGAAAAAGCAGGCGTTCTGGCTGAAGTCCGTCGTCGTGAGTTCTATGAAAAACCAACGACCGAACGTAAGCGCGCTAAAGCTTCTGCTGTGAAACGCCACGCGAAGAAACTGGCTCGCGAAAACGCACGCCGCACTCGTCTGTACTAATCTTCTGAGGATTCACTCCTCAACTTCAGACTGAGTAGTAGTTATAAGGCCGTGCTTCCGAAAGGAATGCGCGGCTTATTCTCGTTTATAAACTGACATATCCCTGAGCTTTTAGGCCCCGGCCTGAGAGATGACGGATATAGCATGGGGCCTATGGCTGGACGAATCCCGCGTGTTTTTATCAATGACCTGATCGCTCGCACCGACATCGTCGACCTGATCGATGCTCGCGTGAAGCTGAAAAAACAGGGCAAGAACTACCACGCATGTTGTCCATTCCATAACGAGAAAACCCCCTCTTTCACCGTGAACGGTGATAAACAGTTTTACCACTGCTTTGGCTGTGGCGCACACGGTAACGCCCTCGACTTCCTGATGAACTACGACAAGCTTGAGTTTGTCGAAAGCGTTGAAGAGCTGGCGACCATGCACAACCTTGAAGTGCCGTACGAGGCTGGCAACGGCCCAAGCCAGATCGAACGACACCAGCGCCAAAGCCTGTACCAACTGATGGACGGTCTGAACGCCTTTTATCAGCAGGCGCTGAAGCAGCCCGCCGCAGAACCGGCGCGCCAGTATCTGGGCAAGCGTGGCCTGAGCGACGAGGTGATTAGCCACTTCGCCATCGGCTATGCGCCACCGGGCTGGGACAATGCGCTTAAACGCTTTGGCGGCAACAGTGAAAATCGCCAGGCTCTGACGGACGCCGGCATGCTGGTCACCAACGACCAGGGCCGCAGCTATGACCGCTTTCGCGAGCGCGTCATGTTCCCGATTCGCGATAAACGCGGCCGGGTCATCGGATTTGGTGGACGCGTGCTGGGCGATGCCCTGCCGAAGTACCTGAACTCCCCGGAAACCGACATTTTTCACAAAGGCCGCCAGCTGTATGGCCTGTATGAAGCCCAGCAGAGCCAGCCGGAACCGGCGCGTCTTCTGGTAGTCGAAGGATATATGGATGTGGTGGCGCTGGCGCAGTACGGCATTTCTTACGCCGTAGCGTCCCTTGGCACCTCCACAACCGCCGATCATATTCAGTTGCTGTTCCGGGTAACGGACACCGTGGTCTGCTGCTATGACGGCGATCGTGCAGGACGAGACGCGGCATGGCGAGCGCTGGAAACTGCGCTACCTTATATGACGGACGGCCGTCAGCTGCGCTTTATGTTCCTGCCCGACGGCGAAGACCCGGATACGCTGGTGCGTCAAGAAGGAAAGGACGCGTTTGAAGCGCGGATGGAGCAGGCTCAGCCGCTCTCCACTTTCCTGTTTAACAGCCTGATGCCTCAGGTTGATTTGAGTACGCCAGACGGAAGAGCGCGGTTAAGCACCCTGGCTCTGCCGCTGATTAGCCAGGTCCCCGGCGAAACGCTGCGTATCTATCTGCGCCAGGAGTTGGGCAACAAGCTCGGTATCCTGGACGACAGCCAGCTTGAAAAGCTGATGCCCAAACAGGCTGAAGGTGCTACACCTCGCCCGGCGCCTCAGCTAAAACGCACAACCATGCGTATACTGATAGGGTTACTGGTACAGAACCCGGAACTGGCCCCGCTGGTCCCGCCACTTAGCGGACTGGATGCCACAAAGCTGCCGGGTTTAACGCTGTTCAGCAGCCTGGTTGACGCCTGTATGGCGCAGCCGGGGCTGACCACCGGGCAGTTGCTGGAGCAATATCGTGGCACAAATGAGGCCACGACCCTTGAAAAACTCTCGGCGTGGGACGATATAGCAGATAGAGACATTGCTGAAAAAACGTTCACCGACTCGCTGGACCATCTTTTCGAGTCGGCGCTAGAGTTAAGGTTTGAAGAATTAATGGCACGTTCCAGAACGACGGGGCTGACCCCGGCGGAGCGTGAAGAAGTTCGCGTGATAACGCAATCGCGCGCCAAAAAATAGATTCGCGGCTTAACTGCCGAACATTGATCGGGTCACCCCCGAACGCCGCACGGACGGGCTGCGGCATAAAAATAAATCAGCCCTCGTACGTTATTGTTGGCGGCAACGCCTACCGACACAACCCTAATACTGAAGTGTGGATACCGTCTTATGGAGCAAAACCCGCAGTCACAGCTCAAGCTTCTTGTCCAACGTGGTAAAGAGCAAGGCTATCTGACCTATGCCGAGGTCAATGACCATCTGCCGGAAGATATCGTCGACTCCGATCAGATCGAAGACATCATCCAAATGATCAACGACATGGGCATTCAGGTGATGGAAGAAGCCCCTGATGCCGATGATCTTTTGCTTGCTGAAAACTCTAACAATACCGATGAAGACGCGGAAGAAGCGGCCGCACAGGTACTGTCCAGCGTGGAGTCCGAGATTGGACGTACCACCGACCCAGTGCGCATGTACATGCGCGAAATGGGCACCGTTGAACTGTTAACCCGTGAGGGTGAGATCGATATCGCGAAGCGTATCGAAGACGGTATCAACCAGGTACAGTGCTCTGTCGCCGAGTATCCGGAAGCGATCACCTATCTGCTGGAGCAGTACGATCGCGTTGAAGCCGAAGAAGCGCGTCTGTCCGACCTCATCACCGGCTTTGTTGACCCGAACGCTGAAGAAGACCTCGCACCAACCGCGACGCACGTCGGTTCCGAACTCTCTCAGGAAGAGAGGGACGACGATGAAGACGAAGACGAAGAGTCTGACGACGACAGCTCCGACGATGACAACAGCATCGACCCGGAACTGGCGCGTGAGAAATTCGGTGAACTGCGTAAACAGTATGAACTGGCTCGCGACACCATCAAAGCGAAGGGCCGCAGCCACCCGGATGCCGCAGCCGAAATCCTGCAGCTGTCTGAAGTGTTCAAACAGTTCCGCCTGGTGCCGAAGCAGTTCGACTACCTGGTTAACAGCATGCGCGTCATGATGGACCGCGTTCGTACTCAAGAACGTATCATCATGAAGCTGTGCGTTGAGCAGTGCAAAATGCCGAAGAAAAACTTCATCACGCTGTTCACCGGCAACGAAACCAGCGAAACCTGGTTCAACGCGGCCATTGCGATGAACAAGCCGTGGTCTGAAAAGCTGCACGACGTTGCCGATGACGTTCACCGCGGCCTGCAGAAGCTGCAGCAGATTGAAGAAGAAACCGGCCTGACCATCGAACAGGTAAAAGACATCAACCGTCGTATGTCCATCGGTGAAGCGAAAGCGCGCCGTGCGAAGAAAGAGATGGTTGAAGCCAACTTACGTCTGGTTATTTCTATCGCCAAGAAATACACCAACCGTGGTCTGCAGTTCCTCGACCTGATTCAGGAAGGCAACATCGGCCTGATGAAAGCCGTTGATAAGTTTGAATACCGCCGTGGCTATAAGTTCTCGACTTATGCGACCTGGTGGATCCGTCAGGCTATCACCCGCTCCATCGCCGACCAGGCGCGTACCATCCGTATTCCGGTGCACATGATTGAGACTATCAACAAGCTCAACCGTATTTCGCGCCAGATGCTGCAGGAGATGGGCCGTGAGCCAACGCCGGAAGAGTTAGCCGAGCGTATGCTGATGCCGGAAGACAAAATCCGTAAAGTGCTGAAAATTGCCAAAGAGCCTATCTCCATGGAAACGCCAATCGGCGACGATGAAGATTCGCATCTGGGCGACTTCATCGAGGATACAACCCTCGAGCTGCCGCTGGATTCTGCCACCTCCGAAAGCCTGCGTTCCGCAACGCACGACGTTCTGGCTGGCCTGACGGCGCGTGAAGCGAAAGTCCTGCGTATGCGCTTCGGTATCGACATGAATACCGACCACACGCTGGAAGAAGTGGGTAAACAGTTCGACGTGACCCGCGAACGTATCCGTCAGATCGAAGCGAAGGCGCTGCGCAAACTGCGCCACCCAAGCCGCTCTGAAGTGCTGCGTAGCTTCCTGGACGATTAATCGGTTCAGAAAACTGAAAAGCTCCCCGCCCGGGAGCTTTTTTTTGCCCTGAATTTGCGGTTTCTCCCCGCTCTCTCTGGGGGCCTCTTTCAATTCCCCCTCTCCCTCTGGGGGCCTCTTTCAATTCCCCCTCTCCCTCTGGGCGCCTCTTTCAATTCCCCCGCTCCCTCTGGGCGCCTCTTTCAATTCCCCCGCTCCCTCTGGGCGCCTCTTTCAATTCCCCCTCTCCCTCTGGGAGAGGGTCGGGGTGAGGGCATACAGCAACACTATGCTTACCGCCCCCGAGCCGCCAGAGATTCATCCAGCTCTTTATAGGCTTCCGTCAGTTTATCCAACGTCACGCGGCTTAAGCCGCTCGGGTTAGGCAAAATCCACACCTCGGTATCACCGATGGTAATCTCCTGCTTGCCCCATTTCGCACCACGCTGGCTGAAAGCCTGCTCAAAGGCCTGCTTGCCCAGAATAGCCAGCGTTCTCGGCTGGTAGTCCTGCATCTTTGTAATCAGCTCTCGGCCACCGGCACGCAGCTCCTGCAACGCCACTTCGCTTGCCTGAACCGTAGGCCGCTCAACCAGCTTCGTCACGCCACAGCCGTAGGACAGCAGCAGCTGCGCCTCCTCAGGCTTGAGCTGTCGGTCGGTAAAACCCGCCAGGTGAAGAACCTTCCAGAAACGATTAGCAGGATGAGCAAAAGGTAACCCGAGATGAGCGGATGATTTTCCCGGATTTATGCCGCAGAACACGACCCGGAGGTTCGGCTGAAGGATATCGCTGACCATTGCATTTCCCATCTGAATGAATCGAGTGGAAAGTATAAGGGATTGATTAGCAATTGTTTATAAAATCAGCACATGCTATTTAAGCGCTGGATTGCCATCGACAGTTACATTATAATCCAGCGCCAAGGCCCCTTAGCTCAGTGGTTAGAGCAGGCGACTCATAATCGCTTGGTCGCTGGTTCAAGTCCAGCAGGGGCCACCAAATTTTAGCTTTAAAATCATATAATTAAGCCACCCGAAAGAGTGGCTTTTTTGTTGTTTCATTTTTAGATGGCGATAAAGTGTCGCTAACCTGTCCACCTTAAATGGCAGTTCAGCCGTACCTGGCGCATTTGATAAATAAGATCGTCTGCATCACACGAAAGGCTGAAAAAAACGTACCTTCCCAAATCAGCAAAGAGTTTTATGACTCTTCGGTCTGCTCCCGAGTCACGCGGCGTAACGCGTTTTGATAGTTAAATTCTGCAGCCTCCACCAGTCAGTTAAAAGCCTGAGTCGCGGTGATCAAGGCCGAAATATGTGTGCTGCCATCAGAATAGTGAACGCCGCCAGTGCGTCCTGCTGTGCATTCAACGCACGCAGTTCTTCGTGTAAATCAATATATGCAATCTGCATTTTTTTGGTTTTTCTTATATATGATGAGATCGACGTTCAGCCTTTATCCGAGTAAACATGCTCTGACTGATTCATTTATATAAACATTATACCCCTCACATCAATAAATTAGATGTTATAGCTTTTCCGTCTTAAAAAAAAAGCCAACTCTTCAGTCAGCCTTTTTATTTTCTCGATTACGGGTATTCAGGTCACACCAGCGCCCGGAGTTCTTCCTTCATGTAGGAAGAGAAATATTCAGGGTTTTTAATGATAAGGCGGTTACCGGACTCAACCTTGTCCGCCCAACCGGCAACTTTTTTGGTGAAATCGGCGTTCCATCCCTCCTGAACGCCTCGGGCCGTTACGTCGTCTGAGCTAGCCGGGACGCCCAGCTGCTTCAGGTAACTAAACATTCCCTTCGCGGTGCTTTCATCCATAGGGTCCGGCACGGAGGCCGTGGTGTTCATACCGCCAATGAAGTCTAATGCTTTATCAATCGCTGTTGTCATAATTTATCCTTAAAATCAACCGCTTAATAAATAAGACTGTGACACGCGAGATCAAATGTACCATTAATCAAACTTCATTTTTTCAGGGTCAGTCACGTTTAAAGCCTCTGACGCCTTATCAGTATCTGGATGCGGCTGCTCTGCACCCGGCAGGCAGCCGCTGAAGATTAGAACTTCTCCCAGTTATCTGAGCTCCCGCCGCTCACGGCAAGCGCGGTTTTACGCGTCGCTAAAACGGGTGCAGCCTGAACCAGCCGCGCGTTAGCCGTCGCTACAGCCTGCCCGGTATTGAAAATACTCATCAGTTGCACAAGCCTGGTGGCCTGATCGCGGAGGCTCTCGGCGGCGCTGGCTGACTCCTCCACCAGCGCAGCGTTCTGCTGCGTCACCTGATCCAACTGAGTGATAGCGACGTTGATTTGGACGATGCCCTGTCCCTGTTCTTCCGTGGTCACGCCAATCTCAGAGATCAGCCCGGCCACGCGGTGGGACTGCTGTACCAGGTCATCGATCGTCGTACCGGCAGAGCTAACCATATCCGATCCTTTTGTCACTGTTCGCATACTGTCCTCAATCAGGGTTTTGATCTCACTGGCCGCAGAAGCTGAACGCTGTGCCAGAGAACGCACTTCCCCGGCGACGACCGCAAAACCGCGTCCGGACTCTCCCGCACGGGCGGCCTCAACGGCGGCATTTAACGCCAGAATGTTTGTCTGGAAGGCAATACCGTCGATAACGCCGATAATATCGCCAATTTTCCGCGAACTGTCGCTAATCTCCTGCATCGTCAGCACCAGGTTATTCACAGCATTGCCGCTTTGGGTCGCCGTTTCGCTTGCCGAGTTTGCCAGGCGAGTCGCAGTGCGCACCGTCTCGGCATTCTGCTGAATAGTCTGGCTCATTTGTTCCATCGAGGCCGCCGTTTCCTGCAGGCTGGCCGCCTGCTCTTCGGTACGCTGGCTAAGATCGGTGCTGCCGGCCGCAATTTCGCTGGCACCAACAGAGATAGAATGGCTGCTATCACGCACTTCACGGACGATGCCTAAAAGGCGGTTGCGCATATCGTCCATGGCGGCAAGCAGGCTTCGGGTATCACCGCTCTTCAGCTCGACGGCCGTATTGAGCTGCCCCTCAGAAACCTGTTTGGCAACGGACACGGCATAAGCTGGCTCACCGCCAAGCTGGCCTTTAACCGCTCGCCCGATGCCCCAGGCAATCAAAGAGCCAATCACCGCGCTGATGATAGTAATAAGCAGCAGCAGGTTGCCCGAGAAGTGCGCTTCATCGACATAATTGCGCGACATTGCCACCGTGGTGCCGGAGTGATCGCCAATCATCTCACTCAGCGCGTCCAGTACCCTGGCCTGCGGGCCAACCACTTCATTGATAACCAGCGATCGAGCCGCATCGTACTGCCCTGCCGCGCTAACGCTCATCACCTTGCGCAGCGCCTGGGAATAGGCCGGGCGAACGCTATTCAGATTGTCGAACAGCTCACGGGAACGCTTAAGTTTTAGCGCCTTATCCAGCTGTTTTAAAAGGGTATTGTTATCGGTGATGCGCTTTTCCAGTACCAGGTTGGTTTTTGTAATGTAGTCCCGGCTCTCTGCTTCGGTATGCGGCAGCGTCGTGAACAACGCCATATCACGAATATCGTGGGCGTTGTCCGTAATATTGTCCTTAATTTTTACGATCAGCAGTAAATTCACCAGGCGGACATTCGCTGCGTAATTCAGGTTATTTCCAACAGAAACCAACTGCATTCTGGCAAATAATGCGACAAAGAATCCAATGGCGATGACCAGCGCAAAGCCAGCCCCAAGCATAGTGCTGAGCCGCATATTTTTCAGTTTGTTCATAAATCCCTCTGAGCTTTCATGGTTATATCGCAGGCAATAAGAGGAGGTAATCGGTAGAAATCACATCAACGGTTGCGACAGTATATTTTGAATTATCGGATTTTTATCGGCAGCTTATGAGACTTCTTTAGCTAATATTCACCAGGAACTTACAACAAGAAACAATGACAGAAAGATGACAATAAATGGTCACTACTTATATTTTTGATAAAATTAAAACTACTATATTTAGGAGTGGCAGCCCCTCCCCACTTTATGGTTAACGGAGCTGAAATTGATGAGTCCCTGGCAGAATAATTATTTATCCGCAATAAAGTGGTCGTCATCGCCTACCGGGATATAAACGCGAACCCACTCCTTCCCGTCGATGATATCCCAGCTATGCCCTTCACCCGCCGTATCGGCCGCAAGCAGCACCGTACCTGGCTCGATGATGAAAGTTGAGCCGTCGCTGACCTTAAACTTCAGCCTGCCTTTAAGGGTCACCACGTACTGTTTTTTCGGCGCCGGATGCACGCCTTTCTGCCACTCTTCAAAAGTATTACTGAAGTAGAGATTCTCGGAAGAAAGTTTTGCCAGGGAAGGAATTGAGCCTTTTACAAATGCAGAGTGATTATTCGCGGTGTTAATCAGTTTCACGGCTGGAATACGGTGTTCGCTAATGCCTTTTTTAGGCTCTTCTGCATGCCCAACCATTGCCATCAACAAACCTGTGGTCGCCAGCAGAAGTCGTGTTATTTTTTTCATGATAATGTCCAGAGTTAATTTCACCCAGAGATACTCTGAGTAACAGATCGCGAGGTTAAGAAATAAATGTCGGATTAGTACATCAGAGGCGATGAATTTCGTCAACAGCTTACAACACAAGTTTATTTAGTTAATAAATTAAATATAAATAAAGAAAATAATTCAGCCCTAAAAAGGGATTCTCTTCGTCACCATTAATTTAATTCGAGCATAAACTCACTTATCGTTAAGCTAAAAAAGAATGACTGAGAACCAAATAAACTAAATACAGGCAGTGATAACCAGAATTTGGCTTATGGCCAGGGATAAACGTTATTCGCCTGATTCGTTCAGCAACGAGTCCGTTCTCAAAAAGGCAACGCAATGCGCCATTTTTGCTGCTTTAACGATGCCGTCAGGTATGCCAGGTTGAGGGAAAAGGAGACGCCCTATGAAACAGCCCTCTTCCCCCTGGTGGTGGGATCTTTCCACTCGTGAATTCAGCGAGCTGGAGATGCACAATATTGTTGCGGTGCTGCCCGTTGGCGCAGTGGAACAGCATGGCCCCCATCTGCCGGTGCGGGTCGATGCCGCCATCAACGCCGGTATTATTGAGCGCGCGGTACAGCTCCGCCCCGGTAATCTACCCGTGCTGTTTATGCCCGCTTTGCCCATCGGTAAGTCTGACGAACATCTCGCCTATCCGGGTACGCTCACGCTGCCTTACGAAGTGCTCGGTCAGGTGTGGTTTGAAGTGGCCAAAAGCGCCTGGCGGGCAGGTATCCGCAAGATAGTGTTCTGGAACTCGCACGGCGGGCAGCCGCAGCTGATGGAAATGGTGTGTCGCAAGCTGCGCGTGGAACTGGATATGCTGGCCGTTGGCGCCAGCTGGTTCCGCACCATTGATACTTCCGATCTTTATAGCGAAGCGGAACGTCAGCACGGCATTCACGGCGGCGAATCAGAAACCAGCGTGATGCTGCACCTCCACCCGGAGTTAGTGCACATGCAGCATGCGGATAATTTTGTCTCAGCCTCGGTAGCCATAGAAGCCAAAGGGGGCATACTCACGCCGGAAGGCGGCGTCAGCTTTGGCTGGATGGCTCAGGATCTCCATCCTTCAGGCACAACGGGGAATGCTGCGGCCGCCGATGCCGAAAGAGGTGAAATTGAGGTCGAACGCGCCGCCCGCGCCCTGCTTCAACTCATAGAAGAGGTCAGTAAAGCCGACCTCAGCATGTTTACCCCGCACACTGCCTTTAGCCGTTGAATGTTTCGCCCGGCTTCCTGTCGGGCGTTACTCCATTTGCAGCATCATGCCTTTAAGCGTTTCGGCCAACACGCTGCCGATGGCGCTGGTGCCGCGATCGTGGCCTATCAGCATCAGCGTTTGCGTTTGCTGGCCCAGCTCCCGCACCGGAATATAAACCAGCCGCCCGCTCCTCAGGTCGGTTTCGATATCAAACGGCGTCAGGAACGTCAGCGCCTGGTCCATCATCGCCGACTGGCGCATCACCTCGATAGAGTTAGTTTCGATAACCGGCTGCAGCGCCACCATCGCACGGGCAAATACGTCGTTCAGGTAGGGGCGAATTACCGTGGAATCATCGGCGATAACCATGGGATGCGGCATACAGTCGCTCAGGCGCAGGCTGCTTTTATCTGCCAGCGGATGCCCCGGCGCAACGACCGCGCCCAGCCTGCCCGTCACGCTGGCAATGCTGCGCAGCGCTGAGCGCATTTCAAAATCAAAACCAATCCCCAAATCCACATCGCCGGAAGCCACAGCGCTGGTGATATCCTCGCCGCGTGTCATCTGCTGCAAATGCAGCTTTACCCGTGGGTTGGCACGGCGGAAATCGGCTGCCGCACGCGGGATCAGGTTAGCCGCCAGCCCGCTCATCATTGCCACCGTCACTTCACCACGCCGCAGTCCTTTTAGCTCCTCAATTTTAATCTGCGCCCATTCCAGCTCTTTAAAGCTCTGGCGCACGTGGTGAATCAGCGTTTCACCGGCTGCGGTAAGGATCATTTTACGCGGCAGGCGCTGGAACAGCGGCGTGCCCAGCTCTTCCTCCAGCGCCAGCAGCTGGCGGTTGATAGCCGAAGCGGAAATGTGCAGGCGTTCCGCAGCCTTACGAATCGAACCGCTGCGCGCCACCTCATCAAGATAAACCAGTAAACGATATTTCAGCATCGGGGCTCCTGCGTTGCCTAAAAGGCATCGGTCAGTACGAAAATACGTGCTTTTAAGATATCGCTAAGCGCGGCATAACTGAAGTCATCAATTATCCTCCATCCACAATCCTGGGAGAGAAAAGATGGCAGGCATCACCCGCAGAAACTTCGCAAAAATGCTGGCAGGCGCCGTGGTACTCCCCGCGCTTGCCCCCGTAATGTCACGCTCTGCTCTGGCGGCAACGAAAGAGTTCAAGGTGGCGCTGCTGCTGCCGGGGACCATTTCCGACGGCGGCTGGAATACGCTGGCGTATCAGGGCCTGCAAAGCCTGAAAAAATCCGGCATTAAGGTGGCCTGGAGCGAAAGCGTGCCGCAGGCACAGATGGAACAGTCGATTCGCGGCTACGCGGACGATGGCTACAACCTGATTATCGGCCACAGCTTTGAGTACGGCGCGGCGTTCACCGAAATCGCGCCGGACTACCCGGATACCGACTTTTTCGCCTCCACGTTTAAGCCTGCGGAAGCGGCACCGAAAAACGTGGAATACATCAATCTGGCCTACATTCAGGCCGCGTATGCCGCAGGCGCGCTGGCCGCACTGATTTCCGACAAAGGCAAAGCCGTGGGCTTTGTGGGCGGCGGCGATAACCCGACCCAGCAGGGCATGATGCGCGCCTTTATCCTCGGGGCGGAAAAAACGCGCTCGGGCATTAAGGGCCTTGGCGTCGTCACCGGCGACTACGGCAACGCGACGAAGGGGCGTGAGGCCGCCACGGCCATGATAACCAACGGCGCCGACGTTATCTGGCATGCCGCCGACGTCACCGGCCTCGGGGCGCTTCAGGGTGCGATTGCCGCGAACATCAAAGCCATTGGCTGCTACACCGATCAGAAAGATGTCTCCCCCAGCCACATCGCCTGCAGCTTTAAGCAAAACCTGGACTGGGTTGTGGCGCAGGTGGGCAGCGCGGCGGCAGGTCACGCCTTTAAGGGCGGCGAAGAGTGGTCGCCGAGCGTCGCCAAAGCCTGGTCGGTTATCTACGGCAGCACATCCCACAACGCCAGCTTAGTGAGCGACAGCGCCTGGCAAGCCTTCCAGAAAATCTGGCAGCAACTTGATACCGGCGCGTTATCCGCCACCGCCTGACCGGGAGTTAACAGATGAGCATAGCTGCGCCTTTGCCGCGTGTAGCGTTGAATCGCATCACCAAAAGATTTGCCCGCGTCACCGCCAACGACAACGTCTCGATGACCATTGAAGCCGGTGAGATCCATGCTCTGCTGGGTGAAAACGGCGCAGGAAAAAGTACCCTGATGCAAATTCTCTACGGCCTTTATCAGGCCGATGAAGGCGATATTGTGGTAGCGGGTAAAAGCGTGAAGTTTCGCGACCCGAGCGACGCCATCGCCTGCGGAATCGGCATGGTTCATCAGGAATTTATGCTGGTGCAGCCGATGACGGTCGTCGAAAACGTGGTGCTCGGCCTGAAAGAGAATGCCAGCGGCGTGCTTAACCTGAAGGCCGCGGCCGCCCGGCTGAAGGCGCTGTCGGACAAACATGGCCTGGCCATCGATCCCTGGGCGCGAGTACAGCACCTTTCCGTTGGCGTTCAGCAGCGGGTTGAGATCCTCAAGCTGCTCTACCGTGACGCGCAGGTTCTGATCCTGGATGAGCCCACGGCGGTGCTCACGCCGAAAGAGAAAGAAGGCCTGTTTGCCACGCTGAAGTCGCTCTGCGCCGAAGGACGCTCCGTGGTGATCGTCACCCATAAGCTTTATGAAATCATGGCGATTGCTCGCCGGGTGTCCGTCATGCGGGCCGGAAAAATGGTGGAAACCGTGGCGGTGTCTGACACCTCCGAAACCGATCTGGCTCGCCGCATGGTTGGCCGTGATGTTGTGCTGCGGGTCGAGAAAACGCCGTGCAGGCCTGGCCGCAACGTGCTGCACGTGGACAGCATTGCCCTGCGCGACGAAACCGGCCAGCAAAAAATTTGGCGTGCTTCGCTTAAGGTCGCAGCGGGCGAGATCCTTGGCATCGCCGGCGTGGAAGGTAACGGCCAGTCGGAGCTGGCAAGCGCCCTGCTCAACCTGATGCCGATAGAAGCCGGCCGTATTCTGCTGGAAGGGGAAGATATTTCGGATGCTACGCCCGCTCAGCGTCGCCAGAAAGGCATCGGTTTTATTCCCGCAGACCGCCGGGAAGTCGGCTCATTCGTCACCCTTTCGCTGGAAGAAAACGCCATGCTCGGCTCCCAGCGCAGTTTCACCAAAGCCAAAGGCTGGCTGCTAGATCGCCTGAAAATAGCCCGCCATGCCAAAGAAATCATGGCGCGTTTTGACGTTCGTGCCCCGGACGCTCAGTTCGAAGCCGGCAAGCTTTCAGGCGGCAATCTGCAAAAACTGATCCTCGGGCGCGAAGTCGCGCAGAACCCGAAATTACTGATCGTTGAGCAACCCACTCGCGGGCTGGACGTGGGCGCGGTTGAGGCCGTTTGGGCGGGCCTGCTGGCGGCACGAGACAGCGGCTGCGCCATCGTGCTTATCTCCGCCGAACTCGAAGAAATTATCAACCTCTCGGACCGCATTGCCGTGATGTACAACGGCCAGATCGCGGGCGAGCTGGAGACGGCACACGCCACGCCGACCCTCCTTTCTGAACTGATGGCCGGTGGCAGCCCGACTCACGCGGAACAGCAGCATGACAAAGTGGCTTGAACGACGCCTCTCCCCGGCACAGTCGCCCTCAGCGTTGGCGTTGACCAGCTTCGGCGGCATTCTCGCCGCATTTATCGTCGGTGGGCTGCTGTTTTTACCCTTCGGCGCGAACCCTTTAACCGCTTATGGCTTCCTGTTCAGCGAGGCTTTTGGCTCCGCTCGCGGGTTTGGCCTTAGCCTGGTGCAGGCCACGCCGCTGATGCTTATCGCGCTGGCAACGCTGGTCATCTGGCGCGCGGGACTGGGCTACATCGGCTTTGAAGGCTGCTTCCTGGTTGGCGCGACGGCGGCAAGCTGGATAGCACTTTCCGGCACGCCGCAGGGCCTGCCGTGGAAGCTGCCGGCCGAGCTTTACTGGCCGATAGTGCTGCTAGTGACGTTTATCGCCGGCGCGCTCTGGGCTGGCTGGGTGGGTGCCCTGCGCGTGCGCTTTGGCGGCAACGACGTCCTGATTTCTCTGATGGCGAATTATGTCGCCATCTTTTTAGTTCAGTACCTGGTTTCTGGGCCGATGCGTGCGCCGGGAGATCTGCCGCAAACGCCCCGCCTGCCGCAGGAAACCTGGCTGCCGATAGTTCTCAGCGGCATAAAAACGCACTGGGGTATCGCTCTCGCGCTCATCGCCACGCTGTTCACCTGCTGGCTGATACGCAGCACGCCTGCAGGCTACGAAATCAACCTGGCGGGGCTGAATCCGAAAGCAGCACGCTATGGCGGAGTCGATGTTGCCCGCCGCCAAATGAGCGCGGTTTACCTGGGCGGCGGCTTTGCGGCTCTCGCCGGGCTGTGTGCCGTGCTCGGCGTTCAGCACCGCCTGATGGACGGACTTTCCGGCGGCGTCGGCTTTATCGGCGTGGTCGTGGCGCTGCTGGCGCGGCTGAACCCGCTGCTGGTGATCCCTACCGCGATTATGTACGGCGGGCTGCAGGTTGGCGGCGGTGCCATGCAGCGTGAAACCGGCCTGCCAACTTCGGTGGTGCTGATATTACAAAGCCTGGTGGTCATGATGATTCTGGCAGGAGACGTGCTGCGTTATTACCGCCTGCGCCTGCCAGCCCGGACAGTCGTGCAGGATGCTTTAGTGGAGAAAAAATCATGAGCGCAATGACCCATCTGGATGCCGCCTTTTTCATTGGCTGGCTGGCTGCGGCCATCCGTCTTGCTGGCCCGGTATTGCTGGCTGCGCTCGGTGAGATCTACGCCGAACGCGCGGGCGTGCTGAATATTGGCCTGGAAGGCACCATTTTGCTGGGCGCGCTCAGCAGCTATCTTGCGGCGGCGTATACCGGCTCGACGCTGCTTGGCTTTTTTGCCGGCGGCGCAGGCGGGCTGCTCGTTGGCGTGTTGCTGGCCGCGCTTTATTTACGCGCCCACGCCAGCCAGATTGTGGTCGGCATTGTCTTTAACATTCTTGCGGCGGGCCTGGCCTCATGGATTTATTCCCTGGCAATAGGCAGTACCGGGACGGCGGCAACAATTCCTATGTTTGCCGCCTGGCCCGTACCGCTGCTGTCATCCTTGCCCTTCATCGGCCCGGTGCTTTTTACCCAGCCCTGGCCACTCTATCTCACCCTGGCTCTGGTGTTTATCGCTCACTTTGGCCTGTTCCATACCCGCTTTGGCCTGGCGCTGCGTGCCGTGGGGGAAAATCCTAAAGCCGCCCATGCCGCCGGGCTTAACGTGCTGAAACTTCGCACCTGGGGCGTGCTGTTTTCCTGCCTCGGGGCTGGCCTTGCCGGCGGCTATCTGGTCACCGCGCAAATCGGCCTGTTCCGCGATAACGTCGTCAGCGGCCAGGGGTTTATTGCTTTAGCTATCGTGATTTTTGGCCGCTGGAGCCCGCTAAAAGCCCTGCTGGCCGCCTTTATTTTCGGCGCCGCCGACGCGCTGCAGCTCTCTTTACAAGTCTTCGAAAGCTCGCTGCCGCCGCAGGTTCTGCTGGCGCTGCCGTACCTGTTAACTATTCTGGCGATGTCCGGCGTGGTGGGGCGAACCCTCCAGCCCCGCGCCCTGACGCAGCCTTATCGCAAGGAGTCATAATCGATGAAACATTTCCGCCTTACCGACGTGTCCAGCGCCCAGGCTTTTCGCATCAGCCCAACGGACAGCAACTACTTTGCCGTGCTGTTCGACAAGCAGCAGGACGACATCGAAAACGTGTTCGTGGTTGAAATATTTACCCCCGGCGGCGCCACACCTCCTAATGTGCATGCCGAAGCGCATGAATTTTTCTATGTCCTCGCGGGGGAAGGTATCGCGCGCTGTAACGATGAGGAGACGGCAATTCGCAAAGGCGATGCCCTGCTGCTGCATCCGGGCAATGAACACGCCATCCGCAATACCGGCAAGGGCAAGCTGTATACATTAACGGTAATGACGCCAAACGAAGGCTTCGCCGAATTGATCCGCCGCGGAAGCCCGGTCTCGCTGGACGAAGAAGATCTCCTGGTGCTGCAAGGAGAAGCAGAGTAATGGCTGGTTATCCCCTCGGCAGCGCCCCGCACAATCAGTGGCTGGTGACCCCGCAAAGCGTGAACATGGTTCGTGCGGGCCGCCCTTCACGGCCGGTATCTCTGGAAAGCCGTGGGCGCGAGATCACGCTCGATCTGGAACATAGCGCACTGATCGTCATTGATATGCAAAATGACTTTTGCCATCCGGGAGGCTGGCTGGCGCATATTGGCGTGGACGTCACGCCCGCCCGCGCACCAATTGATCCGCTGCGTAAGCTGCTGCCGTCGGCACGTGCGGCCGATGTGCCGGTGATTTGGCTTAACTGGGGCAACCGCCCGGACAGGCTCAACCTTAGCCCCGCGCTGCTGCATGTTTATAACCCGGACGGCACCCAAACGGGCCTGGGCGACCCGCTGCCGGAGTCCGGCGCGCCTGTACTTCAGGCGGGAAGCTGGGCGGCAGATATCGTGGAGGAACTTGCTCCCGTCCCAAGCGATATTCGCATCGATAAATACCGAATGTCCGGCTTTCAGGACACCGTGCTGGACAGCGTGCTGAGAAATTTGGGCGTAACCACGCTGCTGTTTGCGGGCGTGAACGTTGATCAGTGCGTGCTGTGCACGCTGCAGGACGCCAACTTCCACGGCTATGACTGCCTGCTGCTGGAGGATTGCAGTGCCACCACGTCGCCAGAATATTGCGTGGATGCCACCTTATATAACGTACAGCAGTGCTTCGGTTTTGTGGTCAACTCCGGCGAGTTGCTGGCGAAGCTGAAATAAAAAAACGCTGGTTTTTAAGCCAGCGTTCATTCAGTTAACCACGAGTATTATCAGAGCTTTTCGCCGTTGCTCTCAATCACGTCCTTATACCATTTGAAGGACTTCTTGCGGCTGCGGCTCAGGCTACCGCGGCCTTCGTTGTCTTTATCAACATAGATAAAGCCGTAGCGTTTTTTCATCTCGCCCGTTCCGGCGGACACCAGGTCGATACAGCCCCACGGGGTGTAGCCCATCAGGTCAACGCCGTCTTCAACCACCGCTTTTTTCATTTCCGCGACGTGAGCAGACAAATAGTCGATGCGGTACTGGTCATCAACAAATCCGTCATCCTGCGCAACGTCAATCGCGCCGAAGCCGTTTTCCACGATGAACAGCGGCAGCTGATAGTGGTCCCAGAACCAGTTCAGGGAGTAACGCAGGCCCACCGGATCAATCTGCCAGCCCCAGTCGGACTTCTGCACGTACGGGTTAGAGACCAGGCTCTTCGATTCGTCGTAGTCAAACTGCGGGTTATCGGCGCTGGCTTTGGTGGCAAACGACATGTAGTAGCTGAAGCCGATGTAATCGACGCAGCCTTCGGCAAGCGCGGCCAGATCTTCGTCGGTGATATCCAGCTCAAAACCACGGCGCTCGAAGTAGTTCAGCAGGTGCTGCGGATACTTGCCGCGCACGTGCACGTCGGTGAACCAGTAGCGGCGGTGCATCGCGTTCATCGCCATCATCATGTCGCCCGGCGCACAGGTCAGCGGGTAGATTGGGCACATGGCAATCATGCAGCCGACCTGCAGCGCTGGGTTGATTTCACGAGCGGCGCGAACCGCCAGGGCGCTGGCAACCAGCTCATAGTGAGACGCCTGGTACATCACCGGCTCACGGTCTTCGCCCGGCTGATACTTGAGGCCCGAGTTGGTGAACGGCGCGAAGTCTTCGTGGTAGTTCGCCTGGTTGTTGATCTCGTTAAAGGTCATCCAGTACTTCACCTTATGCTGGTAGCGGGTGAAGACCACTTTTGAGAAGCGCAGGAAGAAATCAATCAGCTTACGGTTGCGCCAGCCGCCGTACTCGGTCACCAGGTGGTAAGGCATTTCGAAGTGCGACAGCGTAATCACCGGCTCGATGCCGTGCTTCAGGCACTCGTCGAACAGGTCGTCGTAGAACTGCAGGCCAGCTTCGTTCGGCTCCAGCTCGTCACCCAGCGGGAAAATACGCGTCCAGGCGATGGAGGTGCGGAAGCATTTGAAGCCCATCTCGGCAAACAGCTGGATGTCTTCTTTATAGCGGTGGTAGAAATCGATCGCTTCATGGTTGGGGTAATTTTTACCCTGCAGCACGCCGTCGGTAATTTCACGCGGGACGCCGTGGGCGCCGGCCGTCATCACATCGGCAACGCTAATGCCTTTGCCGCCTTCCTTCCAGCCGCCTTCCAATTGATGCGCCGCAACCGCGCCGCCCCACAGAAAACCTTCTTTAAATCCAGACATATTCTCTCCCTTAATTAGAGATCGCATGCTGCGACCGATAGTGCTGATTAAAATGGTAGACCGCGCCAATGAGCCCGGCATCGTTGCCGTGGCTGACGGTGTCGATATAGTCGTCGATGGTGAACCAGGCCAGGTGTTCGCGCAGTAGTTCGAGGAAGCCTGGGCGTTCCACAATGCCGCCGCCGAGCAGGATTTTTTCCGGGTCGAATAGATTGACGAGGTTATAAAGGCCGGTGCCGAGATCGTTGAAGAACGCAGTCACCATGCGCTGGCAGGCCACGTCGCCCGCATCAAAGCGGTCGAAAATCTCTTCTCCACTGACTTCTTCAAGCGGCTTGCCGACGTACTCAGCGTAGTCTTTGCGTAAGGTTCTCAGCGTGCAGGTATCGTTCATGGTGTAGCGGCGAACATCGCGCGGGCCTGGGCGCTCGGTCAGCATGTAGCCAAACTCTCCCGCCCGGAAGCGTGCGCCGTGTACCAGTTGGTTATTACAGAAAATTGCGCCGCCGATGCCGGTGCCAATGGTGAGCACAAGAAAATTGCTCATCTCTGCCGCTTTGCCCTGCCAGCGTTCGGCCAGCAGTACGCAGTTGGCGTCGTTTTCGATGGCGACGGGCAGCTGCGTACGTTCTTCCAGCCACTCTTTGATGGCGAAATTGTCAAACCGGCGGATGGCGCCGCCCATTTCGATAAATCCGGTATGCGGGTTCACATAGCCAGGCGCGCTGATCGCCACGCCTTCGCAGCCGGGGTGAGCGGTAATCCACGCCAGAATAGCCTGTAAGATTTGCTCGCCGTCGCTGTCGTTAATCGTCTCTTTGCCCTTGGCCAGGATCTCGCCCTGTGAGCTGACGATCCCCATTTTTAAGGCGGTACCACCGATATCAAATGCGGCGATATTCATACGTTACTTTCTCCCAGCTATTCTCGCGATGGCGTATTTCTTGCCGACAATGATTCAAAGCTTAATCAATCGAAAGCCTGTCAGGCAAGCAGGGAGAAAACACGAATTGAACAACTTTTGGACCTGTTTAAATGCATTATTTACATAGAGTTAACCGCATTTTTAACAGTACTCGGGGAACAGGTTTATTTATCAGATGATTAATGAACCTCTTTTTTGCGCAGAACTGTGACCCGCCTTACGCGGTAGATAATACTTCACCTGAAATTCAAACACGTTGGTGTAGAGGATAGAGTAATCAATAGGACTGTGAGTCTCGTCAACCGACTGAGTTTCCATACGAATAATCGGATCGCGCACGCTGATATGCAGTAATTTAGCAATGTCGGCCGGCGGCAGCAGCGGCTGGAATGACTCATAGCAGCCATGAATTTCTACGCCACACTCATCCTCGATGTAGGAAAATTTCGATCGTTTCATGTGATTAACCGTCAGATCTGGAAAACGGTTCACCGACAGCCAGGTTTCCTCCACCTGCATCGGGACATTGTCGATATGGCGCAGCCTTTTGGCGTAATACACCGGCTCGCCGATGGCCAGCTGCAGGCGGCTGGCTATCTCCTCGGAGGCTTGCTGTAGCTCAAATCTCAGCACCTGGCTGGAGGGTTTTTTACCTTCACTTTTAGCAATTTCCGTAAAGCTATCCAGGTGAGTAACCGAGGCCTGAAAGTGCTTGTTTCTCACGTAGGTACCGGAGCCGTGCCTGCGCTCGATCAGAGATTCATCTTCCAGCACCCTCAGGGCTTTGCGCAGCGTATTGCGCGACACGTTGTAGAATTCAGCCAGCTCTTTTTCGGACGGGAGGCTGTCGCCGATATTGCAGGTTGGGCTACTGATTCGGCTTTTTAGTAAGTTAACAACATCTTTATAAACCACTTTTGAACCTCCTTAATTCATTTAAAAACAATCAATTACTATCTCATTAATGCCGAAAGTTCAACACAGGTTCATTTTCATTCTGTTTTTTGCACCACTCGGTGGTCACTAACTGTGATCGAAATGGCAGATGAATAAATTGATATTCATTAAGTTAGCCGCTGACTGATTATCGACAAAATAGTTAAGGGTAAAAATGAAGAACATATTATTGGTTTGCGCGGCAGGGATGTCCACCAGCATGCTGGTTAAAAGAATGCAGGATCACGCTGCAGCGGGAAATATTTCGGTCAATATTAACGCACTGGCGATTGCTGAAGCGAAAGAAAGAATAAAGAAAAATGAAGCGGATGTGGTCCTGCTGGGCCCTCAGGTTCGTTTCCAAAAAAGTGAAATCGAGGAAATTGCTCAGGGAAAAATTCCTGTGTCGGTAATTGATATGAAGCATTATGGGCAAATGGACGGAAAGTCCGTTCTGGATACTGCGTTAACTCTGCTTGGCGGCCATTAATTCTTTCTGGTCGAAATAATAACTCGCTGATTAATTGATTAGGTTTATCGTCACGCCTCCTGGTTAGAGGAAGGTTTTTTATCGATAAATTTAAATCACCAGTCAATATCTCTCTAATTATAAAGGGCGCATCATGAGTATAATGAATGCCTTTGAACGCGGTATGGAAAAACTTCTTGTTCCTATTGCGATTAAATTAAACTCTCAGATACACGTCTCGGCCATCCGTGATGCTTTTATTTTGTCGTTCCCGATCGTCATGGCCAGTTCGCTGATCGTGCTGATTAACTTTGCCATTCTTTCTCCGGATGGTTTTATTGCCTCACTGCTTCATCTTGGAACTCTGTTTCCTAATTTAGCCGAAGCTCAAAATATATTCTCCCCGGTGATGAACGGGTCGGTGAATATTATGTCGATCATGATAGCCTTCCTGGTCGCCCGTAATATCGCCATCAGCTATCAACAGGATGACCTGCTGTGCGGCCTGACCGCCATCGGCGCGTTCTTTGTGGTCTATACCCCGTATCAAATGATGGGTGGGCAGTCGTATCTGACGACCCAGTACCTGGGGCCTCAGGGACTGTTTGTGGCGGTGATTGTGGCCCTGATTACCGGGGAAATTTTCTGCCGCCTGGCGCGCAACCCGAAAATTACCATCACCATGCCGGACGCCGTACCGCCGGCGGTAGCCCGCTCCTTTAAAGTACTGATTCCTATCTTCTTCGTGATGATTTTCTTCTCGGTGCTGAACTACTGCCTGACGAAAATCTCCCCTAACGGCCTGAACGAGCTGATTTATACCCTGATTCAGGCGCCGCTGAAAAACATGGGCACCAATATCGTCGCGGTGCTGGTGCTTGGCCTGGTCACCAACTTCCTGTGGGTGCTGGGTATTCACGGGCCGAACACCACGGCGGCTATTCGCGAGACTATTTTCTCCGAAGCTAACCTCGAAAACCTCTCGTTCGCCGCTTCCAACGGTTCAACGTGGGGCGCGCCATACCCTATCACCTGGGGGAGCATCAACGACGCCTTCGCCAACTACGGCGGCTCGGGGATGACGCTTGGCCTGCTGCTGGCCATTTTTATCGCCTCCCGCCGCGCCGACTACCGCGACCTGGCAAAAATGGCCTTCGTGCCCGGCCTGTTTAACATCAACGAACCGGTGATTTTTGGCCTGCCGATCGTCCTGAACCCGATTCTGATCATTCCATTCATTATGGTGCCTTTCGTGAACTCTCTGGTGGGCTACACCTTTGTCACGCTGGAGATTATTCCGCCGATTGCCTACGCCGTACCGTGGACGACGCCGGGGCCGCTCATTGCCTTCTTCGGCACCGGGGGGAACTGGATGGCGCTGATTGTCGGGCTGCTATGCCTGGCCATCTCCACGCTAATTTATTTACCGTTCGTCATTGCCGCCAATAAGGTAAATGCAGCGCAGGCGGCGCAGTAATAAATAAACCGATGATAGCAATTTAATTTTCACCCGCCTCCGGCTATTCAAGCCGGAGGCAAATAATAATTATACTTCTGGGACATTCTATGAATTCAAGTTTATTGAAGGTTAGCTTATTGTCTTCATCCATCCTTCTGGCGTTATCCTCAACCAGCGTAATGGCGGCAAAATTAACGGTTGAGCAGCGTCTGGAATTGCTTGAAAGACAATTATCAGAAAACAAATCAGAATTAAATAAAACGCAGAAAGAGTTAGCCGTATATAAAGATAAGGTCGCTCAACTGCAGCCAACCGGCAACAACGTTCAGTCCACGACGGCGCAGGTTAACCCGACGGTCTATTCTCCGGTAGCCGACAACATCGAGAATGAAAATAATCATCTCGACACCAAATCGCCGCCAACGCCGGTTAAAGGCACTCAGAAAGTGGCCGTTGTAAATAATGAAGGTGGCAAAACCAGCGTACAAAACGTCACCCTGAAAGACATCAGCAAATACATTAAGGACGATATTGGCTTTAGCTACGAAGGCTACTTCCGCTCCGGCTGGGCGGCGGCAAACCACGGGTCAGCGCAAACCTACGCCGCCGGGTCACTCGGGCGTTTTGGGAACGAGATGAGCGGCTGGTTCGACTTAACGCTGAACCAACGCGTCTACAACCAGGACGGCAAAACTGCCAACGCCATCGTGACCTACGATGGTAACGTCGGCGAGCAGTATAACGACGCCTGGTTTGGCGATAACAACGGCAACGAAAATATCATGCAGTTCAGCGATATTTTCCTGACTACCAGAGGTTTCCTGCCGTTTGCGCCGGAAGCTGACTTCTGGGTGGGTAAACACAAGCTGCCAGAATACGAAATCCAGATGCTCGACTGGAAGTCATTAACGACCCAGGTGGCCGCCGCCGTGGGGATCCAGAACTGGAACCTTGGCGTGGGCCAGCTTGACGCCTCTCTCAGCCGTAATGACGTCGACGTTTATTCCCGCGACTTCAGCCACACCACGCAGATGAACACCAACTCGGTTGACCTGCGCTACCGCAACATTCCGCTGTGGGAAAAAGGCTCGCTGTCGCTGATGGGCAAATACGCCTTTGCCAATAAAACCGACGACCAGAAAGACAACGAAAATAACGGCTCCTTCTTTAAGCTGAAGGATACCTGGATGGCGACGGCCATTGTGCGTCAGGATCTGCCGCGTGACACCTTCAACGAGTTCACCCTGCAGGTGGCCAATAACTCTTATGCCAGCAGCTTCGCGAACTTCTCGGGGGCCAGCAACTCAATGGCACCGGGCCGTTATTACTATGGCGACCAGACTGACGGCGTGGCGTGGCGTCTGATTTCCCAGGGTGAAATGTACCTCGCGGACAGAATCATCATGGCGAACGCGCTGGTTTACTCCCAGGGTAGCGATGTCTACAGCTATGAGAGCGGCGCCCACAGCGACTTCAGCAGCATTCGAGCCGTTATTCGCCCGGCGTGGATTTGGGATACCTGGAACCAGACCGGCCTGGAGCTGAGCTGGTTTACCCAGAAAAACAAAACCGAGCAGGGCGTGAACCTGAAAGAGTCTGGCTACAAAACCACGCTCTATCATGCTCTGAAGGTTGGCCCAAGCCTGCTCGGCTCGCGTCCTGAGATTCGTTTCTACGGCACATACCTGAATATCCTGGATAACGAGCTGTCTGACTTCCGCTTTAACGAGAACAGCAAAAACGAGTTTATGGCAGGCGTTCAGGCCGAAGTGTGGTGGTAATCCACTTGCGCTAAACGCATAAAAAACCCGTCTGCCAAGACGGGTTTTCTTTTTTATTCAGCTTGCGCCCGCGCAGCTGTCCGGCACGTTGTTCAGCCCTTCCGCGCCGTGGGTGAAAGATTTAAATCGCTTTTGATCGTCCAGTTTGATGATGTATAGCGAATCAAAATCGCTGCCCGGCCACTTCGGCACCACGGCAGGATCGCCGCCGGTTTCCTTCACCAGCTTTTGCGCCGCCACCACCAGGTTTTTGTGCTCCCAGGAGACAAAAGTCAGGCGACCGCTGCTTTGGGTTTTCAATAAATCATCCGCCAGTTCGTCCGTCTGCCCGGCGTGGTAGTGCAGGTCGATAGCCTGAGAAACTCGGATGGCGGTCGGCGTGATGGTGGTTAACGGGCGCAGCGAGCTGCCGGTTTTGTTCTCTTTCGGCGCGGAGGCGTAAATAGCATCCGGCTTGCCGTACTGGCTTAACAGAACCGAAGGCAGCTGTAATGCGCGGTTCAACCCTTTGCAGGTCAGCTGTCCGCTATTGTTAGCCGGTTTCTCGCCGTGGCGCAGGAACACTATGGTGCTGTCGGCCTTCGCTATCATCGGGGTCAATAAGGCACTGCTCAGCAACACAACAAGCGCTTTTTTGATCATGTTTTTCTCGTTTTTATCAGGGGATGAAGCTTCTACTATAGAGTAGAAATCGAGGGAAAAAACAAAACATTGGTAAGCAGAAATCACACTTGCCCCGCCAGCTTCATCGGTTAACAACCGCCCGCCATTTTGCTATTCTGATGCCCCTTAACACGATGATATATTCTATAAAAATCATTAAAAACAATTAATAAGGAAAAGCCGTGAGTACCCAGAGCGAGATGTTTAACAAAGAGATTGCGTGGTCTACCCGTCACATGGTTCGTACCCTTAAGCAGGTTCAGTCGCTGCCAGACTTAAGCCACGTCCGTATCGCCTGCAACATGCATCTCGACCTGAAAATGATCCCGCTGGTTGAAGGCCTGCTGAAGAAAAATGCCCAGGTCTTCCTCACCACCTGCAACCCAACCACCGTGCAGGATGACGTTGTCGCTTACCTGGTCGCCGCCGGAGCGGAAGCCTGCGCATGGCGCAATATGAGCGACGCCGACTGGCGCAACTCGTGGGAAAAAGCGATAGCCTGGCGCCCAACCCACCTGTGCGAAATGGGCGCGGACATCACCACGCTGCTGCATCAACGCGGCGAGTTTGGCGACGTGGTCGCCTGCCTGGAAGCCACCGGCTCCGGCGTCAACCGCCTCGCCGATCTTCGCCCCGGCTACCCGATTTTTAACTGGGACGATCTTCCGGTAAAAGAAGGGCTTCACAACCGCCATATGGTCGGCCTCACCGCGTGGCAGACCTTCTTCCAGACCACTCACCTTACCCTGCACGAAAAGAAAGTGCTGGTGATTGGCTATGGCCTGGTGGGCCAGGGCGTTGCCGCCGCCGCCAAAGCCTACGGAGGCCAGGTAATGGTTGCCGAATTAGACCCGGCTCGCCGCCTGCAGGCCGCCTACGACGGCTGGCACGTGGTTGATATTCATGACGTGATTGCCACCACCGACGTGGTCGCCACCGCAACCGGCGCGAAAAAAGTCGTCAGCGCAGCGGTACTGGATAACGCCAAAGACGGCGTGTTCGTGCTAAACGTCGGCCATGTTGCGGAAGAGATCGACTGCGGCTACCTGCAGCAATACCCGACCGAAGAAGTGATGCCGTTTATCAACGCCTACCAGCTGAACGGCAAGACGCTTTACCTGATGGCGAACGGTTCAATGCTCAACCTGACCGCCGGCTTCGGTGACAGCCTGAACGCCTTCGACGTGACGCTGGCCGTGATGGCGAGCGGCATCAAACATATTGTGACCGACGGCCAGCACGCTGAAAAAGCGGTGTATCTGCTGCCTCAGTCCGTGTGGGAAAAAGCGCTGTAAGCTGCCCTCCAGCCCTTATCAAGTCAGGCCTCTTTCGGGGGCCTGACTTTTTTTCATCCTCGCCGAATAAAATCCCCGCCCCGATTGTTTACTCCTTACAAGACCCTGAAGAAGAGACAATCATGAGCTACCTGCCCACCGAAACCCGGCTGCCCCGCAAGCGCTACGACGCCTTTAGCATGGCCCTGCACTGGGTCACCGCTTTCTGCGTGATATTCCTGTTCGCCAGCGCGCATATATGGGAAGTCCTTGAGCGAGGCACGCCGCTGCGCAAAGGTCTGCAATCGCTACACATTTCATTTGGCATCCTGCTTGGTGCGGTGATTTTAGTCCGGCTGGTCTGGCGCATCAGCGCCGCTTTCTCCCCCTCCAGAAAGCTGGAAAAAGTGCCGATGCCGGGTGCGTTTCGCATCGCCGCCCACGCCACGCACGGCGTGCTCTACATCCTGCTGCTGACGCAGGCCATGCTTGGCTTCCTGTTCCGCTGGGCGCAGGGCGAGCCTTTCTGGTTCTTCAACCTCTTTGAAGTCCCGGACGTGTTTAACGTCGATCCGACGCTGCGCCATACCCTGGCAATGCTGCACAACAACGTGGCCTGGGCGCTGATCCTGCTGGCGGGTGCGCACGCCGCCGCCGCCCTGCTCCACCACTATGTTTTGCGTGACGGCACGCTGCGCCGCATGCTTCCCGCCTGCAAAGGCAACTCTCGTTAACCTACAGGACGACACCATGAACATGCCTTCAAGCCGTAAACTGCTGCCTTTGCTGTGCCTGATTGCCAGCGGGCTTTTCTACTCCGCCGCCGCCAGCGCCATGGGCGACGATGATTCCAAAACGCCGGACTGCCCGAAAGGCCAGGTGTATGACAGCAAAACCAAAACTTGTACCGTGGAAAAGAGCAGTATGTTAAGCGAAGGCGATAAGACGCAGTACGCTTATCATCTGGCAAAATCTGGCCGTTATCAGGATGCGTTAAACCTGCTGGATACCCTGCAGCAGCCCAACACGCGTGAAGCCTGGAACTACCGCGGCTACGCCACAAGAAAACTGGGGCGCACCGACGAAGGGATCGGCTATTATCAGCGTTCTATCGCCCTGGATCCGCACTACGCCAAAGTGCGTGAGTACCTCGGCGAAGCCTGGATGATTAAAGGGCGCCCGGACCTGGCGAAGGCCCAACTGGCCACCATTAAAACGCTCTGCGGAACCGGCTGCGAGGAGTATCGCGATTTGAAAGCCGCCATTGACGGGCACCCGGAGTCCTAAGTTTGAGGACGTAAAAATCACCGTCAACGAAGTTCGTTTACAGCTGGGACAGCACCTTGCCCGCCTCTGGCGCTACGGTATGGTGCTGTCCCGCAATCGCGATGTGGCTGAAGATTTGGTTCAGTCCACCTGCGTGCGCGCTCTGGAGCGCTGCAGTCAATTTCAGTCCGGCACCCGCATCGACCGCTGGCTGTTTGCGATTTTGTACTCTATCTGGATCAATGAAATTCGCGCCCTGCGTGTTCGCCAGGGCCAGGGCTTTGTCGACAGCGACGAACTGAGCCAGCTTGCGGACAGCGAAAGCACCGAAGACAAACATCAGTACCACGCGCTGCTGCTGCAGGTCAGCGAGCTTCCCGAAGCGCAGCGCAACACCGTGTTTTTGGTTTATGTCGAAGGTTTCACCTATCAGGAAGCGGCCGACACGCTGGCCATTCCCATTGGCACCGTGATGAGCCGCCTGGCCGCCGCACGCCTGACGCTCGCCAAACACCTGATGCCGACGATGAAGAAGGAGCTCAAATGACGCGTCAATCCTTCTCCGCTCCGTGGAGCGATGAGGCTATCGTGGCCTGGCTGGACGGTGAGATGCGCGATGACGAACGCCGCGCCTTTGACCAACAGCTTAATGACGATGCCGATCTGGCCGCTCGCGTTGAACGACTAATGCAAAGTAACCAGCCCTGGGAACAGGCTTTTGCGCCTCTGCTGGAGGAAGCGCCGGTCAGCCGCATGGAGCAAAAGTTGAATGTCCTGCTTCATCAGCCGGTGAACGTGAAGCCGCAGGCGAAAGGCGTCAGCCGCCGCAGCCTGATAGCCGCTTCGCTGAGTTTTCTCGCCGTCGGCGTGCTGGCCGGGCGCTTTATTCGCCCTGGTGAACAAAAGCTCAGCGGCGAGCCGGAAATTCGCGACCTCATTGCGCAGTACATGTCGCTCTACAGCGCCGAAACGCTGGCCGACATCAACGTCACGCCCCAGGGTCTGCAAAGCGGCCTGAACCGTATGCAGCAGGATATCGGCCTGACGCTCACTCAGGCGGCCGTTGAGATCCCTGAAGCAGAGCTAAAAAGCGTGAGAATGCTGCGCTACGACAGCACCTCCATCGCGCAGATGGCTTATCTGCACGCCAGCTTCGGGCCGATGGCGCTGTGTATTTCCCGCAGCAAAACGAGCGACAGTACAGCGCTGAAGCACGAAGTCCGCCGTGGGCTCAATCTGGTCTGGTGGCGAAACAAAGGGTATGAATATGTGCTCACAGGCCGTAATCCACAGCAGGATTTACAGCAAAGCGGGGAGCTGCTGCAACAGCGGCTCGTGTGAAGCTGGCGGGGTTAACGCCCAGGCTCGTTCAGCGGCCAGGATTCGAAAAGGTAGCCGTCAAAATTAATATCGTCGATATCGGACAGCTCCAGCAGCCGGTTTTTGACGTTTTCCAGATGCTGCCACATCGCGTGTTTCGCGGCTTTGGCGTCTTTCTTGATCAGCGCCGCAAGGATTTGTTTATGGTCGGCAAGCCACTCCTGCCGATAGTGGTTGTTCTCCAGATGGCTGTGCAGCTGGATCCACATCGGGTTATTTTCACGCCACTGCCAGGATTGTTTGAACAATTCCACCAGCATGCTGTTGTGGGTGGCCTCGGCCACGGCAAGGTGGAACTGCCTGTCGCCGCTTTCGTTCCCGCCGGAAACCAGCTCCTGCTCTTGTATCTGCAATGCCTGGCGCATTTTCAGGATATCTTCCCTGGTCGCCTGCTGAGCGGCGAACTCGGCGATATTGCTTTCCAGCAGCTGGCGCGCCTGCAGTAGCTCGAACGGCCCGGCATCGTTGCACTGGCTCACCGGCGCGTTAACCGTCTGATGGGGCATAGCAACGACAAATATGCCAGCGCCGCGACGCACTTCCACCAACCCTTCAATCTCCAGCATGATCAGCGCTTCGCGCACTACGGTGCGGCTAACCGCCAGCAACGCCGCGATTTCACGCTCCGGCGGAAGACGGTCCCCCAGGGCATACTGCTGCCGCGCAATCATGTCTCGCAGCATCACGCCAACTTCCTGATAAGGCCGCTGCGGCTGCGCGGAAGGTTTGTCCTGGATTTGCTGTTTCATCTTTACTCACGGCAGGTAGGGAATGAGCCGGACTATAGCATAACTGGTTGACCCATTCCCTGGCCCGGCGAGTGCTATTTACCAAAGAACGCGCGCTGAATCGCCATCTCAACGCCGCGCACTTCCGCCAGCCCTTTCAGGCGACCAATCGCGGAATAGCCTGGATTCACCTTTTTATTCAGGTCATCCAGCATTTGATGGCCGTGATCCGGGCGCATAGGAATCAGCTCGCGCTGCCCGTTCGCCTCGCGACGCTGCTCTTCCTCGACGATCGCTTTCACCACTTCATACATATCCACATCGCCGTAGAGGTGCGCGGCTTCATGGAACGTCTTCGGATTATCTTCCCGCAGCGTCGAGCGCAGGTGCGTGAAGTAGATTCGAGGCCCAAAGCGTTTAATCATCCCGACCAGATCGTTATCTTCCCGCACGCCGTAGGAGCCGGTGCACATCGTAAAGCCGTTTGCCGGGCTGTTGACCGCATCCACCATCCACTGCATATCCTCCACGGTAGAAACAATGCGCGGCAGGCCAAGGATTGGGCGCGGAGGATCGTCCGGGTGCACCGCCATTTTAATGCCCATCTGCTCGGCGACAGGGATGATGGCCTCAAGGAAGTACGCAAAGTTTTCGCGCAGCTTCGCTTTGTCGATGTCTTTGTAGGTGTCCAGTTGGGCGCGGAACTGGTCGAGCGTGTAGCCTTCTTCCGCCCCGGGCAGGCCAGCGATGATGTTGCGGGTCAGCCGCGCCTTCTCGTCATCACGCATTTCCGCGAAGCGACGGTTTGCCTGCTCGATTTCTTCCGCGCTGTAATCGGCCTCTGCCCCTTTGCGCTTCAGAATATGCAGCTCAAAAGCGGCGAACTCGATTTGGTCAAAGCGCAGCGCTTTAGAACCATCCGGTAGCGGGTATTCAAGGTCGGTTCGCGTCCAGTCCAGCACCGGCATAAAGTTGTAACACACGGTGTAGATGCCGCATTCAGCCAGATTGCGCAGGCTTTGGCGGTAATTCTCTATCCATAAATCATATTGCCCACGGTGGGTTTTGATCTCTTCATGGATAGGTACGCTTTCCACCACCGACCAGACCAGCCCGGCAGCCTCCACCACGGCTTTACGTTTCTGTATCTCTTCGACAGGCCAGACTTCACCGTTGGGAATGTGGTGCAGCGCGGTGACGATGCCCGTCGCCCCCGCCTGCCGGGCATCGGCCAGAGTGACCGGATCGTTTGGACCATACCAGCGCCAGGTTTGCTTCATGATATCCCCTTACAGCTCAAATTGGTTGACCAATAAATATTTTTGATTAAGCGCCGTTATTTATGCGCCCGATGGCATCTAAGTTCAGCCAATTTGAGTGGTGTGTCAATCTACATGCGACAATTGGTTAACCAAAATCACAATTTAACACACAGCATTGCGAGGGTATGGGCAAAAGCTATAGGACATCTCTAAACTGCAGGCACAAAAAAACCCGCCGTAGCGGGTTTTTTTCACTTCTGAAACGTCAGGCTGAATTACAGCGCAACAACGTTAGCAGCAGCTGGGCCTTTAGCGCCGTTCTCGATAGAGAACTCAACTTTCTGACCTTCGTCGAGGGTTTTGAAGTTATCGCTCTGGATTGCAGAGAAGTGTACGAATACATCTTTGCTGCCATCGGTAGGAGAGATGAAGCCGAAACCTTTCTCAGCGTTGAACCATTTTACCAAACCAGTCATTTTGTTAGACATAGATATTACCTTTTCGTTTTCTTGAGCCACTAAACGCGGCGAACATGGTCTGTTCAGCAGAGTTGGACTTATTCGGGCACTTAGGAGGAGACTCGAGAAGAAGGGATATCTAAGATAGCGCTTGAACTGAGGACTGCTTTACTAAAACTGCTTTCATAAGGTCTGTGTTCCAAACCGGGTGCTAATCTCTCACGTCCGAAGTGATTTAGCAAGGGTTAAGAATAAATAAAAAAAATTCTCATTTAAGGAGACGATTTAAGCCGGAACCGTGCCTCGCTTCTTATTTTTACCCTCACCCTCTCCCTGGAAGGGAGAGGGAATAAATATTGTTTCCCGTAACTTTTGTTTTCTCCCTCGCCCCTTTGGGGAGAGGGCTGGGGTGAGGGGAAGATTTGTTCCCGGCTCTCATCGCCCCCGGTTACGACCCCGACTGTTTGGGTGATAGCCGGTGGGTTTACCGCTTTAGCGGCGATGAGCTCGCCGGGCGCCGGGGCTGTTACGGGGCTAAAGATATATCCCGACACTCAATATACTGACGATGAGCCTAAACCCTATTCCGCTATCTTCACGATCAACTTGCCAAAGTTCTTCCCGGACAGCAGCCCCTGGAACGCCTCCACGGTATTCTCCAGGCCGTCCACGATATCTTCACGGAACTCAATCTCTCCGGCGGCGATCCACGCGCTCATCTGCTTAAAGAACTCCTCGTAGCGGTGGCTGTAATCCTGGCTGATGATAAACCCTTCCACGCGCATGCGTTTTTTCAGAATGGTTGCCATCAGCTCAGGCAGACGATCGTGCTCAAACGCGCTGCTGCCGCCGTTGTACTGGCTGATCATGCCGCAAACCGGGATACGCGCTTTGGTATTCAGCAGCGGGAAGACCGCGTCAAACACCGCGCCGCCGACGTTTTCAAAATAGACGTCGATGCCGTTCGGGCAGGCTTTGGCCAGCTGTGCAGCAAAATCGCTGGCGCGGTGATCGAGGCACTCATCAAACTTCAGGGTCTCTTTTACATAGCGACATTTATCTTCACCACCCGCAATGCCGATGATCTTAGCGCCGCGCAGGCGAGCCGTTTGCCCCACGATGGAGCCCACTGCGCCGCTGGCGGCAGCTACAACTACGGTTTCACCCGGCTGCGGGTTGCCGATATCGGTCAGCCCCATGTAGCCGGTAAAGCCCGGCATGCCGAGCAGCCCCAGCGCCCAGGAAGGGTGAGACATGTTTTTATCCAGCTTCCGCAGGCCTTCTCCATTTGAAATCGAATAGTCCTGCCAGCCAGAATCAGCCAGCACCAGGTCACCCGGCTGATAATCAGGATGCTGCGAGCTTTCCACCCTGCTAACGGTGCCGCCGACGATGACTTCACCGATGCCAATCGGCGCCGAGTAGGATTTAGCGTCGCTCATGCGCCCGCGCATATACGGGTCGAGGGACAGGAAAAGCGTGCGCAGCAGCACCTCGCCTTTACCGGGGGTTGGAACAGTCACTTCTTCCAGATGGAGATCTTCGCGGGTCGGCATTCCCTGCGGGCGCTTAGCCAGCACAAAGCGGCGGTTTTTATCTGCGGTCTGAGCCATGAGGTACTCCTTTTATTTTCCAGAGTGAAAACCTCAGACTAGACAAAAAACCGCGGCATTAGCATGAAATTCGTGCTGGATAGCCGTTACGCCGCAATTTCCGCTAAAACAGCGCTGACCGCCAGCAGATCCGCGCTTCCGCCGGGGCTAAGATTACGGCCGATAAGGTCGGCGTCCATTTGCCGGAGATCGTCCTCGTGCCAGCCCTGTTGCAGCAAGCGCGCGGCATAGCGTTGCACATAGCGCAGCCCGGCCAGCCCGCCGCGTGAAACCAGGTTAGTGTCCGGGTTAGCGGCCATCAGGCGCAGCATCGCATTAAGCCGGCGACGTTTCGGGCAACTCTCAGTCTGCCAGTAAGGCAGCACGTGCTGGCGCACCGTCAGGAATCCGCTTTCCGCCTCGCCGCGTGCGCCGGTCAGGCCAAACTGCTGATAGAGCCTTTCACCAACCGACGAAGCCTTACGGGCCGCGACCAGCTCTCTTTCCACGAGTCCGCTGCATATCTCACTCACGCTGGAACATAAAGCCGATGCGCTGAGCGCTTTGCCTTGCCCCTGCAGGCGGCCGGCGGCGGTTGAAAGCAGCCCCAGCGAAAACACGCCGCCTTTGTGCGTATTCACCCCTTGGGTGGCCTGGTACATTGCCTGCTCGCAGGCGATGCCCGCCGGACGGATCAGCCGCAGCATCTCGCAGGCTCCGCGCCCCGCATGTTCACGCCCCAGAGCGTGGAACGTGCTGAACCAGGGGCCAATGGCGGCGATGCTGTCGAGAAACATCGGCAGATCCATATCGCGGTGCGAGCCGCTGTTGGCGCCGTCCACCAGCCCCGGCTTTGGCGTCAACCAAACTTCGTCCAGCAGCGCCTGCCGCACCAGACTTGGCACATCCGGTGCGGCGGCAGAAGCTGGGTTAATCCCTGGCAAACCAGCCATCTATCAGCCTCTCAACGCGCGCGGTGACTTCATCCATGGGGTGGCGGCGAGAACGCGCGCAGGCATGCGCGGGCTCGTTGCACACCAGGCAGCGCCGCCCCGACAGGTCCAGCGAGGTTCGCCCCACCGGGCCGTTTTGCGGGCAAATCACGTCCGCATCCCACAGCCTGCCGAGCGGATGGGTTTGCTCCAGCTCGACCGTGGCCGCTTTAAGCTCGCTGGCGGAGTGCGCCACGCTCCACATCGCTTCGGCTCCGGTCGGCAGCCACAGCACCTGCCGCTCGAGAACCGGCCAGCGATAGCGCCACAGCAGCTGGTCACAGGCCTGCAGCGCCACCGCCATACAGTTACGATAGCGAATACTGTCTTTCTGCGGGCCCGGCGTTACCAGCGTCAGGGAAAGCACCGGCTGGCTATGCTTAACCAGCCACTCGTGCTGCCGGTTCGCCCGTCGCTCTTTGGCCTCAAGCAGTGCTGCAAGGGTAACGCCCTCCACCTCCAGAAGCGTTTCACTCATTTGACTTACTCCTCTTTTACCTGGCGCACCACGTCGATCACGCTGCCGTCGCGGTAGCGGATCACGCCGACGATGCGCGGCGTAAATTCGATCGGCTTCGGCTCGCCGGTCAGGGAAATAGCGCGCTGGTAAAGATCTTCGATGTTGACGATCTTCATCCCCGCGCCTTCAAGCCGCTCGCGGATCTCCGGGCGGGCCGGGTTAACCGCCACGCCGTGATCCGTCACCAGCACGTCAATGCTTTCACCCGGCGTGACTCGCGTGGTCACCCGTTTGACGACGGTCGGAATTCGGGTCCTCAGCAGCGGAGCAACCACGATCGTCAGGTTTGCCGCGCTCGCCACGTCGCAGTGCCCGCCGGATGCGCCACGCATCACGCCGTCCGATCCGGTTATCACGTTGACGTTAAAATCGACGTCGATCTCCAGCGCGCTGAGGATCACCACGTCAAGCTGGTCGCAGCTCGCGGCCTTCGCGCCGGGGTTGGCGTAGACGTTGGTGGAGATCTCAATGTGGTTAGGATTGCGCGACAGCGAGGCCGCCGCCTGACCGTCAAAACACTGGGTATCAAGCAGTTTTTCGATCAGCCCTTTTTCGTGGAGATCCACCAGGCTGCCGGTGATCCCGCCGAGGGCAAAGCGTGCCACCACGCCGTTGCGCTCCATTTTTTCCTCCATAAAGCGCGTGCAGGCGGTGGCCGCCGCCCCGGAGCCGGTCTGCATGGAAAAGCCGTGGCGGAAGTAACCCGAATGTTCAATGACTTCGGCTGCGGTACGGGCAATCATCAGCTCGCGCGGGTTGCTGGTGACGCGCGCCGCCCCGACGCTGATTTTGGCCGGGTCACCCACGGTATCGACCTGAACGATGTAGTCCACCTCGTCCTGCATCAGGCTGGCGGGCATGTTGGGGAACGGCACCAGTTCTTCGGTTAACAGCACGACCTTGCGGGCAAAATGGGCGTCCACTTTAGCGTAGCCCAGCGATCCACAGCAGGATTTACCGTGGGTACCGTTGGCGTTACCGTATTCATCGCTGCACGGCACGCCGAGAAACGCCACGTCGATTTTCAGCTCGCCGTCCTGCAGCAGCTTCACGCGCCCGCCGTGGGAGTGAATTTGTACCGGTTCGGCCATCAGGCCGTGAGAAATCGCTTCAGCCAGTTTGCCGCGCATGCCGGAGGTGTAAATACGGCTAATCACGCCGTCGCGAATGGGTTCGATCAGCGCCTCGTTGCAGGTCATTAGCGAACTTGAAGCCAGCGTCAGATTTTTAAAGCCGAGGCGGGCCAGCGTGGCAACCACGTGATTAATCACCCGATCGCCTTCCCGGAAAGCATGATGGAAGGAGATAGTCATGCCGTCTTTCAGCCCGCTTTGGGCAATCGCCTGCTCCAGCGTGTCGCAAAGCTTGCGGGTTTTCTTCGCTTCGGCATCCGCCAGCCACGGCGTGGTTTGATGTGCCCCGTCAAAGCTTCGCAGGTGAGAAAGGTGCGGGTACTCAAGGTGTAAAAGTTCGGTCATATTGCTCATTGTTTTTATCCTTAGCGACGCACGCCGGAAGCCGTGGCGCGCTCAAGCACCACCTGCGCATGGTTAATGATTGGCGCGTCGATCATCTTGCCGTTGAGCGACACCACGCCCAGGCCGTTGCGCTCCCCTTCATCGGCGGCGGCAATGACCCGGCGGGCATAGTCGACTTCGTCCTGGGTTGGCGCATAGGCGTTATGCAGCAGCTCGATCTGCCGGGGGTTGATCAACGATTTGCCGTTGAAGCCCATTTTGCGGATCAGCTCGACTTCCCGCAGGAACCCGGCTTCGTTATTCACGTCGGACCAAACCACATCGAATGCATCAATCCCGGCGGCACGTGCGGCATGGAGTACTGCACAGCGGGCATAGAACAGCTCCGTGCCATCGCCTCGCTCGGTTTGCATATCCATCACGTAATCAAACGCTGCCAGCGCAATGCCGATAAGGCGCGGGGAAGAACGTGCGATGGCAACGGCGTTGATCACGCCCACGGCGGATTCAATCGCTGCCACGAGTTTGGTGGAGCCAGGCTCGCGCCCGCACGCTTTCTCAATGCGTTTGAGGTGAGACTCCAGCAGGAAGATGTCTTCCGGCGTGTCGGTTTTAGGCAGGCGCACCACGTCCACACCTGCGCGCACCACGGCCTCAAGATCGTCCAGGCCAAACGGCGTATTCAGCGGATTAATGCGAACCACGGTTTCAATGTCCCGATACATCGGGTGTTGCAGGGCGTGGAACACCAGCACGCGGGCGGTATCTTTCTCACGTAGCGCCACGGCATCTTCCAGGTCGAACATGATCGAATCCGGGCGGTAGATAAAGGCGGTGGAAAGCATGGCGGCGTTGGCGCCGGGGAGGAACAGCATGCTGCGACGGAGTTTTTTCATTGTAGTTTTTCCCAGTCAATTTTTTCGGCATCGGCGGCGCGCAGCACCGCGCTTTGCAAACGGGCGCGGATCACGCAGTCCAGCGCGCCTTTGTCTTCCAGAATAAAAATCCCTTCTTTCACGCCGAGCTGGGCAAGGGTTTGCTCCGCCACCCGGCGAATCTGGTCGCCAAACTGCTTTTGTACTTCGCTGTGGATCATCAGGCTGAACTCGCCTTCGGCGGGGGCCACTCTCACCAGCAGATCGCTGGACTCCAGCGTCCCGGCTAAGGCTTGCTTTACGATTCTCATAAGGCTTTGTCCTGGTTAAAGAAATCAGGCCATATCCAGCGCGTAGTGCCGCTGAAGATGGCTAAAGGTACTGTCCGGGACAATTTCCCGGATGCGGGCCATTTGCTGGCTCTTGAGTAAGGCACGAACTTCAGAGGCGGAAATCTCTCGTCCGGCGGCATGGCATTTACGCGGCAGCTCGACCACCTGAATCGACGCCGCGCTGTGGTGGCGGTGCACCTCCAGCCAGTAGCGCATGGCCTGGTTGTATTCCCGGGTAACGGCGCAGAACGGCTCGTTGCCGACAAACCGGTGGGTCACGCCCAGCGCCGGAGCGACGTAGTCACGGAAAATCATCAGGTCCATTGCGCTCCAGGTTTTGTCGATAAGCCCGCTCTCTTTCAGGAAATAACCCGGAAAGGTGGCGCGGGAGATCAGGTAGTCAGAGCCGGGATGCACAATCACGTTGGGTAAGTGAGCCACTCCCTGGCGAACCATCTCCCACCGCTCCTCGAACGGAAAAAATGAAGCGTCCTCACGGACTACAAACAGATGCAGCCAGTCGCAGCGCGCCGCCGCCTGCTCGGCCAGGTAGCGGTGGCCGAGGGTGAACGGGTTGGCGTTCATCACGATGGAGCCGATCCGATTTCCCGGTTTGCGCAATTTCTCCAGCCCGGCGCAGTAGCGGCTGATGCCCACGGGAGTGTTTTCCATCAGCACCGCAGCCTCGTCGACCTGCACCAGCGGCCAGAATCCGCTCTGGCGAAACCGGTCGAGGTTGTACGGGCGGGTAAACAGGAACAGATGCGCCTGCCCGCGTTCCATCGCAATATGCTGAATTTCCCCCAGCAGCCGCACGCTGAGGTTATCCCCGCGCCAGGCTTCATCCACCGCCACGCACTTGATGGTGCGCCACGCCAGCCCCGCACAGCCGACGATCTTTGCCCCGGCAAGGGCGACGACGAACAGCTGAATGTCGCCGTCCAGCCCGAGCTGGTTACGCCCCAGCAGATCCCGTATGGCCGCCAGCGCCTGCGGCTGGCGCTGCGGATCGACGGTGCTGAACTCGATAGGGTTGGACTGGAACATAGCGTTAGTGGGCCACCGCCCCTGAAACCTGCGCCACGCGGGACTCAACGATCACGTTGCTGAGATGGCCGATACGCTCAATCTCAACCTCGATGCGGTCGCCCGGCTTCATAAACAGCGGTGGTGTGCGCTTCTTGCCAACGCCGCCGGGAGAGCCGGTAATGATCACGTCGCCCGCGCTGAGCGAGGTGAAGGTTGAGATGTATTCGATAAGCTCCGCCACCTTGTGGATCATGCTGCTGGTGTTGTCTTCCTGCACCATGCGGCCGTTCAGCCAGGTGCGAATCGCCAGATCGTGCGGGTCACGAATTTCATCCGCCGTGGTCATCCACGGGCCAAAAGCGCCGGTCTGCGGCCAGTTTTTCCCGGCGGTAAACCACGTGTGCTGCCAGTCGCGCGCCGAACCGTCCATATAGCAGCTGTAGCCGGCCACGTGGCTCAGGGCATCCGCCGCGGCAATGTTCACGCCGCCTTTGCCGATGATCACCGCCAGCTCGCCTTCGTAGTCGAATTCGCTGGAATGATGAGGTTTCACCACCGGGGAATCATGCCCGGTCTGGGAGTCCGCGAAGCGCACAAACAGCGTCGGGGCGGGGTTGTGCTGGTCGAACTCTTTGCGCTTGTCGGCGTAGTTCATGCCAACGCAGAGGATTTTCTCCGGGCGTTCGATGACCGGCAGCCAGCGAACGTCTGCGGCCGCAACATCGGCCTTCAGCCCGGCAAACGCCAGCGCTTCATGCACGGCGTCCGCCGCCAGCAGCGCTTTCAGGTCCGCAAAACGCGAGCCTAAACGGCGGCCCAGGTCGATGATGCCTTCCGGCGTAACCACGCCGTAGCTCCGCTGACCCTGAAGTAAATAACTTGCGAGTTTCATAACAGTTCCTGGTTAATCAAAAATCAGACAAGAAAGTTGCCAAGCACCAGCAGCGCCACCGAAACGTTGATCGCCCCACCGATGCGGGTAGCAATCTGGGCGAACGGCATCAGCGACATACGGTTGCCGGCGGTAAGAATCGCGACGTCGCCGGTGCCGCCCTGCCCGCTCTGGCAGCAGGAAACGATGGCTACATCGATTGGGTGCATGCCGATCTTTTTCCCGACGAAGAAGCCGGTCGCCACCAGCGCGCTGACGGTGCTGACGATGACCAGCAGGTTGGTAAGGGTGAAAGCGTCAACCAGCTCGTTCCACGGGGTGATCGCCACGCCAACGGCAAACAGAATCGGGTAGGTCACGGCGGTCTGGAAGAATTTATAAACCACCTGAGAGCCCGCCAGCATGCGTGGGGAAACGCCGTGACAGAGCTTGATCAGCACCGCGACAAACAGCATGCCGACCGGCGCGGGCAGGCCAATCAGTTTATGCAGCAGCATGCCTACCATGTAGAGCAGCACCGCCAGCAGCGCGCCGGAAGCGATAGTGGTGACGTCCGCTTTGCCGCTAAACAGGGCAGCGGTTTGTTCTTTTTCGCCGCCGTTGGTTTTGCCCGGCATCAGCTCACCTTCACCGGTCAGGTGCGGGAAGCGTTTACCCAACTGATTCAGGCAGCCGGAGATAACGATAGCCGTCAGGCTGCCCAGCATCACGATAGGTAAAATGCGCCCCAGCGCTACGCCTTGATCCATATGCAGCAGCGCGGCGTAGCCGATAGACAGCGGGATCGCCCCTTCCCCCACGCCTCCGGCCATGATCGGCAGGATCAGGAAGAAGAAGATTTGGAACGGCTCAAGGCCTAAAGCCAGGCCAACGCCCATGCCGACTACCATGCCCACCACTTCGCCACACAGCATCGGGAAGAAGATGCGCAGGAAACCCTGAATCAGCGTGGTGCGGTTCATGCTCATGATGCTGCCGACGATGATGCAGCAGATGTAGAGGTAAAGAATGTTGGTGGATTTATAGAATTTGGTGGTGGACTCCACCACCGCATCCGGCAGCAGGCCGTAATACACCAGCGCGGAAGGGATGAAGGTGGCACAGATGGCGGCGGCGCCCATCTTGCCGATCACCGGCAGGCGCTTGCCAAACTCGCCGCAGGCAAAGCCAAAGAAGGCCAGCGTAGCCACCATCACCACGATATCGCTCGGCAGCTTACCGCCGAGGCAGTCGATGGCGATCAGCGCCCCGGCCAGCACAAACAGCGGCAGCGGGATGATGCCCACCTTCCAGCTGTCGAGAATATGCCACCAGCGCTCCTTGAGCGTCGGCTTATTAATATCAATAGATTCAGGAATGATGTTGTAGGAATCATCGGTCGTGCTCATATTCAAGCCCCTTTTTTAATTTGTCGGGGCAGACTAAAAGATTAAATACCTATGTAATGTGAGGGATAGCAGATTAAAACCGTTAATTTAAAGGCATCTATGACGTTAATGGTTTTAATTCCCGCCGTGGTTTTTATGGTTTTTATTCCCAGACTTAGATAAACCTTAAGAGAAGGAAAAAACCGGCTGAAATTGCCGAAAAGTGCCGTTGCGTGAGGTTGTTCAAACTTTCGTTCAAAGCCGCGCAGCCAGCGGTTTATAGGTGTTAAGCTGCCGTTTTGCCTCACTGAATACACGCTGGCCTATGAAAGTCTCCTTTCAAATACGCTTATTTATCTATCTGGTTGCTTTCTTTTCCGTGCTATTTGCCATGCTCGGGACCTATTACTATTTCGACGTTGGCCGCCAGCTTTACCAGGAAATGAGTACCCGGGCGAGAATGCAGGCAGAGGATATTGCTTTAATTCCTTCGTTACGGGAATCGGTAGAAAAAAAAGATATTCCGGCGATACACGACTTTATGCAAAAGCTGGTCATCCATAGCGATGCCAGCTTTATCGTCATCGGCGACGAACACGGCATCCACCTCTACCATTCCGCGCATGCCGACCGGGTGGGCAAAACCCTGGTCGGCGGCGATAACGAAGAGGTGCTGCGGGGCAAAAGCATCACCACGCTGCGCCAGGGGGGTCTTGGCCTGTCGCTGCGCAGCAAAGCGCCGATATTCGACCATCACGGCAAAGTGATTGGCATTGTGTCGGTGGGCTATCTGAAGAGCTACCTGGATGACGTCACGTCCGGCAAGGTGATCAACATCCTGCTGGCGGCGGTGATCCTGCTGCTGGCGCTGTTTGTTTTCTCCTGGTACTTCACGCGTAGCATCAAAAAGCAGATGTTCTCGCTGGAGCCACGGCAGATCAGCCTGCTGGTGCGCCAGCAAAAAGCGATGATGGAGTCGATTTATGAGGGCGTGATCGCCATCGATAGCCGCTCGCAGATCGAGGTGATCAACAAAGCGGCGAAGAAACTGCTTGGCCTGGAACAGCCTTCGCGCGAGATCCGCGGCAAGCAAATCTCCGAGGTGATCGAGCCGGTAACGTTTTTTGATCCGCAGGTAATGCTGGCGCGGGATACCCACGATGAAATCTGCGTCTTTAACGATCTTAGCGTGCTCGCCAGCCGGGTCCGCATCGAACTTGAGGGCGTTTTGCAGGGCTGGGTTATCACCTTCCGCGACCGTAAAGACATTGATAGCCTGAGCTTCCAGCTCAGCCAGGTTAAGCGTTACGTGGACAACCTGCGCATCATGCGGCACGAGCAGCTTAATCGCATGGCAACGCTTGCCGGGCTGCTGCATATGGCCCGCTACGACGACGCCAAACGCTATATCAAGGCGCAGTCCGAGCACGCGCAGGAAGTGCTGGATTTTGTCTCCGCGCGCTTCTGTTCCGCCACGCTGTGCGGCCTGCTGCTGGGGAAATATGCCAGAGCACGAGAAAAAGGCGTGTCGCTGGCGTTCGACCCGGCCTGCAGCATGACGAGAATGCCGTCTAACGTGCCGGAATCCGAGCTGATTTCGATTATTGGTAACCTGCTGGATAACGCCATCGAAGCCACCCAGCGCGCCGAAGGCGAGCACCAGCCGGTGGAAGTTTATATCGTAATAAACGACCGGGAGCTGGTTATCGAAGTGGCCGACCACGGCGTCGGCATTGCGCCTGAGCTGCGCGACCACATTTTCACGCCGGGCGTCACCACCAAAACCCACGGCGACCACGGGCTCGGCCTGCACCTTATCGCCAGCTACGTGGCGCTGGCGAAGGGCACCGTGGAGGTTTCAGACAACCTGCCGAGCGGCACCGTGTTCTCGGTATTTATTCCAGACGTTGTCGTTCCGGGGAGCGACCTCAACCCAACGTAAGGCTTTGAGTATGCAAAATGAAATGATTAACGTGCTTATCGTGGAGGATGAAAGCGAACTTGCCGCACTCCACGCCGAACTGATTGATAAGCACCCACACCTGCACCTGGTCGGAATAGCCAACAGCCTGGCGAGCGCGCAGCGCCTGATGCTGGAAAAGCAGCCGCAGCTGATCCTGCTGGATAACTACCTGCCGGACGGCAAAGGCATCACGCTGTTTGGCAGCGACCTGCTCAAGCAGCACGCCTGTTCGGTGATTTTTATCACCGCCGCCAGCGATATGGACACCTGCAGCCAGGCCATTCGCAGCGGGGCGTTTGACTACATCCTCAAGCCGGTATCGTGGAAGCGCCTCAGCCACTCGCTGGAGCGCTTTGTCCAGTTCAGCCAGCAGCAGCGCGAATGGAAGGTGGTCGATCAGCAGAACGTCGATAAGCTTTACGAGCTTCAGGCACGAAATGCCCCGCTGGACGCGGGCAGCAAGGGGATTGAGGAAAATACGCTGGAGCTGGTGCAGCGCCTGTTTCGCGAAGGCGAAGCCCAGCGCTGCTTCTCGGTTGACGACGTAGTCAGCGAAACGCGGCTAAGCAAAACCACCGCCCGCCGCTACCTGGAACACTGCGTTGAGAAAGGCTTTCTCAGCGTCGAAATGCTGTACGGCAAGATTGGTCACCCTCGCCGCCTGTATAAACGGAGCTAAGCGAATAGCGCAAACTATCCGCTTTGAACGCCTTAACCCAGAACCGTGACCGCATCCTGCAGGCGAGTCGCGCGGTGTTTAACCATCGCCGACACCTGAGCCCCCTCTTCCACCAGTTCGGCATTTTTCTGCGTGATGGCGTTCAGTTCAGCCACCGCGCGGGTAATGTCCGCCAGGCCATCCGCCTGCTCAGACGTTGCGTGGCTTATCTGCCCGAGAAGCCGGGTGACGTTCTGCACCTGCGCCACGATGTCCTGCATGGTGCGCCCCGCCTCGTGAACCTGCACCGTGCCGGACTGCACCTTGCTGGCGCTGGCGTCAATCAGCTTGCGGATGTCGTTGGCCGCGCTGGCACTACGCTGTGCCAGGTTACGTACTTCCCCGGCCACCACGGCAAACCCTTTGCCCTGCTCACCGGCACGGGCCGCTTCTACAGCGGCATTAAGCGCCAGAATATTGGTCTGGAAAGCGATATCGTTGATCAGGCTGGTGATGGAACCGATGCGCTGGGTGCTGTCGGCAATGTCGTCCATGGTAGTCACCACGGTTTCCATAGCCTGGCCGCCCTGCGCCGCCGCATCACTGGCGGAGCTGGAGAGTTTGTCCGCCGCCGACGCGGTTTCCGAGTTGGTTTGTACCGACGCCGCCATCTGGTTCATGGTGGCGACCGTCTGCTGCACGTTGACCACCGTCTGACGGGTACGCTCATTCAGATCGTCGTTTCCTTTCGCCATCGCCTCGCTGCCGCTGCGCACGTTCGCCACCTGGCTGCTGACGTCGTTTATCAGCCAGCGGCACATCAGCCCAAGCTGGCCGATGGAGCGCAGGATCATGCCGATTTCATCGCTGCGCTGAAGGTGCTTCACGCGGTGGCTGTTGCCGGTCGCCACTTCCAGCGCCTGGCGGGCAACGTTTTCCAGCGGGCGAGCAATTTGCCATTCCAGCAATACGCAAGCTAAGGCGGTAAACGCCGCGATGGCGAGCATTTGCAGCGGGCTTTGTCCCAGCGCGAACGCCGAGGCCATCAGCAGAATAAACAAACCGCTCATTAGCCCACGGATGCGCCAGCGCAAAGATAGCGTTGGCAGTTTGCCGAACAGCCCCTTACGCAGCACCAGCCCTTTATAAACGGTCTTGTTGCTACGGCCTTCATTCAGCGCCTTGTAGAGCGGTTCTGCCCCAGCAATTTCTTCCGGCGATGCCTTGGTGCGAATAGACATATAGCCGGTAGTTTTGCCGTGACGCACCACCGGCACCGCGTTGGCACGTACCCAGTAATGGTCACCATTTTTACGGCGGTTCTTCACGATGCCGGTCCACGGTTCGCCCTGCTGGAGGGTAAACCACATATCGGCAAAGGCCGCCTTTGGCATATCGGGATGCCGCACGAGATTGTGCGCAGCGCCGCTTAGCTCATGTAGCGGGTAGCCACTGACCTGCACGAAGGTATCGTTCGCATGCGTGATGTAACTTTTCAGATCGGTGGTGGACATCAGGGTCGTATCGTCATCAAGCGTGTATTCACGCTGGGTGACCGGCACATGGGCGGACATAGCAACTCCCTTTGAGAGGTTATCCAGATGTTAATGCTTTGATGGTATGCATGTTATTTCGGCGGGACGAAATTTTACTTTAGTTTAAAAATTTGATATTGATCACAGTTCTAAGTATTAGCCACATAATTTATGAGACTAGCTTAAGCATTGCATTTCTCATAGTTTCAAAAGGTTATTACTTTTCACTTCGCTTTATTGCCGCCTCATCTGAGTGCTGCACTTTTCGCCAGCGCTTCTTGCGCGGCGCACTACACTTACAGAGGGAATTTTTACCCCCGCAAGGAAAATTCGAGGATAAAGAATGCTAAAAAGGAAAAAGAAAGTCAGACCGATCAAGGTCAGTGACGTCACTATCATTGACGATGCGCGTCTGAAAAAAGCCATCACTGCCGCTTCACTCGGCAACGCGATGGAATGGTTTGATTTTGGTGTTTACGGTTTTGTTGCTTACGCACTAGGTAAAGTCTTCTTCCCGGATGCCAGTCCGAGCGTTCAGATGATCGCCGCGCTGGGGACCTTCTCTGTTCCTTTCCTGATTCGCCCGCTGGGCGGCCTGTTCTTCGGGATGCTAGGGGATAAATACGGTCGTCAGAAAATCCTGGCTATCACCATCGTCATCATGTCGCTCAGTACGTTTGCTATCGGGCTGATTCCGTCCTATGCCACCATCGGCATCTGGGCACCTATCCTGCTGCTGCTGGCCAAAATGGCTCAGGGCTTCTCGGTAGGCGGCGAATACACCGGGGCCTCTATCTTCGTGGCGGAGTACTCGCCTGACCGTAAGCGCGGCTTTATGGGCAGCTGGCTGGACTTCGGTTCGATTGCCGGGTTCGTCTGCGGCGCGGGCGTGGTGGTGCTTATCACCGCTATCGTCGGCGAAGAGAACTTCCTCGACTGGGGCTGGCGTATTCCGTTCTTCCTCGCGCTGCCGTTAGGCATCATCGGCCTCTACCTGCGCCACGCGCTGGAAGAAACTCCGGCGTTCCAGCAGCACGTTGAGAAAATGGAACAGGGCGATCGCGAAGGTCTGGCAGACGGTCCAAAAGTTTCGTTCAAAGAGATTGCCACCAAGCACTGGCGCAGCCTGCTGGTCTGTATTGGCATTGTTATCTCGACCAACGTCACCTACTACATGCTGCTGACCTACATGCCGAGCTATCTTTCGCATAACCTGCATTATTCGGAAGAGCACGGGGTGCTGATCATCATCGCCATTATGGTAGGGATGCTGTTCGTTCAGCCGATGATTGGCCTGCTGAGCGATCGCTTTGGCCGTCGGCCGTTTATCCTGCTGGGCAGTATCGGCCTGTTCCTGCTGTCGATTCCGGCGTTTATGCTGATTAACAGCGGCGTGATTGGGCTGATCTTTGCCGGATTGCTGACCCTGGCGGTGGTGCTGAACTTCTTCATCGGCGTGATGGCATCCACGCTGCCGGCGATGTTCCCGACCCATATCCGCTACAGCGCCCTGGCCAGCGCCTTTAATATTTCGGTACTGATTGCGGGCGTGACGCCAACGGTTGCCGCATGGCTGGTGGAAACCACCCAGAACCTGATGATGCCGGCTTACTACCTGATGGTGGTGGCGGTTATCGGCTTTATCACCGCTGTCACCATGAAAGAAACCGCCAATAAACCGCTGAAAGGCGCGACGCCGGCGGCATCGGACATTGCGGAAGCACGTGAAATTGTTCAGGAGCACCACGACAATATCGAGCAGAAAATTGAGGACCTGGATAAGGAAATCGAAGATCTGCAGGCGAAGCGTTCACTGCTGGTGGATCAGCACCCGAGGATTAACGAGTAGTTTTCCCCTCACCCTGACCCTCTCCCCGTGGGGGAGAGGGGATGAATAGAGAGCTCTCACCTGCGCGTGGGGGCTTTTTTTTGCTCTTTTTCCAGCTCTGCCTCTTCGTGGCAAATATCCACGATAATGCAGAGCCAGATAGGGTTCCGTTCACTCATAAAGCTGTTTCCCCTGCACGTTCCCAGCACGGTGAACGTGTCCGGGGGATAACGCCATCCCCCGAACAGCCCCGGCGCCCGGCGAGCTCAACCCCGCCGGAGTTGGGTCATCACCGGGGGCGATGAGAGCCGGGAGGCGATTCCACCCTCACCCCGGCCCTCTCCCAGAGGGAGAGGGGGAAAACAGGCGATGGGGAACATTGTTTATTCCCTCTCCCTTCCAGGGAGAGGGTTAGGGTGAGGGTAAAAATAAGAAGCGAGGCACAGTTCCGGCTTAAATCACCTCCTTTGAAACTGTACTGGTTTTCATCACTTTATCGCATTGGATATATCGTATATTTATATGCAAAGCGCAATTTTGACTTTGTGAATTGAGATAACTCACCTAACGTAAATACACAGAGAAAAACCGATAAAAAACACCATTACAGGGTACACACATGCAAAAGAAAGTCCTGCCATTACTGCTGCTGGCTGCGCTGTCTGCAGCTTCTCACGCTGCCACGCCACCGGATACCCTGGTGGTTGCTCAAGGCCTGGATGACATCGTCAGCCTTGATCCGGCCGAAGCCAACGAACTCTCAAGCATCCAGACCGTGCCAAGCCTGTACCAGCGCCTGGTGCAGGCAGACCGTACCGATCCGGCCAAAGTTGTGCCGATTCTGGCGGCAAGCTGGCAGGGCGATGCGGCGAATAAGAAGCTAACCATCAAGCTGCGCCCGGACGCTAAATTCGCCTCCGGCAACCCGCTGCGCCCGGAAGACGTAATCTTCTCCTACACCCGCGCGGTGACGCTGAACAAATCCCCGGCCTTTATTCTTAACGTGCTGGGCTGGCAGCCGGATAACATCGCCAGCCAACTGAAGAAAGTGGATGACCACACGCTGGAAGTGCACTGGACCGCGGACGTAAGCCCGGCGGTAGCCCTGAATATTCTTTCCACGCCAATCGCCTCCATCGTCGATGAAAAAGCGGTTGAACCCAACGTGAAAGCGGGCGACTTCGGCAACGAGTGGCTGAAAATGCACTCTGCCGGCAGCGGCCCGTTCAAAATGCGCGTCTACCAGCCGCATCAGGCTATCGTCCTGGATGCCAATCCGACATCCCCTGGCGACGCGCCAAAAGTGAAAAACATCATCATTAAAAACGTGCCCGATCCGGCCGCTCGCCGCCTGCTGATTCAGCAAGGTGACGCCGATATCGCCCGTGATTTAGGCTCTGACCAAACCAGCGCGCTCGAAGGCAAACCGGGCGTGAAGGTGCTGAGCATTCCTTCCGCCGAGCAAAACTACCTGGTGTTTAACGTCGGCAACAATGCCAACCCGCTGCTGAAAAACCCTGCGCTGTGGGAAGCGGCCCGCTACCTGGTTGATTATCAGGGCATCACCAAAGATCTGCTGAAAGGCCAGTACTTCGTGCACCAGAGCTTCCTGCCGGTCGGTTTCCCTGGCGCACTGGAAAACACGCCGTTTAAATTCGACCCGGCGAAAGCGAAAGAGATCCTGGCGAAGGCGGGCATCAAAGACGCCCATTTCTCGCTGGACGTGGAAAACAAACCGCCGTTTATCACCATCGCGCAGTCGATGCAGGCGAGCTTTGCCCAGGGCGGCGTGAAGGTGGATCTGCTGCCTGCGGCAGGTAGCCAGGTTTACGCCCGCGTTCGTGCGAAGCAGCACCAGGCCGCTATCCGCCTGTGGATCCCGGACTATTTCGACGCCCACTCCAACGCCAGCGCCTTTGCCTATAACGACGGCAAAGCGAGCACCGTGGCCGGGCTGAACGGTTGGCAGATTCCGGAGCTGAACAAACAAACGCTGGCCGCCGTGGCGGAAGCCGATCCGGCCAAACGCAAAGATCTCTATACCAAACTGCAGGAGGAGCTGCAGCGTAGCTCCCCGTACGTGTTTGTCGACCAGGGTAAAACCCAGGTTGTGGTGCGCGATAACATCAAGGGCTATCAGCAAGGCCTGAATGCGGATATGGTGTATTACGATAACGTCACTAAATAACTGAACGGCCTCTCGCCCTGCCCTTTTCACCATCAAAGAAACGGGGCGAGAGGTTAATCACCATCAGCGCATAAAAAGAGTTACCCATGTCCGAAGTTTCTCCCTCGTCGCAGCGCCTGCGGCGCCCGCTGCTTACCCTGCTTCAGGGAATATTTACCCTTGCTCTCACCCTTATTGGCCTGCTGCTGATTACCTTTGCTTTGTCCGCGCTTTCCCCGGTGGACAGAGTGCTGCAAATCGTCGGCGATCACGCCAGCCAGTCCACTTACGATCAGGTTCGCCACCAGCTAGGGCTGGATCGGTCGCTGCCCGTGCAGTTCTGGCATTACCTCGTCAATCTTGCCCACGGCGATTTGGGCATAGCCAGCTCAACCGGCCAGCCGGTGCTGCATGATTTACTCTCGGCTTTCCCCGCCACGCTTGAGCTTGCCACCCTCGCGCTCATCATCGGCAGCGTGCTGGGCGTGCTTTTTGGCGTGCTTTGCGCCCGCTTTGCCGGTTCGCCGTGGGATCTCGCGGTGCGCACGTTTACCCTGCTCGGTAACTCGGTGCCTATTTTCTGGCTCGGCCTGCTGATGCTGGCGCTGTTTTATGCCCGCCTGCAGTGGAGCGCCGGGCCGGGAAGGCTCGATGATATTTACCAGTACAGCGTCGAGGCCAAAACGGGCTTCGTGCTGATTGATACCTGGCTTTCCGGCGATAAAGGCGCGTTCCTCAATGCCGTTAACCACCTGATTCTGCCGGTGCTGCTGCTGGCCTATTATTCTCTCGCCAGCATCACCCGCCTGACGCGCACGGCCTGCCTCAGCGAAATGAATAAAGAGTACATTACGCTGGCTCGCGCGAAAGGCGCAGGTGACATGACGATTCTGCTGCGCCACGTTCTGCCGAACATTCGCGGCACGCTGTTCACCGTGATCGCGCTGGCTTACACCAGCATGCTGGAAGGTGCCGTGCTGACGGAAACCGTCTTCTCATGGCCGGGCATTGGCCGCTATCTCACCACCGCGCTGTTTGCCGGTGATACCACCGCGATTATGGGCGGCACGCTGCTGATCGGCGTGTCGTTTGTGCTGATCAATAACCTGACCGACATACTGGTGCGTGCCACCGATCAGAGGATCCGCTAATGCCGTCTTCTCTTTTCCTGCGACGCATGCTGCGCTCCCCGGCCGCCCTCAGCGGGCTGATTATCATTGCCGGGCTGGTGCTTATTGCGCTGTTTGCCCCGCTGCTGGCCCCGTTCGATCCTAACTGGCAGGACGCCGCCGCGCGCCTGCAGGCACCCAACGCTCACCATCTGCTGGGTACCGACAGCTACGGTCGCGACCTGCTTTCACGCCTGCTTTACGGCACCCGCCCGGCGCTGGGCCTGGTGCTGCTGGTTACGGTCATTACCCTGCCGGTTGGGCTGCTGATTGGCATTCTTTCCGGCTATTACGGCGGCTGGCTGGAGCGTATTCTGATGCGCTTTACCGACGTAGTGATGTCAATGCCGCGCCTGATCCTGGCCTTCGCTTTTGTGGCGATGCTTGGCCCAGGGTTGGTTAACGGCGCGCTGGCGCTCGCTTTGACAACCTGGCCTGCCTATGCGCGCCAGGCAAGAAGCGAAATACAGCGGCTGCGCCACAGTGATTATCTTGCCGCCGCAGAAATGATGGGAATTAAAGGCATTCGGCTGCTGGGCGGCCACATCCTGCCTCTGTGTCTGCCTTCCGCCATCGTGCGCCTGGCGCTGGATCTTGCCGGGATTATTCTTGCCGCCGCCGGACTCGGGTTCCTGGGCCTCGGCGCCCGTCCACCGATGTCGGAGTGGGGCTCAATGATTGCCGACGGGATGCAGGTGATTTTCGATCAATGGTGGATTGCCGCTATTCCTGGCACCGCCATTCTGCTGAGCAGCCTGGCCTTTAACCTGCTGGGCGATGGCCTGCGCGACGTGCTGGAGCCGCAACATGACTAACAGAATTACCGTTTCCGGGCTGAATATCGACTACCCCGGCAGCCGGGTTGTCAGCAACCTTTCCTTCACCCTCGGCAATGAACGCCTGGCGCTGGTCGGGGAATCCGGTTCAGGAAAATCCATGACGGCGCGAGCCCTGATGGGGCTGGTGCGTAAGCCAGGTAAAGTGAGCGCGGAGCAGCTTAGCGTGATGGGGCACGACCTGCTCGATATGAACGCCCGTAGCTGGAACCAGCTGCGCGGCAGCGATATCGCCATGGTGCTGCAGGACCCGCGCTATGCGCTAAACCCGGTGAAAAGCGTGCTGCAGCAAATTGACGAGGCGCTCCGCCTGCACCAGAAGCTCTCAACAGCCGAACGCCGCGATCGCTGCCGCGAGCTGGTGCAATCCGTTGGCTTACCGGACGCGGTGCTGCAGCGTTACCCCGGCGAGCTGTCCGGCGGCATGGGCCAGCGCGTGATGATCGCCATTGCGCTCGCTAATAACCCGAAAGTACTGATTGCCGACGAACCAACCTCGGCGCTGGATGCTCGCTTGCGCAACCAAATCCTTGAGCTGCTGGTAGCCCAGTGCGAACAGCGTCAAATGGCGCTGCTGCTGATTAGCCACGACCTGCCGCTGGTGGCGGAACACTGCCACCGCGTGCTGGTGATGTATCAGGGGCAAAAAGTGGATGAAATGGCGGCGAGCGCTCTGCCGCAGGCCACGCATCCCTACACGCGCACGCTCTGGACCTGCCGTCCAAATGCCGACACCTATGGGCAGATGCTGCCGACGCTGAACCGCAGCGAATTCCAGCCAGGAGAGAGTCATGGCGATCGTTAAGATTGATAATCTGGGCGTCGAGTTTGCCGCAAAAGGCGGCATCAAAACCGCCGTCGCCGGGGCCAGTTTTGCGATTGAGCAGGGCGAAACCTTTAGCCTGATTGGCGCTTCAGGCTGCGGGAAATCGACCATTCTGCGTGTGCTTGCCGGGCTACAGCGTGAGTGGAAAGGCAGCGTGGAACTGCTGGGCAATAACATTGTTGCCGGGAGGCGTTTTCAGGGAGCCCTGCGCCGCGAAGTGCAGATGGTATTTCAGGATCCTTACGCCTCACTGCACCCCAACCACACGATTTGGCGCACGCTGGCTGAACCGCTAAAAATCCACGGTGAAAGCAATATCGAAGCACGCGTGGAAGAAGCACTAAGCCAGGTCGGGCTGCCGGCCGATGCGGCGAAACGCTATCCGCACCAGCTTTCCGGCGGCCAGCGCCAGCGCGTGGCTATCGCTCGGGCGCTGCTGCTGCGCCCGAAAATCCTGCTGCTTGATGAACCAACTTCCGCGCTGGATATGTCGGTACAGGCTGAAATCCTTAACCTGTTGAACCGCCTGAAGCAGCAGCACGGTATGACCTACCTGCTGGTCAGCCACGATGCCGACGTGATTGCCCATATGTCGGACCGTGCGGCATTTATGGCGAATGGCGTGATTGAGCGCAGCTTCGATCGCACCGCGCTGGTTAACGGTGAACACAGAATGGCGCACGCGTAACGCATTATTCCAGCGTCACCATTTCCTCGTCAGACAAAGCCAGAATGCAGCGATTGCGGCCGGTGTTTTGGCCGTAATACATGGCTTTGTCTGCGCGCCCAATGGCGCTGTACAGGGTCGGCCTCTGGCCTGATACGGGGCAGGCCATCGCTAATGAATCGCTCTTTTGCACCCTTTCAGGGCGAACGGCCTTTTTATACATCAAAACCCCCTATTTCCCTCTAAATCACGTCGCCGCCGCCAGCATTAAAACACGCAAAATGTAATCCATTGTGATTAATTATTGCACAGATGCAGTCCTGCGGGCGTTTATCCCGATTTCACTTACGGAACGTTACCTGGCGCAATCCCTGCAATACTTATTTTGTGTATCGCGTGATACGCCACACCCAGGAGCACATTTTGAACAGGTTACCTTCCAGCGCCTCGGCACTTGCCTGTACGGCGCACGCACTGAACATAATCGAAAAGAAGTCACTTACCCATGAGGAGATGAAGGTGCTAAACCGGGAGGTTATCGACAGCTTCCAGCAGCATGTTAACCCGGGATTTCTTGAGTACCGCAAGTCCGTTACCGCCGGCGGGGATTACGGAGCCGTAGAGTGGCAAGCGAGCAGCCTGAATACGCTTGTCGACACTCAGGGCAAAGAGTACATCGACTGCCTGGGTGGGTTCGGCATTTTTAACGTGGGGCACCGTAATCCAGTCGTAGTTTCCGCCGTCCAGCATCAGCTGGAAAAACAGCCCCTGCACAGCCAGGAACTGCTCGATCCTCTAAGGGCGATGCTCGCTAAAACGCTGGCCACGCTCACTCCGGGTAAACTCAAATACAGTTTCTTCAGCAACAGCGGCACCGAATCCGTTGAAGCGGCCATAAAGCTGGCGAAGGCATACCAGTCGCCTCGGGGTAAATTTACCTTTATTGCCACCAGCGGCGCGTTCCACGGAAAATCACTGGGTGCGCTTTCGGCCACGGCGAAATCCACGTTCCGCAAACCGTTTATGCCGCTGCTGCCGGGCTTCCGCCATGTACCGTTTGGCAATATCGACGCGCTGCGCAGCCAGTTCAGCGAATGCCGCAAAACCGGCGATGACGTGGCGGCGCTGATCCTTGAACCAATCCAGGGAGAAGGCGGCGTGATCCTGCCTCCGCCGGGCTACCTGCCTGCGGTGCGTCAGCTTTGTGACGAGTTCGGCGTACTGCTGATTCTGGATGAAGTGCAAACCGGGATGGGACGCACCGGCAAGATGTTTGCCTGCGAGCACGAAAACGTGCAGCCGGACATTCTGTGCCTGGCAAAAGCGCTGGGCGGCGGCGTAATGCCGATAGGCGCCACGGTCGCGACGGAAGAGGTGTTTTCCGTGCTGTTCGATAACCCGTTCCTGCACACCACCACCTTTGGCGGCAACCCGCTGGCCTGTGCGGCGGCGCTGGCAACCATCCACTATCTGCTGGAAGAAAATCTGCCCGCTCAGGCGGCCCAGAAAGGGCAACTGCTGCTGGATGGCTTCCGGGCGCTGGCCCGTGAGTTCCCGGACCTCATCGTTGAGGCTCGCGGCCAGGGGCTGTTAATGGCGATTGAGTTCCGCGACAACGACATCGGTTATAACTTTGCCAGCCAGATGTTCCGCCAGCAGGTGCTGGTGGCCGGTACGCTGAATAATTCAAAAACCATTCGCGTTGAGCCGCCGCTGACCCTGACGATTGAGCAATGTGAGCACGTGCTGGAGTGCGCTAAACGCGCGCTTTACCGGCTGAGAGTTACGCAGGATGAGACGGCTGAGGCGCAGGAAAGCTGATTGACCCTCACCCCAACCCTCTCCCTGAAAGGGAGAGGGTGTTTTCCGTGCCTGCTGACCGTTTTTTTATCCCCTCTCCCCACTGGGGTGAGGGGCAATCTCTACGGCAGCAGCCCCATAAAACTCCGCTTCTTACGCGGCTCAGACATCATCTCATCCAGCTTTTCAACGCAGGCAAGGTAGTGCGGCGTCTTCTTGTGCGCCAGCACTGCGGCCTCATCCAGGTAAGCCTCGTAGATAAAAAATCGCGTCGCGACATCCGGGTCCTGCAGCACGTCGAAGCGCAAATTGCCGGGCTCTTTGATAGCCCCTTCGTGATTCGCCTGAAACACCGCCAGAAACTCGTCGACGCGCTCGGGCTTAATGTTAATTTCTACCAGCGTTACGTTCATGCCTTATCTCCCTGATGTTTCGCTTCAAGCCAGAACTGATAAGCTTCGCGGGCCGACATATTCTCGTGCACGACTTTTTTCACCGCCTGCAGCATCGCCAGCGGGGCTTCAGACTGGAAGATGTTGCGCCCCATATCCACGCCGGACGCGCCCTGGTCTATCGCCTTAAAGCACATCTCCAGCGCTTCCTGTTCGGGCAGTTTTTTGCCTCCGGCGATGACGATCGGCACCGGGCAGCTGGCGGCGACTTTCTCAAAACCTTCCTCGACGAAGTAGGTTTTCACAAACTGCGCCCCAAGTTCGGCGGCAATGCGGCTCGCCAGCGAGAAATAACGAGCATCACGCGCCATCTCTTTGCCGACGCCGGTCACCGCCAGCGTAGGAATGCCGTAGCGCGTGCCTTCATCCACCAGCTTGATGATGTTGTTGATCGACTGGTGCTCATACTCGCTGCCGATATAAATCTGTGCGGCCACCGCGCAGGCGTTGAGGCGTAAAGCATCCTCCATCGTCACCGCGACGCTTTCGCGCGAGAGTTCGCTAAGAATGGAGTTGCCGCCTGAGGCGCGCAGCACAACGGGCTTGTTGGTTGCCGGAGGCACTACGCTGCGCAGAATGCCGCGGGTACACATCAGCACATCCGTTTCAGGGAACAGCGGCGCAATCGAGAGATCGATCCGCTCAAGCCCGGTGGTTGGCCCCTGAAAATAGCCGTGATCGAAGGCCAGCATTACGGTGCGCCCGGTATTCGGGTTAAAGATCCTCGCCAGCCGCGACTGCATGCCCCAGTCCAGTGCCCCGCTTCCCTTCAGGTAAAAAGCCCGGTTCTCCTGCGGTTGGCCAATACCGAAGTCTTTTCCGTCTTTAATATCATCCAGATCTGCCATGACGTCCTCTCCCGGATCCGTGTGTGAATAAGAGATAGTGTTCAAAAACTTAGTCAGGGATCGGCGATTGCAACCGTGCAGCGATCACAAAACATCCAAATAGATCGGCCAGATCGCTCGCAATAGATAAGAGTTTATTTATTGAACTGGCGACGGAAGAGGTCTGCGAATGAGTTATTTACTTGCACTGGACGCCGGAACGGGCAGTATCCGCGCCGTTATCTTCGATACATCGGGCCAGCAAATCGCCGTTGGCCAGGCCGAATGGAAGCATCTCAGCGTGACCGACGTACCGGGATCGATGGAATTCGATCTCACCGTCAACTGGCAGCTCGCCTGCCGCTGCATCCACGAGGCCCTGCACAAGGCAAATCTCTCGTCTTCGGCAATAAGCGCCGTCTCCTGCTGCTCGATGCGGGAAGGGATCGTCCTTTACGATCGCAGCGGCGAGCCCGTCTGGGCCTGCGCTAACGTGGATGCCCGCGCCAGCCGCGAGGTCAGCGAGCTTAAGGAGATCCATAACTTTCAGTTCGAGTCTGAGGTGTACCACGTTTCAGGCCAGACGCTGGCGTTAAGCGCCATGCCGCGCCTGCTATGGCTGGCGCACCATCGCCCGGACATCTATCGTAAAGCGGCCACCATCACGATGATTAGCGACTGGCTGGCCGCCAAACTTTCCGGCGAGCTGGCGGTTGACCCTTCTAACGCCGGCACCACCGGCATGCTGGACCTGGCGACCCGCGACTGGCGCCCTGCTCTGCTCGATATGGCAGGGCTACGTGCCGACATACTTTCTCCGGTGAAAGAAACCGGCACCTTATTGGGCAGCGTAACGCAGCAGGCTGCCGAAGAAAGTGGGCTGCAGAAAGGCACGCCGGTGGTGATGGGCGGCGGCGACGTTCAGCTGGGCTGCCTGGGGCTGGGCATCGTCAGGGCCGGGCAAACGGCGGTGCTGGGCGGCACGTTCTGGCAGCAGGTAGTCAACCTGCCGGCAATCAAAACCGATCCAGATATGAACATCCGCATTAACCCGCACGTAATTCACAACATGGTGCAAGCGGAGTCGATCAGCTTCTTTACCGGCCTGACGATGCGCTGGTTCCGGGACGCCTTTTGCGCGGAAGAAAAGCTGCTTGCCGGGCGCCTCGGCGTGGATACCTACGCGCTGATGGAAGAGATGGCAGGCCGCGTGCCCGCGGGCTCCCACGGCGTGATGCCAATTTTCTCCGACGCCATGCATTTCAAGCAGTGGTACCACGCCGCACCGTCATTCATTAACCTTTCCATTGACCCTGAGAAGTGCAACAAAGCCACGCTATTTCGCGCCTTAGAGGAAAACGCGGCGATTGTCTCCGCCTGTAACCTGGAGCAGATTTCCGGCTTTTCTGGCGTGAAGTTCGACTCGCTCGTTTTTGCAGGTGGGGGCTCAAAAGGCGCGCTGTGGAGCCAGATCCTCAGCGATGTCACCGGCCTGCCGGTACGTGTTCCGGTAGTGAAAGAGGCAACGGCGTTGGGCTGTGCCATTGCCGCAGGCGTTGGTGCCGGGATTTTCGATTCGCTGGCCAATACCGGCGAGCGCCTTGTGCAATGGCAGCGGGAGTTCACGCCGAACCCGGCGCACCGTGAGCTTTACGACGAGATGAAGCGCAAGTGGCAAAAGGTGTATGCCGACCAGTTAACGCTGGTGGACAGCGGCCTGACGACATCGATGTGGCAGGCGCCGGGGCTTGCACCAAGGGTTGTAGGGTAATTTATCCCCTCACCCCGGCCCTCTCCCCAAAGGGGCGAGGGGGAAAACAAACAACATGAAACCTTCGTTTCCCCTCTCCCTTTCAGGGGCGAGGGGAAAACAGGGGACTGAGAACATTTTTTATCCCCTCTCCCTTTCAGGGAGAGGGCCAGGGTGAGGGTAAAACCGCTTTGTATCACACTGTATCTCCGGTATAGACAGATACGCCGTCATGCAAAAAGGGCTGATTGGGAAACACGCTGCCTACATTCCCATGATGTGATAGCCGAACACTTTATAACGGCTTCGGAGAAAACATCATGTTCAACAAATTCACCCTGTCTGCGCTGATTGCTCCACTTTCCCTCTCGGTGGTTTTCGCCTGCCAGGCGGAAGCGGCGGGTTTCGATGCTAATCAGATAAAACAGATTAACGCAGGCGTGCTTAACGTCGGCTATGTCGATCTCGGCCCAAAAGACGGGCAGCCGGTTGTGCTGCTGCACGGCTGGCCCTATGACATCAACAGTTTTGATACGGTAGCACCGGAGCTGGCAAAGCAGGGCTACCGGGTTATCGTGCCTAACCTGCGCGGCTTCGGCAGCACTCGCTTCCTTTCCCCTTCCACGCCGCGCAACGGCGAGCCTGCCGCGCTGGCTCAGGATACGGTTGCGCTGTTGGACGCATTACATATCAAACAGGCCATTTTCGGCGGGTATGACTGGGGCGCACGCACGGCGGATATCGTGGCGGCACTGCACCCGGAGCGCGTCAAAGCGCTGGTGTCGGTCAGCGGCTATCTGATTAGCAGCCAGGAAGCGGGGAAAAAACCGCTGCCGCCGCAGGCCGAGCTGCAATGGTGGTATCAGTTCTATTTCGCCACCCCACGCGGCGCGGCAGGCTACGAGAAGAATACCCATGAGTTCGCCAGATTGATCTGGCAGCAGGCTTCGCCGGGCTGGAAGTTCAGCGACGAAACCTTCAATACCAGCGCCAAATCGCTGGATAACCCGGATCACGTCGCCATTACGCTAAGCAACTATCGCTGGCGTCAGGGGCTGGAAAACGGCGAGCAGAAATACGCGGCGGATGAGAAAAAGCTGGCCGCACTGCCGAACATCACCGTACCGAGCATCACGATTGAAGGCGACAATAACGGGGCACCACATCCTGCACCGGCAGCGTATGCCGCGAAATTTACCGGCAAGTATGAACACCGCACCTTCAGCGGCAATATAGGCCACAACCCACCGCAGGAAGCGCCGGAAGCGTTTGTGAAGGCAGTAGTAGATGCCGGTAAGCTGTAGTAAAAAAGCTATGCTAGTTTTAGCCTTCACTTTTAGCGCCGGGAGCCCCAGGTGGAACACATCGATCATATTCTCGTGGTGGACGACGACCGCGATATTCGCGAGCTTATCGTCAGCTATCTGGAAAAATCAGGCTACCGGGCAAGCGGCGCGGCAAACGGCAAGGAGATGCGTGCCGTGCTGGACAAGCAGCACGTCGACTTAGTGGTGCTGGACGTGATGATGCCCGGCGACGACGGGCTGACGCTCTGCCGCCAGCTGCGCAGCGATAAACATAAAGACTTGCCGATCCTGATGCTGACCGCCAGAAACGAAGATACCGACAGGATCCTCGGCCTGGAGATGGGTGCAGATGACTACGTGGTTAAGCCTTTTGTCGCCCGCGAGCTGCTGGCGCGGATCAAAGCGATCCTCCGCCGCTTCCGCGCGTTGCCGCCCAATTTGCAGGTGACCGAAGCGGGCAGGATCATCGCTTTCGGCGAGTGGAAGCTGGATACTTCCGCTCGCCACTTGATTGATTTACAGGGCACGATCGTTGCGCTGAGCGGCGCGGAATACCGCCTGCTGCGCGTGTTTTTGGATCACCCGCAGCGCGTGCTGACGCGCGATCAGCTGCTAAATCTGACTCAGGGCCGCGATGCCGAGCTGTTCGAGCGCTCGATCGATTTGCTGGTCAGCCGCGTGCGCCAGCGCTTAAACGAGGATGCGCGGACTCCTGCCTACATCAAAACCGTGCGTAGCGAAGGCTATGTACTTTCCATGCCCGTCACCATCGTTGAGGCGCGAGAATGAGGCTGTGGCCCCGCTCCCTGCTGTCCCGGCTGTTTCTCATCGTTCTCGTCGGCCTGCTGCTGGCTAACGGCCTGACCCTGGCGCTGACCACTCTTGAGCGAATGAACAGCGCCCGCAGCGTGATGCTGGATAACCTGCAAAACAACGTTTCCACCAGCGTGGCGATCCTCGACAAGCTACCGGCCAATGAGCGCCCCGCCTGGCTGGACAGGCTCGCCCGGGAAAATTATCACTATATTCTTGGCCCTGGTACGCCAGGAAAGCCGCCTGCCGACGAACGTTCGAAAGATGCCATTGCTTCGCTGAAAGAGGCGCTGGGCGAGCGCTACAGGCTGACTTTCACCGCCATTCCCGGCATGCGTTCCCATATTCAGGCCCATTTGACGCTGGCCGACGGCTCGCCGCTGACCATCGACCTTACGCCGCGTATGCCGCCGATTGAAAGCTGGCTGCCGGTGGTGATTGCTATTCAGCTGGTGCTGCTGGCGCTTTGTGCCTGGTTTGCCGTGCGCCAGGTGGTACTGCCGTTTACCCGCTTTACCCGCGCCGTTGAAGCGCTGGAGCCGGCCAGCACAAGTCCGACGGCGATGCAGGAAAGCGGCCCGATTGAGGTTGAACACGCGGCAAAAGCGTTTAACGCGATGCAGGCCAGGATCCAGGGGCACCTGAAAGAGCGCACTCAGATCCTGGCGTCTATTTCACATGACCTGCAGACGCCGATTACCCGCATGAAGCTTCGCCTTGAGATGAGCGATGAGCCGGAGCTGCGCGACAAACTGATGCAGGATTTGGATAACATGACGCATCTGGTCCGCGAGGGAATCGCCTATGCGCGGTCGTCAGAAAGCCTGGAAGAAACGCCGCAGCGCCTTGAGCTTCGGGCTTTTGTGGACAGCATTGCCTGCGACTATCAGGACGTCGGCAAAGCGGTGGCGTTTACTGCCCCGGAGGCGGCGCTTCCTCTTTCAACTCGCCCCCAGGCGCTGCGCCGCATCCTGACCAATCTGCTGGATAATGCGCTGAAGTTTGGCACCGCCGCTGACGTCAGCCTGAGCAAAGAAGCAAACCAGGTCACGCTGACGGTTACCGATAACGGCCCTGGGATCCCCGAAGAGGAGCTGGGCGCCGTGTTACAGCCTTTTTACCGCGTGGAAAGCTCCAGAAACCGCGACACCGGCGGCACCGGGCTTGGTCTGGCGATTGCCGCCCAGCTTGTCGGTCAGCTTGGTGGAAAGTTAACGCTCACCAACCAGCCGCAGGGCGGGCTGAAGGCCGGCATCACGCTGCCTGTCTTCTGATTGTATCGCTCTGTATGCGGCTAAGCGGCCGACAAACAAACTGACAATCAGGACGGTTTTCCCACACATCACGAACACATCAGGCGGGTTAAATACCCAGAAATCATCCTGTAACCGTGAGGTGTGTTATGCCCGTTCTGATTGCCTTTCTTGGCGGAATGCTCAGTTTATTAAGCCCCTGTACGCTGCCCGTCATTCCCCTGCTTTTCGCCGCATTTCGCGGTCAAAAACGCCAAATCATCGCCCTGCTTGCCGGCATGGTGGCCATGTTTACCGCCGTCGCTTTGCTGGTTGGCGCTGCCGGGGAGTGGATCGTGCAGGCCACGCTGGTTGGCCGCTGGATTGCGCTGGCGATGCTGGCGCTTGCCGCGTTGACGCTTATCTTCCCCGTGCTTGCCGAACGCCTGATGCGGCCTGCGGTGCAGTTGGGGAACGCTATCAATAACCAAAGCAACCGCGCTCGCGGCATGCTGTCCGCTTTTTTGGCGGGGCTTGCAGTGGGGCTGCTCTGGTCTCCCTGCGCCGGACCGATTTTGGGGGCCATTCTCGGCATCAGCCTGTCCGGCTCTTCGGCGGTAACCACCGGCCTGCTGCTGGCGGCCTACGGCAGCGGCTGCGCGCTGATGCTGGCGCTGCTGTGGTTCTGCGGTCACCGGCTGCTGGCTCGCCTGCGTGAGAAAATGGCGCTGATGGCGCAGCTTCGGCGTGTGGCGGGCGTAGCAATGCTGGCCACCGTGGCGTTTATCGCCTCCGGCACCACGGCGATGCTGCAAAATGCCAACGGCTTCGGCGCGAAGCTGGAGCAGCACCTGCTGGCGCTTTCCCCAACCGCTGCGTCAGCACCGAAGCTACAGCCCATCGCGGATACCGCACCTACCAGCGCGATGCCGCCGTTTTCCGGAGGAACAGCCTGGATTAACAGCCCGCCGCTGACGCCAGAGGCGCTAAAAGGCAAAGTCGTGCTTATCGATTTTTGGACCTTCGACTGCATTAACTGCCAGCACGCGCTGCCGCACGTCCGCGAATGGGCCAACAAGTATAAAGATCAGGGCCTGGTGGTGATTGGTGTGCATACGCCGGAGTACCCGTGGGAGAAAGATCTCGATTCGGTGAAAAAGGCGGTGGGCAAATGGCAACTGCCTTACCCGGTCGTCACCGACAACAACTATCAGATCTGGAACGCCTTCGGTAACCAGTACTGGCCAGCCCATTATTATTTCGACGCTCGCGGACAGCTGCGCAATGTCTCCTTCGGCGAGGGCAACTACGAACAGCAAGAGCAGATTATTCAGAAGCTGCTGAAGGAGGCTCGCGCCTGATTTTGCCTTCGGGGAGGCGGGAATATGACTCTCATCACATTCGCCGCACTCCCCTTTTCCCTTTTGCTCCGCGACGGCTAAATTAGAACTCATCCGACCACATAAAAATAATTCGTTACCCTGGATAATTCGAGTTGCAGGTAGGCGGCAAGTGAGTGAATCCCCAGGAGCTTACATAAAGTAAGTGACTGGGGTTCAGGAGTGCAGCCAACACCCCTGCAGCTTGAAGTATGACGGGTATACATTTTGGAACCGATTATGAGCTACTCGTCGCTGCTTGCCCCGCTGGATCTTGGCTTCACCACTTTGAAAAACCGCGTGCTGATGGGCTCGATGCACACCGGGCTGGAAGAGCTGCCGGACGGCGCAGAGCGCCTCGCGGCTTTCTATGCCGAGCGTGCCCGCCACGGCGTGGCGCTGATTGTCACCGGCGGGATTGCCCCTTCGGCCTCCGGCGTGACCATCGCCCACGGTGCGGTACTGAACGATAAAAGCCAGCTGGCGCATCACCAGCTTGTGACCGATGCGGTTCACCGTGAAGGCGGCAAAATTGCCCTGCAGATCCTGCATACCGGCCGCTACAGCTATCAGCCTAAGCTGGTCGCGCCTTCGGCCATTCAGGCGCCGATCAACCCGTTTAAACCTCACGAGCTGAGCCACGAAGAAGTCTTAACGCTGATTGAGGACTTCGCCCACTGCGCGAGCCTTGCGCGGGAAGCCGGGTATGACGGCGTGGAGGTCATGGGTTCGGAAGGCTATCTGATTAACCAGTTTTTAGCGGTGCGGACTAACCAGCGCGACGACGAATGGGGCGGTGACTACGAGCGCAGAATGCGCTTTGCCGTTGAGGTCGTCCGTGCCGTGCGGGAACGGGTTGGCAAAGAATTTATTATTATCTATCGCCTGTCGCTGCTCGACCTGGTGGAAGGCGGCGGCAACTTTGACCAGGCCGTGACGCTCGCCAAAGCGATAGAAAAAGCTGGCGCGACGCTAATTAATACCGGCATCGGCTGGCATGAAGCCCGTATTCCTACCATTGCTACATCCGTGCCGCGCGGCGCGTTTAGCTGGGTAACCAAAAAGCTGAAGGGCCACGTTGCGCTGCCGCTGGTGACGACTAACCGAATCAACACCCCGGAAACCGCCGAGCAAATTCTGGCCGACGGCGATGCGGATATGGTGTCGATGGCTCGGCCTTTCCTCGCCGACCCTGAATTTGTCTCCAAGGCCGCCGCAAACCGGGCAGATGAAATCAATACCTGCATCGGCTGCAACCAGGCCTGCCTGGATCAGATTTTCGCCGGGAAAGTGACCTCCTGCCTGGTCAACCCGCGCGCCTGCCATGAAACCAAAATGCCCGTTGTGCCCGCGGCGCAAACTAAGCGCATCGCGGTTGTTGGCGCGGGCCCTGCCGGGCTGGCCTTTGCGGTTAACGCCGCCGGGCGCGGCCATAGCGTCACTCTGTTTGACACCGCGGCAGAGATCGGAGGGCAGTTTAATATCGCCAAACAGATCCCCGGCAAAGAGGAGTTTTTCGAAACGCTGCGCTACTACCGCCGGATGCTGGACATCACCGGCGTGGACGTTCGCCTTAATCAATACGTTGAGCCGGAGAAGCTGAGCGGCTACGACGAGGTGGTACTGGCCTGCGGCATTGAGCCGCGCCTGCCGGAGATTGAGGGCATCGGGCATCCGAAGGTGCTGAGCTATATCGACGTATTGCGCGACAAAGCGCCGGTGGGCAAGCGCGTGGCGGTGATTGGTGCGGGCGGCATTGGCTTTGATACTTCGATGTACCTGAGCCAGGAGGGTGCATCCACCAGCCAGAGCATCGCCGAGTTCTGCGTGGAATGGGGGATTGATACCAGCCTGCAAACCTCTGGCGGCCTGCGCCCTGAAGGGCCGAATCTGCATAAAAGCCCGCGCAGTATTTTCCTGCTGCAGCGTAAAACCAGCAAGCCGGGCGAGGGTCTGGGCAAAACCACCGGCTGGATCCACCGCGCCACGTTGCTGGCTCGCGGCGTGAAAATGCTGGCGGGCGTAAGCTACGAACGCATTGACGATGCCGGGCTGCACATCACCATAGGCGGAGAGCCGCAGCTGCTGGAAGTGGATAACGTGATTATTTGTGCCGGGCAGAACCCGCGCCGCGAGCTGCAGGAGCCGCTACAGGCCATGGGCAAAACCGTGCATTTGATTGGCGGGGCCGATGTGGCAATGGAGCTGGATGCCCGACGAGCTATCGCGCAGGGCACCCGTTTAGCGCTGGAGATTTAGCTCCGACGGCCTAACTTCACCGCTTTGAGCACCACGAACTTGCTGTTCGTCGCAACCGTGGTGCAGTTACCGAAGATCTTCTTCAGCTTGCGGAAGTAGTCGAGGTGACGGTTGGCCACGATGTACAGCTCGCCGTTGATTTTCAGGCAGCGGCGAGCGTGGTGGAACATCTCCCACGCAATCTGATCGGTAAGCGCGTGCTGCTGGTGGAAAGGCGGGTTGCACAGTACCGCATTGAAGCGGAACGGCTCCACGCCGGACAGCCCGTTATTGATCATAAACTCGCAACGGTCGATATCGCCCGGCAGGTTGGTTTCAACGTTCAGGCGGCTGGACGCGACGGCCATCGGCGATTCGTCCACAAATACCACCTGCGCCAGCGGGTTTTTCTCCAGCAGCGTCAGGCCAATCACCCCGTTGCCACAGCCGAGATCGACAATCTCACCTTCCAGATCGGACGGCAAATGCTCAAGGAAGAAACGTGCGCCGATATCCAGCCCGGTACGGGAGAAGACGTTCGCGTGGTTGTGAATGGTCCACTCTGTCCCTTCCAGCTTCCAGCTCAGCGTCTCCGGCGCGTCGGCCAGCGCCGGCTTAGTGACGGTCGGGTTAACCAGGCGCGCTTTTTTCCATGCAAGCGTGGTGGTGGTTGGCCCTAAAATCTTTTCAAACAGCTCAAGCGTAGAGTTATGAATGTCACGCGCTTTCGCGCCCGCGATAATGCGGGTTTCCGGCGTCACTACTTTACGTAGCGCGCGCAGCTGCTGCTCAAGCAATGCCAGCGTTTTAGGAATTTTAATCAGCACCAGCCCCGGCGCCTGCGGGTAAGCCGCGGTGCTGTCGAGGAAGGTGACGCTGTTTTCCGGAATGTCGTTCTCGCGCAGGTTTTCACGCGTTGCCAGCTCGCTTAGGTACGAGTCGCCAATGCTGTATGGCTTGTGCTCGGCCAGCACGCAGGCCAGCGTACCGAACGTGTCGTTAAGAACAAGAACGGGGCCGACTGGCTCAAGTTCGTCTACCTGCTGCAACAGGTAGTCATCTGCCGCTTCCCACGCCTGCAGCGGGTTAACGTCGTCCGTTTCCGGAAAACGCTTCAGCGTCAGTGAACGAAAACCGTTGTCTAATTGGCTCATCGGCCCTCCTGGATGGTAAAGTTTGGTGATATCCCCATAGCGGGGGCGAGAGTATACCTTTTTTTCCCTCAACCTGAGACAAGCATGAGCGAACTGATTTATTTAAGCGGTTATCCGGAGCATTTGCTCTCGCAGGTGCGCACCCTGATTCGCGAGCAGCGCCTCGGCGAAGTGCTGGAAAAGCGCTACCCGCAGGGGCACAACATCGCGACCGATAAAGCGCTTTATGCCTACACTCAGGAGTTGAAAAGCCAGTTTCTGCGCAACGCACCGCCGATAAATAAAGTCGCTTATGACAGCAAAATTCACGTGCTGAACAACGCGCTCGGGCTGCATACCGCCATTTCACGCGTGCAGGGCAATAAGCTGAAAGCCAAGGCGGAAATTCGCGTGGCGACGGTGTTTCGCACTGCGCCCGAAGCCTTTCTACGTATGATTGTGGTCCACGAGCTGGCGCATCTTAAGGAGAAGGATCACAACAAAGCGTTTTACTCCTTGTGCTGTCATATGGAACCGCAGTATCACCAGTTAGAATTCGATACACGACTTTGGCTTACGCAGCTGGCGCTTAGCGGCGCGGCCTGATTAGCTCCCTGACTTATTGATTATCGACTTCCGGAGAATGCACTCGTTTATGATACGTTTCGCTGTGATTGGAACCAACTGGATAACCCGCCAGTTCGTGGATGCCGCCCATGAGAGCGGCAAATATAAGCTGACCGCGGTGTATTCCCGTAGCCTGGAGCAGGCGCAGGCCTTCGCCAACGATTACCCGGTCGAGCACCTGTTTACTTCGCTGGACGAGCTGGCGAAGAGCGATGTCATCGACGCGGTGTACATCGCCAGCCCGAACTCGCTGCACGGCCCGCAGAGCCTGCTGTTCCTCTGCCACAAAAAACACGTTATCTGCGAGAAGCCGCTGGCGTCTAATCTTGCGGAAGTCGAAGCGGCTATCGCCTGCGCCCGTGAAAACCAGGTGGTGCTGTTCGAGGCGTTTAAAACCGCCAGCCTGCCAAACTTTATCGCGCTGCAGCAGGCGCTGCCGAAGGTGGGGAAAATCCGCAAGGTGCTGCTCAACTACTGCCAGTATTCTTCGCGCTACCAGCGCTACCTGGACGGTGAAAACCCAAACACCTTTAATCCGGCGTTTTCCAACGGCTCCATCATGGACATCGGCTTCTACGTGCTGGCCTCGGCGGCTGCATTGTGGGGTGAACCGCACTCCGTTCACGCCACGGCTTCCCTGCTGGACAGCGGCGTGGACGCTCACGGCACCGTTCAGCTGAACTACGGCGATTTCGACGTCACCCTGATGCACTCCAAAGTGAGCGACTCGACGATCCCAAGCGAAATTCAGGGCGAAGCCGGTTCGCTGGTGATTGAAAAAATTTCCGAATGCCAGCGCGTCACATTTATTCCGCGCGGCGGCAAACCGCAGGATCTGACGCTGCCGCAGCATATCAATACTATGCTGTACGAAGCGGAGACGTTTGCCCGCCTGGTGGAAGAGAATGAGGTCAATCACGCCGGGCTGGTGACATCGCGCATCACGTCGGCGCTGGCGACCGAAATTCGCCGCCAGACAGGGGTTAAGTTCCCGGCGGACGATGTGAGCCAGCAGGCCACGGCATAATGAATTTTGCAGAAAACCAGGTAACAAAATATTGACCAAAGCCGTTGCTTGTCATATTTTGTTACCTGCAAAGGGGAGTAACTTCATTGCCGGTTAATCGTCATTACGATGCGAAAGCATCCGGTTGCCGGGCGACGTTAAAACGTCGTAAGTGAGACCTTGCCGGAAGGCGAGATCCCTGTTGCAAGCGAAAGCGGCTGGCGTCTTCTGATGTTAGCCGTTTTTGTTTTCAAGGAATCTCATTATGCATACTGTCGGTACTCCGCTGCTCTGGGGCAGCTTCGCCGTCGTGGTCGCCATCATGCTGGCGATCGATCTCCTGGTTCAGGGCCGCCGTGGCTCGCAAACCATGTCAATGAAACAGGCGGCCGTCTGGTCGCTGGTCTGGGTTTCACTTTCCCTGCTGTTTAACCTCGCCTTCTGGTGGTATCTCAGCGGCACCGCTGGCCGCGAAGTGGCGGACACTCAGGCGCTGGCCTTCCTCACCGGTTATCTGATTGAAAAAGCCCTTGCGGTCGATAACGTCTTCGTCTGGCTGATGCTGTTCAGCTATTTTGCCGTGCCTGCCGCGCTGCAGCGGCGAGTGCTGGTCTACGGCGTGCTTGGCGCTATCGTGCTGAGAACCATCATGATCTTCGGCGGCAGCTGGCTGATTACCCAGTTCGAATGGCTGCTGTATGTGTTTGGCGCCTTCCTGCTGTTTACCGGGATTAAGATGGCGCTGGCGAAGGAAGATGACACCGGTATCGGCGACAAGCCGCTGGTGCGCTGGCTGCGCGGCCACCTGCGCATGACCGATAAGATCGAGAACGAACGTTTCTTCGTCCGCCAGAACGGCCTGCTGTACGCTACGCCGCTGTTGCTGGTGCTGATTCTGGTGGAGCTGAGCGATGTGATTTTCGCGGTAGACAGCATTCCGGCAATCTTCGCGGTGACCACCGATCCGTTCATCGTGCTGACGTCTAACCTGTTCGCCATCCTCGGCCTGCGCGCCATGTACTTCCTGCTGGCCGGCGTGGCAGAACGCTTCTCAATGCTGAAGTATGGCCTGTCGGTTATCCTGGTGTTTATCGGCATCAAGATGCTGATCGTCGATTTCTACCATATCCCAATCGCCGTTTCGCTGGGCGTGGTGGGCGGTATTCTGGCGGGTACGCTGATTATCAACGCCTGGGTAAACCACCGTAACGACCAGAAGAAGCCGGCGGAGTAAGCCAACATCTCACCGTAAAAAAGGGGCGTAATGCCCCTTTTTCATTCTGGCAAACCGCCATCGTCCCAAATTGCTGAATATGTCACATGAATGTTAATGATCAGTTGCGAAATCTAACGCTGAACGCAATTCCAGCTTGAAATGCTTTTTCCTTTACCGCTTTTCCTTATACTCAGCGGGCAAACACATTTTCTTACAACCGCCCAGACGCAGCCCACTGCGCACGCGGAACGGAACGACATCACTGACACACAGGAAGGTATTCATGAGTTCGCAAGCTTCTGGATTACTGCAGCGCTTTGCCCGCGGCAGCCTCGTAAAACAAATTCTCGTTGGCCTGGTGCTGGGCATTGTGCTCGCGCTGGTCTCCAAACCCGCCGCCGTGGCAACCGGCCTGCTCGGGACGCTGTTCGTCGGCGCGCTCAAAGCCGTGGCGCCGGTGCTGGTCCTTACGCTGGTGATGGCTTCTATCGCTAACCACCAGCACGGCCAAAAAACCAATATCCGCCCAATTCTGGTGCTGTACCTGCTGGGCACGTTCTCCGCCGCGCTGACGGCGGTCGTCGTTAGCTTTATGTTCCCTTCCACGCTTCACCTGACCAGCAGCGCCACGGATATTTCGCCGCCGTCAGGGATCGTCGAAGTGATACACGGCCTGCTGATGAGCACGATTGCCAACCCGATAGACGCCCTGCTGAACGCCAACTACATCGGCATTCTGGTATGGGCCGTTGGCCTGGGCTTTGCCCTGCGCCACGGCAGCGAAACCACCAAAAGCCTGGTGAACGATTTGTCTGACGCGGTGACCTTTATCGTGAAGGTGGTGATCCGCTTTGCGCCAATCGGGATCTTCGGCCTGGTCGCCTCTACGCTCGCCACGACCGGTTTCTCCACGCTCTGGAGCTACGCCCAGCTGCTGCTGGTGCTGCTGGGCTGCATGTTCGGCGTGGCGCTGATCATCAACCCGCTGCTGGTGTTTATCACCACTCGCCGTAACCCGTATCCGCTGGTGCTGGCCTGCCTGCGCGAGAGCGGCGTGACCGCGTTCTTTACCCGCAGCTCGGCGGCGAACATTCCGGTCAACATGAGCATGTGCCAGAAGATGAACCTGGATCGTGATACTTATTCAGTGTCGATTCCGCTGGGAGCAACCATCAATATGGCCGGGGCCGCAATAACGATTACGGTGCTGACGCTGGCTGCAGTGCACACGCTGGGCGTACCGGTGGATCTGCCCACCGCGCTGCTGCTGAGCGTGGTGGCTTCACTTTGCGCCTGTGGGGCTTCTGGTGTGGCGGGCGGTTCGCTGTTGCTGATCCCGCTGGCCTGCGGCATGTTTGGCATCCCGAATGAGATTGCCATGCAGGTGGTGGCGGTAGGCTTCATCATTGGCGTATTGCAGGATTCCTGTGAAACCGCGCTGAACTCTTCTACCGACGTTATCTTTACCGCTGCCGTTTGTCAGGCCGAGGATGCCCGTCTGGCGAAGGCCGATCCGCTACGCGGTTAATGCTTTCACATCGCCCGGCATAGGTCTATTAGTCAAAATATTTACGATTATGAAGAGTCGGCCAGGGTTCCGTTCACTTTCAATCCTGTTTCATATGTCACCACAGAACTTGTGAACGACTCGGGGAAGTCACCGTCACTTCCCCGAGACCCCGGACTCCCGGCCAAATAAATCGACCGCTGAAGCGGCAGACCTCCGTTTTATCTCCCAGTCCTGGGTCGGCTGAGATGCGTTCCCGACGCTCTCAGCCTCCGGCCGTTCCCGACGGCCGGACCCTGGCCAGTCGGAGAGAAAACCGAGGCGATTTAAGCCGGAACCGAGCCT